>Ga0067045_1027652_pt1 | contig 74933 bp, 54 predicted proteins | sample TerdegcTABiofilm_FD_59184 | JGI IMG/M metagenome (GOLD analysis project Ga0067045, IMG submission 59184) | Combined Assembly of (Gp0054472, Gp0054536) Wastewater bioreactor microbial communities from Singapore -Terephthalate degrading... | reverse complement strand
CGCTCATCGGATGTGGCGGGGACGCTGGAAGCGAAGATGGGCATGGGATCCTCGAAAATCACGGTGGGTTGCCCGTAGCTCAACGCGGCCAGGAACCGATTCATGTCGTCCGGAGAAAGCGAGGACGGTTGGACCGCCAACAAGACGTCCAATCGCCCCAGCTTCACGGCCTCCTCTCGCACGCGGTCCTTGCATTGAGTGACCTGATCCGGGGAAAGCTTTTCGCGCGGTTCGCTGATGTTCAGCAATTCGCGGCCGCGGTCGACGATCTTTTCCTCCGCGGCGTCGGCCAGGCCTAAAACCTTCATGCCGGCCTTCTCGCATTCCTCGTCATTGGTCACCAGGTCGGCGGGAGCGACCCGCACGACTTCGAATTGTTTTTCCAACTCGTCGACGATGGGCCAACGGCCTTCGCCCCCGCCCATCGCGAATTCGCCGAACAACTTCGCATCGGTATCGAGTATCCCCAGCCGTTTCCGTTTTTGTTGCGTGACGGTGGCCACGGAACGGATCAGCTCGTACTCCACGGGGATATCGCGATCGATAAACGGAACCACCACCTTCTCGAGGCCGCATGTGAAGGCCACGCCGAGGAACACCCGCATCTCGGTATAGCGCCCCTGCTGCATGGCCATCACGCGTTGCGGTGTGATATTGAAGCGGTCGGCCGCTCGCTGCGCCTCGGCGCTATACGGTTCGGTGTTGTTGATTCGCACACGAAGATTCTTGCCGCGGGCCTGGAATTCCCGCAGCAGATTGATCAGGTTGGCACGGACCTGGATGTAGCTCTCCGGGACCTCCGAACTGACGAAGGCCTCGATCTGCACGGGGTGCTCGGGATTGAGGGATCGCAGGATCTTTACCGTTTCGGGGGAAAGGGAGCTGAGTCGCTCGCTCGTCATGTCCAGACGCAAGTCGGCCGTTTGCAGCAAGGCGACTAGCCCCAAGGCCAGCGTGCCGAAGGCGACGGCGCGGATCGTAAAATGGGCGGGCATCAAGGAGGTCTGCCGCGGGAACAGCCACCAGCCCATGAAAAACAAGACGTGCAGCGCCAGCAGGATGCCTAGCAGAATCCAAAATGTGGCGGGGGCTTCTTCTCCTCGGGTTAGGTTCCCACCCAAGAACGCGGCGGCGCCCAGCACGACCAATACGCACAACACATGCATGGCAGGCGGAACCAGCGAGAGGGTGGTCATGGCCCCGAGATTGGGGCGCGATTGCCAAAGGTACAGCAAGCCGGCATGCACTAAGAAGTAGGCGGCGGCCAGCAACACGATGAGCAGATTCACGTCCGAGAATCGGTCTCGTAAAAGGACCCAAAAGACTACGATGCTGCCGATCCAGCAGAAGTGAAGGACGCCGTAAAACAGTCCGGCGGGCAGACGCGATTCTCCCGTGGGCCAGTGGCGTCGGCCGATCAGCACCATGGCGAGGTACAGCGACAGCGCGACCAAGGCGATGAAATAGGCGGTGGCCGAGAGCGTGATCAAACCCCGACCGAACGTGCCGAACTGTTCGCTGATGCTCCAGCCTTTGGCCTCCAGGGCTACGTCGTGGCGGAGGATGGCGTCGGCCGCGTTGAGAAACACGGCGGGGGCGTTGAGGACGACGCCCAAGATGTAGGCCACCGTCAGGTTTGCGGTGAAGAACGACGCCACCATGCCCACGCCGAGCATGGCCAGTCCCACCAGCCAATAACCGATGTACGTGCTTACTAACAATCCGACGTCGGGATTGCCCAGGGAAAACAGCACGGCCGTGTTGCAAACCAGCGAGAACAGGAGCGAGACGGTAAAAATCGAAACGGCCGCCAGGTATTTGCCCAGCACGATCTGCCAATCCGTGGCGGGCATGGTCAGCAAGAGTTCGTCCGTGCCCTGCCGCCGCTCGTCGGACCAGATTCCCATCGTCACGGCCGGGATGAAGACCAGCATGACGTACGGAAACCATTTATTGAGCTGGTCGAGATTGGCCAGGTTGGCGTCGAAGAAGTCGTTGGGCCAAAAGGCCGCCATGGTGCTCAAAGCCACAAACACGCAGATGAATAGGTAAGCCGTGGGGCTGGCAAAGTAACTCAGAAAGTTGCGTTTGACAACCGCAAGCAAGACCTTCGTGTTCATGGTCGTACCCGTTTCCGAATCGGTTTGCACCCAAGGTTGTATGTGGCCTACGCGAGCTGGAGATTCCCGGTCGCTTGGGCGGAAAAACGTCGTCCTCGTCCGTTCCATGGGCCGCGAAAGTTGTAAGGAAACCGCGGCGTCGAAGTTGCCATCAATTCACCGAGCGGTCCGCGCGAGGCACCTCCGTCTGAACCCGGCAGGGCCGATGCGGGGGGCCCGCTTCCGTCACGTGGCGACCGCCTCTTCGGCCGCGGTCGTCATTTCGCGGAACCACTGATCGAGCGGGCGGCCGCCGCGCGTCACCGCCTCCACCGAGCCGTCGAACACCAGGCGTCCCTCGTTGATGAATAACACGCGGGTGGCCATGGCTTCGACCTCTTGCAGGATGTGGGTGGATAGCAAGATCGTCTTGTTTTGATCCATCAAGCGACGGATGGTTTCGCGGACTTCGTGAATTTGGTTGGGGTCCAAACCCGCGGTCGGCTCGTCCATGATGAGCACGTCGGGTTGGTGGAGAAGCACCTGCGCCATCCCGACCCGTTGACGGTAGCCGCGCGAGAGCTTGCCGATGGGCTTGCCCAACACACCCTCCAAGGAACAAAGCTCCACGACTTCGCGAATTCTGGCGGTGCGTTCGGAGGGAGGAATGCCTCGTGCCTCAGCGAAGAAGCGCAGCAAGGCGATGGGCGGCATGTCGAGGTATAACGGGCCGTTTTCCGGCAGGTAACCGAGTCGTCGCGATCCCTCGAGTCGCTGCGAAGACATGTCGTACCCGGCGATCCGCGCCGTCCCGGCGGACGGGGCCAGGTAGCCCGTCAGCAGCTTCATGGTCGTGCTCTTGCCGGCGCCGTTGGGACCGAGAAAGGCCACGACCTCACCGTCGTGAATGGAAAACGTGACGTTTTCCACCGCCGCGAAGTCGCCGTAATACTTAGAAAGGCCGACGGCCTCGATCATGGGCCGACTCTCTCTTGCAGCCATCTTGTTCGACTCCCCTTGCGGTAAAGAAGCCTCATCGAGCGAATGGTGATAGTCGTGGCAGGCCGATATTACGGCAATGGCCTCGACCACGGCGACGCGACCCGTCGGAATGCCTTCGGCGAAAAAATGTTGGAGGCCGCTCGCGTAATCGGCGGGCGGCATGGACGGTTGCGCTGCTGGGAAACGACGTCCGTCGTTCAGCGCCAGCTCCGGCGGGGTGGCGTTCCCGGAGGCGTACAAAGTGATGATTATAGTTTCCCATACGGGCCTTTACCAGACTTCCCCGACAGTGCAGTTGTTGCCGATACCGGCTCTCGTGTTGCTTACTTCCTCTAGCGGAAATGACGGGGAGCAGTCCGCAATCGCCGCGCGATGGGTTTATTGTTCGTCGGCAGTTGGTAAAATCGATTGTCTTGCCGGAGCTTCGGCAGGGGCTTTACCCCGCGAACCGGCCTTCGGGCCCTTTTATCGGGTCGGGCCTCCCGACTTCAGACCGGAAAGCCGATTTGAGCAGCGATTTTCTTGCAACGAGAGAAGGAGAGGAACGCATCCATGCCGCATGATGTCACGTTGATTACGGGCGACGGTGTCGGTCCGGAGCTGGCGGCCGCGGCTCGCCGTTGCGTGGATGCCACGGGAGTGGAGATTCGTTGGGACGTTCAAGAGGCGGGCGTGGATGTGATGGAGCGAGTGGGGACTCCTCTTCCGGATGCTACCATGGAGAGCATCCGCCGAACGCGCTGCGCGCTGAAGGCGCCGATCACGACTCCGGTGGGCACGGGTTTTCGCAGCATCAATGTCTATCTCCGCCAAGCACTGGGGTTGTATGCCTGTCTCCGGCCGTGCAAGTATTACCCCGGCGTCCGAACCTTCTTCGAGAGCGTCCCCGTCGATCTGGTCATCGTGCGAGAAAACACGGAGGATCTGTACGCAGGCGTGGAGTTCCAGCGGGGCGCGGCGGCGACCGCCGAGTTGATCGAGGTCATCAACCGGATCGCCACCGATCGAAAGATCAAGACCGGATCGGCGGAGACCGGGATTTCGGTCAAGCCGATCAGCGTCTCCGCGACCGAGCGGATTGTGCGATTCGCCTTTCAATACGCCAAGGCGAACGGTCGCAAGAAAGTGACGGCCGTTCACAAGGCCAACATCATGAAGTTCACGGACGGTCTGTTTCTCGAAGTCGCCAGGAGCGTTGCCCAAGAGTTTCCGGAGATCGAATTTGAAGATCGGATCGTGGACAACATGTGCATGCAGCTCGTACAGAAGCCGGAGCTTTACGACGTACTGGTGCTTCCCAATCTGTACGGCGACATCCTCAGCGATTTGGCGGCCGGCCTGATCGGAGGGCTGGGCGTCGCCCCCGGAGCCAACATCGGCGATGAAGGAGCCGTCTTCGAGGCCACACACGGCAGCGCGCCGAAGTACAAAGGGATGAACAAGGTCAATCCGACCGCGCTGATCTTGTCGGCGGTCTTAATGCTCCGCTATTTGAACGAAAATGACGCGGCCGACCGACTCGAACGGGCGGTGGCGGCAGTCATTCGCGAAGGCCGAGACGTCACCTACGACATGAAACCCAATCGGGATGATCCCACGGCGGTGGGAACTCGGGAGATGGCGGATGCCATCTGCCGGAAAATCGCTGAAGGAGTGTGACCGGTCGCCACGGGCGCAAGCGGCTTGGGAGCCTGTGCGCCTGCGAGATCGAGTAGCGGCGGGGAAATTCCGGAAAAAACGGTAATTCCGGCCCATCCGATTACGATAACATTTTGTGGAAGCTCGCACGGAAGGCACCGACGCAGTTGCTGAGAGGCAGCCGGTCCTTCGTTCTCCTCGCCGGTTCGCGCGTTAGCTGGGGGAGATGCGCGCCGCCGGGGCGTTGGTGCGCAATCGATTTGACTTCTCTGTGACATCAATTGGATAGCGCAATCTCCAGAATGAGCGCCGTGCTCATGCTGGAGATTTTTCTTTTATTACTATTCTGTAACGACTTATGGATTCATTGGATCAATGGAATGTCGATTGCGAATAAGAGGAATTGGCACGGCAGGTTTGCGACGGACGGCGTCGCGAAATCCATGACCCAGGTTCCTTTTCAGAGGAGGACACGGCGATGCGTTGGGCTACCATGAGTCTTGCGGTGATTGGTGCGTTGGCGATCGGTTCCCAGGCTTGGGCCGATCAGGTTTCCGTCCAGCGTTCCCGGAGCACGACGGTGGTGCGGAGCTCCGATGCCGGCCCGCACGCGGCGGTGCATTTGGCAGCTCACGGCTATCCGCCTTATCACGGCGGCTGCTACGGCGGGCCGGTGGTGATTCGGCCTCCTGTTCCGCATCACCCGCCGGTGGTCATTCCGTTCCCGGGGCACCCCCCCGTTGCGGTCCCGCACTATGGGCATTCCCACTCGTATTACAGGGGGTACGACTACTACCGCTATCGGTCGTCGGGGCACGGGTCGGTAAGCATCTACGGCCCGCGGGTCGGCTTCTCGATCGGTTGGTAACAGATTTTCGCGGATGGATGGCTACCGTAGCCTCCGAGGCGAATTAACCTTCGTTGCAAGGAGAAGCGGCCTGCGCTGCGCAGGCCGCTTCTGTTGTGATCTCGGTGAAGCCGGGTTAGCTGCGAGACATCGGTAATCGGTCCGCCCGGCGCGTGGCTCAGACCTCCAGACGCCAAGGTTCGCGCATCGGGCGGCGCATCATGGCGGAGGCCTCTGCGTCGTTCACAATCTCTTCTTTATTGGGGTCCCAAGTTACCTCGCGTCCCAAGCGGATCGCGATGTCGCACATTTGACTAATGATGTCGGATCGCGCGGCGTCGGCCACGGGAGCGATCGCCTCTTTACCGGCCTTGATCGAGTCCGTGAAGTTGATGTCGTGGCGCGGGCTGACGGTGAGATGCACGTCGTCGGGACCTAACTGGATGTCCAGTAGAGACTTCGGTTCGGCACTGATGCTTGAGCGGCGAACGTCGACCCAGCCTTCCGTTCCGATGAATTTCGTCGAGTCGCTGCCCGGCTTGAAGGTCATCTCTACCCCGTTCGCCATTTGCACGGTGACATCCCAATGGATGACGGTGTCGTACAGGCCTTCTGTGGGAATTTCGCCGGATCCCTTGAAGGTCATCGGCCCGGCCAGATCGGCATCGCAGCCCCAAACCATGATGTCCAACGGGTGGGCGCCCCATCCGGCTAAGTAGCCGATCGAATAGTCGTAGATCCAGTACGTGCCGGGGGTGACGCAGCGGCTGGGGGTATAGGGCTTCATGGGAGCCGGGCCGATCCACATCTCGTAATCGAGGTTGGGCGGCGGATCGGTCGGGTCCGTGACTCCCCCCACGCCGCCGTCAGGGGCGATCACTTCGATCCGCTTTAATTCGCCGAGCTTTCCGCTCCGCACGACTTCGCAGCCGAATCGGCAGTGTGCCGAACTGCGTTGTTGCGTGCCGTATTGAAAGACGAGCTTTTTTTGCCGAAAGACGTTCCGGCAGATCAAATCCTGCTCGATCGTCAGGCCGAGAGGTTTTTCGACGTAGGCGTGTTTTCCGGCCTTGGCCGCCATCAGGGCGATGGGGACGTGCCAGTGATCCGGCGTGGCGATCACCACAGCATCGATGTCGTCGCGGGCCAACAATTCGCGGAAATCGGCGTAAGCCTTGCCTTGAATGGCGGCCGCCGTGGCCTCGCGTCGATCTTGATAGGCATCGGCCACGGCAACGGGCTGAGCACCGGGGTTGGTCAGAAAGCCTCGCAAGAGATCGCTGCCGCGGCCTCCGACGCCGATATGGCCGGTCAGCACACGCTCACTGGCTGGTGCTGCCCCTTCCAGCCCCAAAGCTCGGCCGGAAACCCAATAGGGCACGACAAAAGTGGACGCAGCCAGACCTTGCAATAATGACCTGCGCTGGATTTGCGGACCCTTCATGGTGTGCCATCCTTTCGAAACGGGTATAGCTGGACCAAAGCGGGATTTGACGAACGGTATGAGGAACGGGTAGGTGACGTGCGAGCCTCCGCGCGGAACATCGCCGGCACAACCGCTGCTAGGGTTCCGTGACGGGGGTTCCTCTTTGCGTCAGCAATGTTAGCCTCCATCACCGCAAGATGCAATTAGGGATCGCAGTACCTCGTTGCGGGCAAGGGGGCGGCCTCCGGAATTAAGCCGGTTTACGGAGGGGACCGATCGACGAGCCGACGCAACAAGGGCTGGCCGCAGGGCAACGATAACGTAGAATGCAATGAATGAGAGTTGTAGCCTCCCCCTCAAAAGACTTGGTGGGCGGGGAGGACGTGGGAGGTCGTTCGCTTCAGCCCTCGCTACCGTGGCTTCGTCGAAAATGGGTTTTGGAGCGGCGGCACCAGCGTGCAAAATGGTTTCGGGCGATAGGAAAAAGAGCTAGCGATGTTTTTTGATCCGCTGTATTTCATCTTGATTGCCCCGGCCTTGTTGTTGGGGTTATGGGCCAACTTTCGGGTGCGGAGCACCTATGCGCGGGCATCGCAGATGCGTGCGTCTTTGTCGGGGGCGGCGGCCGCGCGTTATATCCTGGATTCGGCAGGTCTCCAAGACGTACCCGTCGAAGTGACGCCCGGCGAGCTGAGCGATCATTATTCTCCTGCGGAACGGGTTATCCGTTTGAGCCCCGACGTCTATCGGGGAAATACCTTGGCCGCAGTGGGAATTGCAGCCCACGAGGCGGGACACGCGATTCAACACGCGCGGGCGTATGCGCCGTTGGTGTTTACGCAGGCCATCGTGCCGGTAGCCGGTTTCGGCAGCAACATCGGCTTTTTGGCCTTGCTTTTCGGGATCGGCTTGGGGCTGCAATGGTTGGCTTGGGCCGGTGTGATTCTGTTCTCGGCCGTCGTTCTCTTCCAACTTGTGAACTTGCCGGTGGAATTCAACGCCAGCAACCGCGCCAAGCAGCAGTTGGTTGCTCTGGGAATCGTTCCGCGGGAGGAGATGGCGTACGTGAACAAGGTCCTCAATGCGGCGGCACTGACTTATGTAGCGGCGACCTTGCAGGCCGTGCTGACCTTGTTCTACTACCTTCTGTTGGTCACCGGTCGAAGTCGCGAGTAACGGCGGGGAAAGATCAAAAAAGCGGGCGATTGGGAATGTGTTCCTCACCTCCCAATCGCCCTGAAGTTCGCGACTTCCTCTTCGCGGCAACGCCCTGCTTGCGGATGTAAGACCAAGTGGCGAGTCTAAGCAGGGTGGTGATTCCGACCTTTCGCGGTAACAAGACTTACGTTGCGGCAAATCGACGCGGCGATTTCGGCGTTCTCCCCATTCCGAAGTGTTTGAGGCAAACCGAGAAACCGCCTGTTGTCTTGACGCTTTGCTTGTTACTTCACGTCATCGAGGTTTACGGGCCGGCGTTCCGCGGCGGAGATCAATGCCGCCTCTAGGACCCGCTGCGTGTTGTACGCGTCCTCGAAGTCCGGGAGCGGTACCGTCGGTTGCTCGCCCGCCAAGACCTTGAGGATATCGAACGCCTGATTGACGAAACCGTGTTCGTATCCGATGATGTGGGCGTCCGGCCACCAATTGGCGACATACGGATGGTCGCCGCCGTGCGTTACCATGATGTTGGTCCAGCCTTGCACGGCCCGGGGCAACGTGGCGTCGTAGAACAAGAGCTCGTTCATCCGTTCGAAATCAAACTTCAGGGAGCCTTTGCTGCCGTTGATTTCGAAGGTATTTCGATTTTGATTGCCGGTGGCTTGGCGCGCGGCCTCGAAGCTGGCGACGGCGCCGTTCGAGAATCTTGCCAGGAAAAGCACGGCGTCGTCGACCGTGACATCGCCCCACTGATCGACGCCGGCCCGTCCCGAGGCGATACCGCCGGCCGCTACTCCCGTCGGCAGTTTGCGCTTCTTGATGAAGGTCTCGGCGATCGCGCCGGCGATCTCCACAATCTCCATCCCCGTCACAAATCGCGTCATGTCGACGATGTGGGCGTTCAGGTCGCCGTGGGCGCCGGAACCGGCCAGGGTCTTGTCGAATCGCCACAAAAGGGGGACGTTTTCGTCGGCCCAGTCTTGCAAATATGTGGCGCGAACGTGTCGAATCTCACCGATCTTGCCTTGCTTAACCAGTTGGTGGGCGAGAGCCACGGCGGGGCAACGCCGGTAGTTGAACCAAACGAACGTTTTGACATTCGCCTTCTTGGCGGCCTCGACCATTTCGCGGGCGTCGCTCAGCGTCCCTGCGATCGGCTTCTCGCATGCCACATGTTTACCCGCCAGGATGGCGGCCTTGGCGACGGGCGCATGCATGTAATTGGGGGTCACCACGTCCACCAAACCGATCTCCGGCGATTTTACCAAGGCCTCCCAGTCCGTAGATGCGTTTTGCCATCCCCAATTTGCCGCAAAGGCCTGCGGATTCTCCTCCGGTTGGCCGAACACCGTGTGCATGACGGGCTTGATGGGCGGCTTGAAGAATTTGGCCACTTGCCCCCAGGCGTTGGAGTGGGAGCGTCCCATGAAGCCTTGGCCGATCAGGGCCACATTGATGGTTGCCATGGCTGATTCCTCCGCGTGATTCATGAACCGGAATCTCCGACGAGACCTCTGGTTGCTCTTTTATAACGCATCCTGCGGCGTTTACAAGGTCCCACCCCGGTGCGGCACTCCGGCCGAGACGCACGGATTTTTCCCCCGCCGGGTTTCGCTTTGAGGCATGCATCGTCGAGTCCGCGTCCCCACGGTCGCCCATGTCGACGGCTTTGCGGATGCCTTTCGAGGGTGGACACGAATGGCGTGTTGCTTCTTTTGCATTACCCCTTCTGCGGTTGCTATAATACTTCCGAGATTACGACATTGGATGTCTCCCGCCGAAAGCACGACACCCGGGAACTCGCTGGGGCTGAGGGTCATTCCTACCGATCATCGATACCGAATGCCATGCGAGTCCGTTGTCCGTTTTGCTCGACGACCGTGGAATGGAACGGCGATGAGTTCCTCCATTCCGATGTCTGCTCCAAATGCGGCAAGCGACTGACGTTCCTCTCGGAGACTGCAACGTACTCGCCGAAGGAATTGCAGCCGCTGGGGCATTTTAAACTGTTGCTCCACGTTGGAACGGGGCACTTCGGCGAGGTCTTCAAGGCCCTGGATACGCAACTGGGACGCGTGGTGGCCCTGAAAGTCCCCCGCACGGATCAAATGGACGACGCGACGCGGGAATGGTTCCTCCGCGAGGCCCGGGCGGCGGCAAGGCTGCGCCACCCGAACATCGTCGCCGTCCACGAGGTAGGCATGGTCGAGGGTCGGCCGTACATCGCGGCCGATTTCATCGACGGACCGACTTTGGCGCAGCGTCTGGCCTCGCGGCGTCCCACCCCTTGCGAAGCGGCCGAGATTTGTCTTCAGGTGGCGGATGCCCTCCAACACGCCCATCAGGCCGGCGTTATCCACCGCGACCTCAAGCCCGCCAACATTCTGCTGGATAGCTCGGGCAGGCCGTATGTTACGGATTTCGGCATCGCGAAACAGGACTCGGCCGACTCAACGGTTACGGCGGAAGGGGTGATCTTGGGCACGCCGGCCTACATGTCGCCCGAGCAGGCCCGCGGAGGCTCGCGCGACGCGGACTCGCGGAGCGACGTTTTCTCGCTGGGCGTCATCCTTTACGAGATGCTGACCGGACGGCTCCCCTTCCACGCGGAATCGTGGCGGGGCCTGTTTGACGAAATTCAGCACCATGAGGCGACGCCCCCGCGGCGCTTGGACCGACGCATTCCGCGCGACCTGGAGACCATTTGTCTGACGGCGATGGCCAAGCAGCCGCAGCGACGGTATGCATCCGCCGGGGACATGGCCGAGGACCTCCGCCGTTACTTGGCCGGCAAACCGATTTTAGCCAAGAGGGTCGGGCGGGTGGAAAGAATGTGGCGCTGGGTACGCCGCAATCCGATGCCCGCCTTGGCAGCAGGCATCGTGTTGCTTTTCACGTTCGGTTTGATGTTTGCGACGTATCAGCGTTGGCGTGAGTCGCGCGCCCTCCTCAAGCAAGTCGTCATCCAGACGATTCCATCCGGTGCCAAAGTGGTGTTTTTCCCGCTGGACGAACAGACGGGGGAGCCGTTGCCGGAACAAGGGATCGGGCCGAGCGTCAGCCCTGTTACGAACTTCCTGCCGGGCGGGGATTATTTGGTTGTTGCTTATCTGGATGATGGGAGATTCCACGAGGTCTTCCGGCATGTGCCGAAGGATGAGCACGAGGATACGCCTACCCCGGCCTCGCACCGTTATTGGCGAAAAGAGGGGGAAAGTATCGTCTTGCCCGACATCAATATCCCCCCTCGTCACGCAACGGTCGGCATGGCCTACGTCCCCGGGGGCGAGATTACGGATTTCGGGGCCTTGACCACGACGGCCTTGCCCGCTCGAAAACGAGTCCCGCCCTTTTTCGTCGATACCACCGAGTTCTCGGTGCGACAGGCAAGTGAGGAGTTCGATTTGAGACTTACGGAAGGGTGCTATAGCGGTGAGCTCGGCCAAGACGATGCCGTGGGATGCTTGAGTTTTGATCAGGCCTTGGGCTTGGCGGAGTCGCTAGGCAAGCGTTTGCCGACCGCTGCGGAATATGAGCTGCTGGCATCGATGCTCCCCAAGGCCCGACGAACCGAATCCGAGGGCGGGGCAACTCGTAGTTGGGTGTTCGGCCCCGTCGGCGTGGATTGTGGGGACCGATTGGATGTGGATCCGCGCCATCCCATCTTCGGGCTGTCATCGAACGTCGCGGAATGGACGCTTAGCCGGATGAAGCTACCCCAGGTCGGGCGCGGAGACGTCGCGGTCGCTGTTCCTGCCGGGAGAATCGTGTTCGGGGGAGACCCTGCGGTGCTAGAACGGCAAGCGGATATTCGTTTCGACCCGACGCTGCCACCGCCCCGAATGGTCGTGCACGACAGCAATCGCAAACCGGGCCTTGGCTTTCGCTGTGTCCGAAGCGCGAAGCCTCGCCTGCGACCGGAAGACTTCGGCGCGATCATCAATCCTTAGCCGTTGGCTGCGGCCGTTGCCGGTTTGCCCGCAGCCTCAAGCGGAAACCGTCTTGGTCAACGGTCGGCTGTCAGTCGGCTGGCGTCGGTTTCAGCGGGAACGAATCTTCGAGAAGCACCGTAAACACGATTCCCTCGTGTTCGATGAGGACCAGCTTCGTTTCCGGATCGTTATTACCAGGTGGCGGTATCGGAGTGACTTTCGCGGGATGGATGGGCACGGCGTCAGGCGGCTGCCTGACGCACTGGCGACCCAGCCCTATCTTCACCGTCTCCACCTCAGGGCCGCCCGTGATAACTGGGACCTTCAATTCCAATAGTTGCAATTTTACGGGAAGCGTCTTGCTTCCCGCTGCCAAATCCAAAAAGTGACTCGCTGTAAACTTTCCGGGATATTCCTGATAAGGTATCAACGTTACGACATCCCGTTGGGGCGGGATCTTCTTCGCGCCGACTTTGCCCAAATGCGGTGGGGGTATCGGAATGGGCTTTTCCGGGGGATGCGGTTTTTCCGTTGCGGCGGCAACGGCCCTGTATACTTCCCGGAAGCAATTGCTGGTTTCGGGAGGATCGGTCGGACATATCACTTGGCCGTTCTCTACCCGACATTGGTTGGTGCCGGTGCGTCGCCGAATGGTGTCAAGATAGGTACAAGTTCCCCCCCAGTTCGGGTTGCAGCACATTCCGTAGTAATAGTAAATGGGATCGGAGGGCGGCGGGGGGACATAGATCGCGAACTCGTAAAATAGGCACACACACGTGGCGCCTCTCGAGTCCTCCGCGGACGGCTCTCGCCCACAATTGCACCCCTGGTCGCCCGCCCCGTTGTCGGACTGATTCGCAGCGGCAAAACCCAGAGGCATCGTCATCAGAACGCCGGCCAAGACAGCGGTGGCCACACGATTCATGGAACTGCCCTCCACTTTGAAGAACCGAAAGATCTCCCGCAACCCGCAGCATGGGAAAACGGTACATGCCTTGTTCATGGGAAAAGGCTTTGGAACGTAGCCCCCGTATCGCCTGCCGTAAAGCAAAGAAAAGACATCAGGTCGGCGATGTCGATCGGCGCATAGACCGACGCAGAAAAAAGGGAATTTCACGCATGCGTTTTTGAGTATATCGCTCGAAAATAGAAAGGCAATATCCCGAAGCCGCTTTTCGATCGGGGCGAATTGGCGAAAGGCGTCCGGCCTTGCGCCGGCTACGGTCGATATGGATTCGCCAGGCCGGAATCGCCTCAGGGACCGGCGCGACGGTGAAATCGGTCACCGGATTACCTCTTCCCGCCGCTCGGAGCGCGTGAAAAAAACGCTCTTGACCGTTTGGCCGGATGGTCGGTATCTTGGCGACGCGTTTTATGAAAGCAGCCGGGTCGTGGGAACGAATCCCCGTCCGCGGCGGAAGTCACTCGGCGGTGAGGCTTGCATTTGGGCGTCGTCGTCCCGCGAGCTCCCGCCGGGAAACCGGCATGGAGGCCGGGCTTTGCCGCGGGATGTGCGCTCACGGTGAGTCTTTCGGCGGCAGGAGTCCGCCGAAGTGGGTTTCCGATTCTCAACGACCTCCAATCGCTCCCGGAATGCGAACAGTCCTTCCCCCCTGGGACGCCGCCTCTTCCGGGGGCCTTTTTTTTGCGCTGTCGTGCTTCTCACAGCGTGAAGCCCTTTCGAACGCATCCAATCGAAGTCGTTCGCACGGCGCGACGTGGGACGCCGGTCCCGCTCGGTGTCTACGCAAACAGGGACCCGCAATCGTATAATCGACCGTTTCGCCGGGTGCTCGCGTCGGGCAGCCCTCGTTTTCGCGATAACTGCCCCGACTTGCGAGGATTCGCCGCACGGCGCGGTTCGATGGCACCGTCAATTCAGGAGGCAATTTTGTCCGAGCACGAAGACAATCCGTTGGAGGATTTGCCGGTCCGGCGGCTGAAATATCGTTCGCTCACGATCGAAGGCTATTCCCGGGCGGCCTTCCAGACTTACTGGAGGATTCCGGAGTTCCGCTTGGGTTTCGACTTGGGAAACCAACCCTGGCGGTTCATGGGAACTCCCAACTGGTTCATTTCGCACGCGCACATCGACCACATCGCTGCGTTGCCCGCCTACGTGGCGCGGCGGCGGATGATGAAGATGGAGCCGCCCGCCATTTACATGCCGGAGGAAATCGTGGAGGGGGTACAGCGGGTGCTCCACGCGGTCAGCAGGCTGGATCGCGGCAGACTGCCGTGCCGTATCGAGGGGCTGACTCCCGGCCAAGAGATTGAACTTTCCCGAGAGTTGGTCGTTCAGGCCGTGGCTACTTACCATACCGTGCCGTCCTTGGGTTACCTGGTTTGGGAGCGGCGAAGGAAGTTACTCGACGAATTGGTGGGGCAGCCCGAGGCCAAGATTCGAGAGATGGCTCTAAGCGGCGTGGCCGTCTCGCGAGAGGTGCGAATCCCTCGGCTCGCCTACCTTGGCGATAGCCGGATCGATGTGTTGGACGCCAATCCCGATCTGTACCAGGCCGAGGTCCTGATTATGGAGTTGACCTTCGTTGCCTCCAAACATCGCAAGGAGAAGATCTACAAGTTCGGGCACGTTCACCTCGATGACCTGATCGAGCGTCGCGAGCGATTTCAGAACTCCTTGATCGTGGCGTCCCATTTCAGCATCCGCTATCATCCCGATCAAGTGGAGCGCTACGTTCGCAAGCGACTGCCCGACATGTTGGACAGCCGATTGTATCTTTGGTTGTGAGCCGCGTGCGATACGCGGGACAGCTCTACCCTTGGCAAGGCGCACGGAAGAGGGGCATTACGGCGAACGCCTGCCGAGGCATGCGGCCGCTTACGCCGCATCACGTCCCTTGATGCGGCGTGGCGTTGTGCCGGTAGGCTCAGGATATCAGCCCAGGGAGATGAACTATGGTTTACGCAAGCATGACCGCGCGATCGCGCGGTTCTAGGATGGCATGGTACGTCGCGGTAGGGGCCGCGTTATTGACGATGCGGGCGGCGGTCATCGCTCAAGCCCCTGATAGCCAATGGGATCGCGTCGGTCCCTGGAATCTGACGGAGCTGCGCCAAACTCCGGAATACGAGTGGGGAGAGACGGTCGACGGCCTGCGCCAGGTTTACTTTCGGAGCGAGCCTTATCAAGGACGACCCACGCGGGTTTTTGCCTGGTATGGTTGTCCGGATAACGGTGAGCGGCCGCTGCCCGGAATCGTGCTCGTTCACGGCGGCGGCGGAAAGGCCTTTCGCGAATGGGTTCAATTGTGGGTGGAGCGGGGATACGCGGCCATCGCCATGGATTTGGCCGGCTGCGGTCCGGACGGCAGCCGCCTGCCGGACGGTGGGCCGGGGCAGTCGGACGCGGACAAGTTCGCGCCGTTCGACGATGCCGACGTGGGGCGGATGTGGACCTATCATGCGATTGCGGCCGTGGTCCGCGCCCATTCGCTGCTTGCGGCGCAAGAGGGCGTCGATGCTCGGCGGATTGCGGTGACGGGAATCAGTTGGGGCGGCTATTTGACCTGCATCGTGGCGGGGGTCGATGACCGCTTCGCGGCCGCCGTGCCCGTCTATGGGTGCGGCTTTCTGCACGAAAACAGCGTCTGGTTGAAGACCTTCGAAGGTATGGAGCCCGAACTCCGAGACCGCTGGGTGCGGTATTTCGATCCCTCGCAATACTTGGGTCGGGTAAGATGCCCCATTTTCTTCCTCAACGGGACCAATGACTTCGCCTACCCCCTGGATAGCTATCGAAAGTCCTTCGATTTGGTGGCCGGGAAGAAGGCCGTTCGCATCGAAGTGAGGATGAAGCACAGCCATCCGGACGGTTGGGCGCCGAGGGAGATCGGTTGGTTCGTGGACTCGGTGCTGCGCGGCGGCGAGCCTTTGCCCGAGCTGGGAGACTTGCGGTTGGAGTCCGGCCGCGCCGTGGCCGCAGTCCGCAGTCGCGTGCCGCCGGTATCCGCGGAGCTGCACTACACGCGCGACGAAGGCCCCTGGCAGGAACGCAACTGGATTACGGAACCTGCGCGGATTGAGAACGACCGAGTCGTGGCCGAGATCCCGGCGGCTCCGGTGCGAGCCTTGTTTTTGTCGGTCACGGATGCTCGCGGAGCGATGGTCAGCACATCCTGGCTCGAGGGACCGTAGTCCGGGAACCCTGCGTCGGCGAGCTTCGTAATGGATCAAATGAACGCCTCTCCCGACCGAACCCCGCCCGAGATGCCGCCGCGGCGCTATGCTGTGGTGGGTGCCGGTATTTCCGGGCTCGCCGCCGCGCTGGAGTTGCAAGAAGCAGCCGCCCCTTGCTCCGTCGAGGTCTTCGACGCCGCGTCTGAGCCGGGCGGAGTCCTGGGGACCGTCAGCGAGGACGGCTTCCAGGTCGAACGCAGCGCGGACAATTTCATCACGACCCTGCCCTGGGGCGTGGAGCTGTGCCGCCGGCTCGGCTTGGACCGGTCGCTGGTGACGACGAACCCCGACGCGCGGCGCGCCTTTGTGGTCCATCGCGGAAAGTTGCATCCTTTGCCGGACGGGTTCCAGATGCTGGCCCCGACGCGTTGGTTGCCGCTGGCTTTGACTCCCTTGCTTTCGCCGCTGGGCAAGCTCCGTGCCGCCGCGGAGTATTTCCTTCCTCCGCGACGAGACGACGGCGACGAAAGCATGGCCGATTTCGCGCGGCGACGGTTGGGCAACGAGGTCTTTCAGCGGTTGGTCGAGCCGCTTGTGAGCGCGGTCTACGGGGCCGATACGGAGAGGCTCAGCCTGCTGGCCACGCTCTCACGGTTTCGCGACATGGAAAAGCGCTACGGCAGTCTGATTCGAGCCATGCGGGCTCAGGCGGCCGAGCGTCGAAAAAAAACGCGGGCCGCGGCGGAATTACCAAGGGTGACGCGCGAGAGCGGGGCGCGGTACAGCATGTTCGTCACTTTGCGGCACGGCTTGCGCCAACTCCTCGACGCGATCGCGGCACGACTTCCGCCGGAGGCTCTTCGGCTCTCCACGCGGGTGGAATCGGTTTCGCCCTGCGAGCGTCAATGGCGGTTGACCTTGGCGAACGGCCGGGAGCTGCTTTTCGACGGCGTGGTTCTGGCGGTGCCGGCCCATGCAGCGGCGGCATTGACGCAGGCCTTTCTGCCCGGCTTGTCGGCTCTCCTTGCGCGGATCGAATACACGGGGAGCGCGATCCTGGCGGCGGCCTATCGTCGCGAGGACGTGGGCCATCCGCTCGACGGCTCAGGCTGCGTCGTCCCGTCCGTGGAAAAGAGTCCCGTCTTGGCGATCAGCTTCAGCAGCCGGAAGTATCCCCATGTAGCCCCGCCGGGAACGGTGCTGCTTCGTGTGTTTGCGGGAGGGGCACGGCGACCGGACCTGGTTGATATGGAGGAGACGCCTTTGCGGGCGTTGCTGTTGCCGGAAGTGGAACGGCTCCTGGCGATTCACGGCCCACCCCTGAAGACGTGGCTGTTTCGTTGGCGGGCGGCCATGCCGCAGTACGCCGTCGGGCATCTCGATTTGTTGCGCGAGATTCGCCGCGAATTATCGCAGCACCCCGGTTTGGGGTTGGCCGGAAACGGCTATTTCGGCGTCGGCATGCCGCATTGCATACGCAGCGGGCGATTGGCGGCGGCTTGGGCGATGGGCCGAGCCCGGCCGGAGGATTTCGCTCCTCCGCCCGCATTCTGAGGATTCCGTTGCCGACTTCTCACGGGCGTTCGTTCCCTCGCCGGCGGGACCGTGGCGAGACGACACCGCGACAAGAAATGAAAATCCCGACCGCTTGTTCGAGCCGCGTGTCGCTCAACCGATTCCGGCTTCGCTTGCGACTCCGTCACTTCCGGCCACGGTCCGGCTGTTCCTTCCGAGCTACCACGCTTGGCACGGCGTTGACCCGGGCTTGCTCACGCGGAGTCAAGGTTCGGTCACGGCTTCGTCGGGAACGGCCTTTCCGGCTTTGGGTGACGTTTGTTCGGTCGGGATTCTCGATTGTGGTAAAGATGCTTCAGGTAGGTGCTTCGTTCTTCGCGTGTTCGTCAGGGGTGACTCGTCGTGCAGGTGCCGCGAAGATTGTGTCGCTTGCAGGTAGGATAACTCAGGGTAGGTAACTCTTGGGTAGGTAGCTTAGGTAGGGTTTTGAGGTAGGTGTTGGTGGGGTGAGAACTTGGTTGGGTGATCGTCTTGGTGGTTGGCGGTTCAGTTGCCGTTCATGGCGACCTGGTTGCCGACGGCGGGAGCCAGGGCTTCGTTCCGCAGGCCGTCCAGGAACCGCTTGGCTGCGAGGTATTCCGCCGAGGGCAGTTGTCGGATTTCGGCACGCAGCAGATCCGCCATGCGATCGGTAGCCGTTTTGACCTTGGCGAAGAACACGCTGTCGGCTCCGTTCTCGCCGGGTCGTTGGGCGGCGAACAACCCCTCGATCTCATTGCGAGCGGCGGTGTAGCGATCGCCCAGCAGGCAGTCCGGCCAGTGAATCACCTTGGTGACGGGATCGAATTCGGCGACCGTCAAGCGGTTCATGGGCTTTTGCACGGTCATCGCGGCGGGCCGTGCGGCGTGCTTGCTGTCGCCGGGGCTGGGGGTCTGTCGCAGTGCGAAATAGGTGTCCCGAGTTTGACGCCGTTCGTAGAAGGTCTTGGTGTGCTTGAGGGCGTTGTCCATGCGCATGGCTTGGACCTCGGTCATGGTCTTCGCGATTTGGGCTTGCTGAACCTGGGCGTCGGCGATCGCTTTGACCATCGCCGCTTGAGCTTGGATGAGCATGGCCTGGGCTTTGACCATCTCGGAATCGTTCCGCACCTCTTGGATGGTATACGAGGTCGGCTTTTGGGCGAGGGCGTGACCGGCGATCAAGGCGGCGGCGACGGCGAGGCAGCAACGGGCGGCGATACGAGTCATGGCACTTCTCCTTTGTGGAACGAAAGACCTCATCAAACTTCCGGCGGAGAAACGCTCTCCGCACTTCCGGGACCGATTCCCGAGATCATCCGTCCGAGCGGTGACTAGTGTAAATACACTAGGACTACTCGCTATCGACTCTTGGGGCGTGAAGGGGACCTCACGGACGCTCGACTCACTCGGGAAATCGCTACAGGTTATGGGTGGGTGCTCCGGTCGGAGCGGCGGGAGCCTGCATCTCCCTTAGGGGGCGCCTGGATACTCGGCCAGGCATACGGGTGGGATCTGGGGGGCGAGGATCGACGTGTCACGCTTCGCCCCCCGCGGCACAGGCCGCAAGGACGCTTCTATTTGCGATGCACCTCCTTTCCAACGATGATGTTCTAGTGCGAAAACCCTAGCTACAATCCGGACCTCGAAACAGCTCGAGGGACCTCACTCTCTCTCAGGATGCAAAGCCTGCACTCTTCTCGAGTCAGCCTTTGCGACTTCCTCCCAAAGCGAAATGATTCCTCCGATCCCTGATGCGACGGGCGTCATCCTCGGGAGGGACGCACGCTTTGCACGGGTTGCCACCCGGAGCGGCCCGCTTCAGCACCGCATCGCACTCGCGGCGTTGTCGGGCTGACTCCGCGGCCGGGCCGGCTTTCCGCGACCCAGCAGCCTATCGGGCCGTTTCCGTCTTGCTCCCCCTCGGTCGGCCGAATCACCGAGGCGATGATGCCGACCAATCGTGTCTTGCCTATCACGGGGTGCCGCTTGCGCGGGCAATCGTGTCGGCAAGCGCGTGCGTGGAGAGCATAAGGTGGGTAATTGTGTCTGGTAGGATGTTTTGTCAGGTGGGAATCTCGACCGCGTCAGGCGTTTGGTATCGGCTGATCGAGCCCAATCGCATGTTCTCGCGGTCATTCGTGCTTGCGATGTACCGAATCGTTCGTTTCATCGCAAGGCCGATTGTTCGCTTCTTATCTTTATTTCGGGCGACGCGGGTCGTCGGGTTGAGGAAAACTCTATCGAGGACTCGCGTTGTATCGCCCAATCCTTTTTGATGACCGAAGCAAAGTGGGCATCCTTGCCTCGTTCGCTTTTCAAATCGTACAAGGCGGACCAAGATTTACCGAAAGAAGATCGCGGCCGCAAGGCCGAAAAACGCCGGGAATTCCTTTTTCATTACGACAATCGCAGCCGCCTGGGCCGACTGTGGGCGATTGGTAGCCGACTGTGGGCGATTGGTATGAGAATGGCGGTTCGATAAGCGGCGGTGGCCTTCGCCGCGATTCTGTGATCCCGGCTGAGGCCGACCAATGGCGGTCAAGAAAACAACGGCGGAAATATAGAGGGTGCGGCCGAGATCCGGTAGGATGCGGCCAAGATCCGGTTCGAGCGGGACTTCTTGCCTCCGAGACGGAATCCCCCGCGTAGTGGGGTAAAGGGTCGATTTTCGGGAATTTGCCGGTAAAATGATATCGGTTCAGTACGATTTAAGCGTGACGCACGAGCCGATCGTGACGTGAGCCCACCAACGATTACCCGCCGGACGAAGACAAAAAGTCCAGTTTCCCCCTTTGACCTGCGTGGAAAACGGATTCAGGTATTCCTCAGGAAGCCGATCAAGGACGTACGCACGGCTTGACATTTGGAAGCGGCGCAGGGATCGCCATGTGCTTCCATGCCGTCGGTAACGGATTGCCCGGATCGCTTGGATGCGAGAGATGATGATGCGGCGCGCCACGGCGCACGCAGTCACCGATGACTAGCAGGAGCGATGCCATGGGCTGGAATCAAGATGTCATGGCGGCTGACGGATCGGCTGTTTCTTCGCGGACGGAAACGGAGGAGTTCGTAGCGCGGTTTTCGCGGTGCCATGAACGTTTGTTCGGGTATATCTACAGCCTGGTGCCGCACGAACAGGACGCCCGCGACATCTTTCAAAGGGTGAGCCTCTTATTGTGGCGAAAGTTTTCCAGCTTTGACCCGGAAGCGGATTTTTTCGCGTGGGCGTGCGGTGTGGCCTATTACGAGGTGCGCAACTTCTTCCGGGTCTCCGCTCGCAGTCGCTTGCAATTCAACGATGAACTGCTGAACACCTTGGCGGTCGAAAAGGCGCGGCGCGGTTCGGACGACCGCCGTTTGGAGATTTTGCGGGAGTGTCTCAAGGATCTGCCGTCCACCGAACGGAAACTTCTCATGGAAGTGTATGCAGACGAGCGCCCCATTCGTGAGGTCGCCGAAGAGCGCGGCAAGGCGACGCAAACCGTCTACAATCGGTTGAATCTTATCCGTAGGAAGCTGTATGCAAGAATGCAGCGGGCTTTGACCGAGAATTAAAGGTCGGGCCGAGCATTTCTCGTGGATGCATTCGGAGGTGATATTTTGCGCCCATGGTGCGCGCTGAATGGGTGACGGTTGTCGGACACATGCCGACTCCGTAAGGGACGACGATGATGCTTGGCGGCAAGACGCGGGAAGAATTGCTGGTGTTGCTGGAGGCGGTCGTCAACGAGACGATCTCGCCCGCCCAGCATCGCCGTTTGGAGGAAATCCTGACGCACAGCGCCGAGGCCCGCAGCATCTACCTCGATTATCTTGACATGCACGCCGGTCTGCGCGCCTTGGCGATGGGGCAAAACGAAGATGCGCAGATGTCGCGGATTGTCGCCATGGTCAAAGAGGAGACTTCCACGGCAAGGAGGTCCTCCCGAGGCAGGGCGGCTCTTCCTCGCTCTTGGGCTCTAGTCATCGCCGCCGGCGTTCTGATCGCGGTTTTGGCCGGCTGGTTGATTGGAAGGCTATCGTCAAGGGGCTCGCCTGCCGAGGCACCGAAAGTTGCGGAACATGTCGCCACGATAGCGCGTTGGGCGGGGGCCGCGGTCGAAGGGGCGCCGATTCCGGTCGAGGGACGGCGTCTCGCACCCAACGACGTTTTGGCTTTGAGCCAAGGGAGCGCGGAAATCCTCTTCGACGGCGGACAGCGGGTGCTCTTGCAGGGCGAAACACGGCTCCGAATCCAGTCCGGGACGGATGCGGAACTGCTCCTCGGCCGGGCCCTGGTACGGGCGGATGAGGCGGCGGGGAGATTCCGCTTGCTGGCGGGCGATGCCGTCTTCGTCCACCGGGCGTCCGAATTCAGCGTCGAAGTGGGCCGGGACGGCACATGCGCCTTGCACGTTCGCTTGGGAGAGGTCCGCCGAGAGCGAATGTCGGCGGACGGCAGGAAGCGCCTTTCTCGCGAGACCGTCGTGGCCGGCCAGGCCCGGGTTTTTCCGCCTCAGGCCGAATCCGGCTCCCCGGTCTCGTTCGAGACCGAGCGTTTTGCCGCGCCCTTGGCGGCCGTTCCAACAGCCGGCACGGACGATGTCTTGGCCGAGGAGGATTTCTCCGCCGTATCGCCGGACCCCGTTGCGTTGGTTGCCGCGCGGGGCGCGGAATTCGAGGATGGATTGGGCTGGAGCGGGCGTTGGGTGGTCGGGCCGGGAGACGTGCCCAACATTCTTGCCGACCAGTGGTTCGGCTTGTCTCGCAACGGCCTGCGCCAAATACCGGGCGTCCTCAGCGTGGAAGGCCAAGCCGTCTTTCACCGCCGGCTCGCGCATGCCTTGGTGCTCCATCGCAATGCCGTGTACTACCTGGGGTTCATCGTGAAATGGGATCGTGCGTCGAACGGGCAAGGCGGATGGTTCTCCGTCAGTTTGGACGCCGCCGATAATCCCAGAACGGACCCGATTACGGTCGGCCTATGGGTCGATCGGCAGTTCGTCTTCGCGAGGGCCGAGCAGGCAGCCGTGCGCAGGGCGCTTCCCTTGGAGACCGGGCGGGAGTATTTGTGTCTTGTCAAGCTCGCCGCGGATGAGCAGGGCCGCACGGAAGTATTCGTCCGCGTTTTTCCAGGCGAGCAACCGCCGAACGACGTTGAGCCGGACGCCTGGAACTTGGTCCTTCGCGCGGCTTCACCGGATTCGTTGCCGGATACCGTACTCTTTCGCGTGGATACCGCGTCTCGCTGGTATCTCGATCAGTTGCGACTGGCCAAGACGTGGCGCGGCGTCGTGTCGCCGTGGCTGCGAAGCCAAACGGCGGGGGATACGATCACCGCGATTGTGCCTTATCCACCCCATGCTCGGCTGGTCCGCAATCCGTGACCGCCGCGAGCCGGCCTCGCCTCGATGTTGTGACTCGGATCTTTTTGCGGGCGGCGAAACGCCTCCCTACCGGCTCCGGCGGGACGGGGACTCATTGGCAAGCGATTCTTTTCCGCGACAATAAGGGTAGGTCTGAGCCGCGCGTTCGCCCAAGGCCATACCTATGGCAAGGCTACGATCCGAAATCCAGCACTCCGATTCACTTCTCCCACAATCACGAAACCATGCCGGAAAATCCCACCTCCTATCCGCCCCAATCGGGCGCCAATCAGCGGCTCGGTGAATTGCGGCAATCCGAGTTGCGAGGGTTTTTGCTCAGTCGCACGAATTTCGAGAGGACCATCCCCGGCGGACCGCTGCGGAGCAAGGTTTTCAAATTGAGCCGCACCCGTGAGTTGCTCGATCGGTTGGGCAACCCCGATCGGTGTTATCCGATTTTGCACGTCACGGGAACGAAGGGGAAGGGTTCGACGGCCGGCATGGCGGCGGGGATCCTGCAAGCGGCGGGCTATCGCGTGGGCGTGTTTACGTCGCCTCACCTGCTGCAAGTCGAGGAACGGCTGGCGGTGGACGGGCGTCCCTGCCCGCCCCAGCATTTCGATCGGCTGCTTGAGGAAATCCGGCCGGTGGTGCGGGAGATGGATGCGGGCTGGGAGAGTATGGGCGAAGGCGGCCCGACCTATTTCGAGATTCTAACCGCGATGGCCGCGCTGCATTTCGCGCGGCAGGGCGTCGATCTCGCCGTGCTGGAGGTGGGGTTGGGCGGCCGATTGGACGCGACCAATGTGTGCCGACCCGCCGTCTCCGTCATCACCAGCATCAGCTACGATCACACCGATATCTTGGGGACCTCGCTGAAACAGATTGCGTGGGAGAAGGCGGGGATCATCAAGCGCGGAATTCCCGTGGTGAGCGGCGTTACCGATGCTGAGCCGAGAGAAGTCATCCGCCGCGTGGCGGGCAAACGGGGATCCCCGTGGATCGCTTATCCGGAACATCTTTCGTATCGTTATCGTTCGCCCCGGCACCTGGAACTGGGCGATGGGCGCGGCTGGGTCGAGATGGAAGTACGCCTCCCGGAAGACAGCCCGTTTTTTCTCCAATCGGAGTTGCGGCTGGTGGGAGAGCATCAGGCCCGAAACGCCCTGCTGGCCGTGGCTGCCGTGCGACGAATGCAGCACGACCTGGGTCTCCGCATTCCCGTGACGGCGTATCGCGAGGCCTTGGCGAACGTCGCCCCTCCCGCCAGAATCGAGGTCGTGCGGCGGAAACCGGTCGTCGTGATGGACGCCGCGCACAACGTGGCTTCGGTCGAGGTGCTGTGCCGAACCCTGAGCGAGTGCTTCGATGCCCGTCGAAAATGGGTCGTGTTCGGGACCACTCAGGGCAAGGACTATGCGGGCATGCTGCGGCTCCTGGCATCTCATTTCGACTATTTCGTGCTCACGCAGTATCACGGCAATCCGCGGATGCTTCCGGTGGATATCTTGTCGGCCGCCGCCGAAAACATCATGCCGGGCCGTTTCATCGTGTGCCCTGATGCCGGGGAGGCATGGCGCGCCGTGCGCGCGGCGGTGCGAGCCGAGGATTTGGTTTGCGTCACCGGCTCCTTCTTCTTGGCCGCCGAGATGGGCCGGGTCCTGCAAGAGACGGACATCTAGAAACCGACGAAACGGCTTGACGGACGAAGCAAAATTCTCTTCATCGGGGCACGCAGTTCGCCGGTGCTCGCTGGTCTTGTCGTGCAAAACTGCGCGTTTGCGGATGCCGACCGAGTTGCGGCCGGATGTGTCCTCCCGCCGATGTTGCCTCGGAAGTGGTAGAACACCGGCTGCGGCTTGCAATTCGCCGTTCGTAAGATCACATTGTTTGGGGGTGGTTGCCTTCATGCACGAGCGTGCCGTTTCTGCGCGGAACGGAGGGAAGATCGAAAATGAGAGCGACGTTCATAGTGGCGGTCCTGTTGTGCCTCACGACGCCGGTACTTTCGGACGAATTCCCTCGAGAAACGGTGGTGTTTTCCCAAGCGGAAAACGGCTATTTCGCCTATCGCATCCCCGCCGTGCTGACGGCCGCCGATGGTTCCGTGTTGGCCTTTGCCGAGGCGCGCAAGTACAACCTTTCCGATCCCGGCGGCCAGGGCCAAGAGATCGATCTGGTCTTGAAGCGGAGCCGGGACGACGGCCGAAGTTGGTCGCCCATGCAAGTCATCGAGGCCCCGGGCAAGTTCTGGTCGGCCGCCAATCCCGCGCCGTTGTTGGATCGGGAGACGGGCAGAGTGTGGTTATTTTACGTCCGCTGCGAACCGGGGCGAGGCACGCACGCGGCTCGGGCGGGAACGGATGACGTCCGAAACTTGATTCGCTACAGCGATGATAACGGTGCCACCTGGAGCGAGCCCATCGACATTTCTCGCACGGCTCGCGACTATGACGATCCGCAATGGAGAGTCACCATCCCCGGACCGGGCGGAGCCATCCAGTCTACGAGCGGGCGTCTTTTGGTTCCGTGCTGGAAATTTGCCCCCTATCGCAATTTCATATTGTTTAGCGACGATCACGGCAAAACGTGGCAGCGCGGCGCGATTCTACCCAACGAAGCAGGCGGCGATGAATCGCATTTGGCGCAGCAATGCGACGGTACGATGCGGCTGGATTGCCGCCAACAATCCGGCCCGCGGCGTTTGTTGTACGAAAGCCGCGATGACGGTACGACCTGGGTTCCGATCGGGCCGGGGCCGGCGATTACGCCCGTGATGTGCGCGATAGAACGATTCACCTGCCGAGCGGACGGCGGCGAACACGATCGCATGGTATTCTCGGGGCCGCGAGGACCGGGGAGAAAGGGCCTGACGTTATGGACGTCGTATGACGGTGACCCGGAATTCAAGAATCCCAGAACGATTTGGGACGGGCCGGCCGCCTACTCGGATTTGACTGTTCTAAGAGATGGAACCCTCGGCATACTTTGGGAGAAAGGCACGGAGCATCCCTATCAGCAGATCGTGTTCACCAGCGTGGATCTCTCTTGGTTGGAACCCAAGTAAGAGGTTCCGGACCGACGGCCGCCGACTTTGTGGTATGCCGAACTCGGTCGGAAGCTGCCGCTTGCCGAGGGTTCGCGGAACATGAAAGCAGAGGGGTATATCGCGAGAAATGAATGACCGATCGAAAGGATCAAGCTCGATGAGCACCACGCGACGAGGCTTTTTGCAGACGACGGGCGCGGCGATGGCGGCGGGGATGTTGCGTACGACCGAAGGCGCGGCGCCGCCGACCACGGCGGGCGACCGACCGGTGACCGGTGCGAAGCATCCCATCCGCTTGGGAGCCCCCGTGTTTCATGCCCCCAAGGATCCCGCGGAGCTGGCCCGCTTGCACCGCGAGCAAGGCTACCGAGCCGCTTACTGCCCGCCGGTGGGAATCCAGGAAACGGATCGGCTTCGCGAGATTCGCGAAGGCTTCCAACAGCACGACGTGGTGATTGCGGAAGTCGGGGTCTGGTGCAATCTGCTGGATGCCGATCCGCAGAAGCGAGCGGAGAACATGCAGCGCGTCATGGACGGACTGGCGATTGCCGAGGAAGTCGGCGCCCGGTGCTGTGTGAATATCGCCGGCTCGTTTAACCCGACGGTTTGGTTCGGGCCGCACCCCAAGAACCTATCCGAGGAGTTTTTCCAGGCCGCGGTGGAGAATGCCCGCCGCATCATCGACGCAGTCAAGCCGAAGCACGCCAAATTCGCGTACGAGATGATGGGGTGGTCGCTGCCGGACAGCCCGGACTCGTATCTTCGCATGATCCGGGCGGTCGATCGCGAGGCCTTCGCCGTGCACTTGGACCCGTGCAACTTGGTGAACAGCCCGGCCAAGTTCTACGACAATACAGGTTTGCTTAACGAGTGCTTCGACAAGCTGGGACCCTGGATCGTCAGTTGCCACGCCAAGGACCTGAAATGGGAAGTGGAGATGAACGTCCACTTCGTAGAAGTGACGCTGGGCGAGGGCGAAATCGATTACGTGACATACCTGCGGCGTCTGGCAACGCTGCCCGCCGACGTTCCCTTGATGATCGAGCACATGAAGGGCCCGGCCGAGTACGAGGCATCGAAAAACTATCTGTTCGAGGTGGCGAGAAAGGCCGATGTCCTTTTCGAATACGTGCAGTAGACCGAGCGATAGCAAGTTGAGGACCGAGATGCGTGCGGGAGGACGTCGGGCCATGGTGCGCGGAACGGCGCTCGATCGAGTTTGGGAAACAGAGGGGAGCGGAAAAGCTCGCTTTGCGATCCCGCCGGCTGGTTGGGTTTTGCTGCTGGGGGGAACTCTTCTGTGGGGTGTTTCGGTTGACAGTAAGGCGACGTTTGCCGAAGACCCCGCCGCGACCAACCTGCTCCGATGTCCGACGTTTTCGCCGCAGGGTTCGCTTCAGCCCGATCAAGTCTGGAGCGTCTTCCAACCTGCGTTCAGTCCGGCGCAGATCATGCCCGTCTTCGAGGAGCAGGGCGTCTTGTGGGCGTCACCGGACCGCCCGTTCGCCGTCGGTGCGATCTCGCAAAAGGTCGAGCGGGTTCAGGGCGGGCGGTCGTATCTTCTCGAATTGCGAGGAACGGCGTGGAATCTGAGCGAACCGATCCAGGCCGCGGTATTGGCTCGTGTGACGTTTTTGCAGCAAGGGAAACCGACACATCCGGCGGGAATGCAGGCGAGGGAGTGCCGGCAGTCGGCGGCCGATTCCGATACCGTGGCATTCACATTGCGAGACGTATTCGCTGCTCCGCAGGACGCCGATGCCGCGGAAATCTCGCTGGAGGTCAAGTGGCTTCGCGGCGGGCGCGTCCGTCTGGAGGATGTGGTATTCCGTGAAACGGCCCCGCCGGCCGGGCGGAAGGTGAAAATCGGGACCATCCATTTCCGGCCGCGGAACGGCTCACCGCAATCCAACCTCGAGCGGTTCGCGCAATACATCGACCAGGCGGGACAACTGGGACTGGATGCGGTGTGCTTGGGCGAAGGCATTACCGTCGTGGGGACGAACAAGTCCATGGCCGACGTGGCCGAGCCGGTACCGGGACCGTCCACCGAATACCTGGGAGGATGTGCGGCGAAAAACCGGCTTTGGATCGTGGCGGGGTTGTACGAGCGCGACGGGAATACGCTTTACAATACCGCCGTACTCATCGATCGCCAAGGCAAGTTGGCAGGCAAGTATCGCAAAGTCCACCTACCTCGGGAGGAATGGCGACAGGGTATTACGCCGGGCGGCGACTGTCCGGTCTTCGAAACCGATTTCGGCCGGGTGGCCATTCAGATCTGCTATGACTGGTTCTTCCCCGAGGTCGCCGCGATGTGGCGAATCCAAGGTGCGGAGGTCGTCTTCGCGCCGACCTGGGGCACGACCTTTCCCGATCAAGAGGGACGGGTAGAGGGGGAAAACGTCTTCCGTGTTCGAGCAAGGGACGGCGGCTTCTACCTGGTTGCCTCCGTGTACGACGGCAGCAGCTTGGTGATCGATCCTTTGGGGAGGGTGTTGGCGCGCAATGAAGGCCGGGAAGGCGTTTTCTGGGCGGAAGTGGACCTGGAGGATCGCCATCTGCTACCTTGGGTCGGCGATTGGCGAACGATCGGACCGCGGCATCGAATGCCGCGCACCTATGGGCCGTTGACGGAATCGAGGGACATTCCGCGATAGAGCGTGTCGTTTCGCGGTCGGCCACGAATCCTGATGCGATCCGTCGTCGGGCCTTCCGCAAGGAGCAAGTCGGTCTCCGTCGCGGGGCGCGGCCGTCATCCTTTTAGCTAAGAACCGGGGGGCGGCGGGAGGACCTCGTTTGTCGGCAAGATTTGGCTCAGGTGATCGGCGATGAAAAGGGAGGGGAGCGGTTATGACCAAGACTGCCGTTATCACGGCCCAGCAGCGCTGGGAATACCTCTACACGGTACGGCGATCTGAATTGGCGCTGCAAGACGAGTTGAATGAGTTAGGACAGCACGGCTGGGAGTTGGTCGGTTTCGAGTACTATAAAGACGCCAAAGGCGTCATGGGTTGGATCGCCTTCTTGAAACGTCCGAGCGCAGGCCCCAAGCCCGCTTCGGCCGCCGGCGCGGCGGACACCGAGGCACACGAAAGCGGAACCCCTGCCGACCGGCATCCCGTGACGGAAGGGGACGTCTTCGACGTCAAGCAGGAATAGGGGGCGGATCCCTTCGCGGAGTTGAGGATCCGAACTCTTTAGCAATGCCTTGGCGGCCGTGATGGCGTTTCGGGGAGTCCTGGTCGTATTCTTTCACGGCCGGATTTGCAGGACCGTCTTTTCACTTGGGGAATGGGAAAGCGCCATGACGTACCGGCTCGAAACGATGGATGACGGCGGCTTGGGGCGCGTGTTCGTTGCGATATTGGGTACGATCTTTCTAATCGGAGGGACGGCCGCAGGGCAGGAGCCGACCTTGCGAACCGGCGGTGCTACCTTCCGCACAATCGAGGCTCCGCCGCCCGCGAAGTATTTCACTTGGCCTTCGGAACCGCCTCCGGATTGCCCGCTCACCCGTTCTTCAGACTTCGTGGAAGTGGGCTTTACCGGACGTCACGCCGAATATACGGGGGCCGATACGTGGTACCCGTCTTGGGCGGCGGATGACAAGCTCTATTCTTGTTTCACGGACGGAAGAGTGGGCGATGTCGTCGCCATTTCGGGGAATGGTGATCGGGCCGTCGTGGGGCACGCGGTGATCGTCGGCGACGACCCACTCCATCTCCAGGTGATAGATCCCGGCATCATACCGGGCTCCGCCTTGCCGTATCATGGGCGATATCCTTCGGCGAATCTCTTTTTCGACGGCGTGTGGTACATCGGAACCTACGCTCTGGCGCCCTCGGGCCGGGTCGAGCACGAGGGCGTGGTTTACAACTGGCCGTGGCTTGGGCCGCTGGTAGGATTTCATGTCTCGCGCGACGGTGGAAAGACCTGGACGCCTTGTCCGCACTCTCCGGCAAATCCTCTTTTCGGCGAGTCGGGACTGGAGGGGCGGCCGGTCAAGATCGGCGCGGCCCATGTGGTCGACTTCGGTCGGGAGCTGGAGCACTCGCCGGACGGCAAGGTCTATCTGGTCTCGCACGGTGCGTCACGAGGGCCTGAGAATCGCCGCTTCGGGTACAACAGTTGGATTACCGGTGACGAAATCTACCTTATTCGCGTCTCGCCGGGGCCGGAAAGCCTCAACGATCCGGCGGCTTACGAGTTCTATGCCGGCGACGATGAAGACGGCCGGCCGATTTGGAGCCGAGATTTTTCCGCCATTCGACCGATCGTTCGTTGGGACGACAATATGGGATGCGTGACGATCACTTACAACGCTCCCCTGAAAAAATATCTGATGTGCGTCACCGACGGAACGAATACGGCGGGCTTCTTCAATAGTTACGTGCTGGAAGCCGATCGCATCACCGGTCCCTATCGTATGGTCAAGTATTTGTACCACTTCGGCGAGCAGGCCTACTTCTTGAATCTGCCCTCGCGGTTCATCTCTGCGGATGGTCGCACGATGTGGCTGTGTTACGCCGCCAACTTTGCGCCCAATTGGAACGACGCGAAGATTCGCTCGAATCCGCCGGGAAGTCGTTACGGCATGTGCCTGCAAGAGATTCGGCTGATTTCCCCGGACGAGCCGCGCGAGGACTCGCCCTGGATGTCTCCGCGGAATGTCGCCCGCCGTGCCAAGATCAGCGTGAGTTCCGTGCATCCCGGTTATCGGGCCGAGGCCTTGTGCGATGGTTCGGCGGCAGGTTTTCCCGACAGCCCGCAGACGGAGTGGGCCGGTTTGGGTGAGGCGGAGACGGCTTTTGTGCGGTTGACGTGGGATTCACCCGAGACGATCGACCGGATTTGGCTCTTCGACCGGCCGAACGACCTCGATCAGATTACCGCCGGCATGCTGATTTTCAGCGACGGCACCACCATCGCCGTTCCGCCGTTACCCGACGGACCGGGAGAGGGCCTGGAAATCGCCTTTCCCCCACGCGAAGCGTGGTGGGTGGCATTCGCGATCACGGGCGTCAAGCCGGGAACGCCGAACGTCGGCCTGGCCGAGATGGCGGTGTTTGCCGCCGCGGGGGAAATCCGGGCCGAGTAAAGGGGAATCGTTCAAAAATCATCCTTGCCGCTGGTAACCGCCTTTTCTTTCTCGTCGGCCGTCGTGCAGACAGCTTGGACGACGGTTTCAAACGTCTCTTTATCGGCGTCGGCCGAGATTTGGGCCGTGAACACGGCCACCAAATCATCACCCGACTTGATGACTCGCCACGCCCCGACCTTCACGCGGTTGTTATCTCGCAACAGATCCATCAGCATCTCAGCCGTGGCGTCCGCAGGGAGTCTGAAACCGGGCGCCCAGACTTCCCGAATTTCCATATTACCCAGCTCCACCGTCTTGCTGTTGGCATAGACGAGTTGCGTTCGGTCGTCGTCGAAACGAAAGACCATCTTGTAGTCGCCGTCGGAGTCGACCTCGTATTTCCAACCGACGGCTTCAATCACCCTGCGGACCCGGGCATCGGCGGAAGATCCCAATTGCGCGTGGGCGACGACCGCGACCGTGGACAAAGGGATGATTGCTGCAAACGATACCAAAGCGAACTTATGACCGGCTGACATGGCGACGATCCTTTCGGGGAAAGTGACTGAACACTCGCGCGCTCGGGTAGTCCGGGCTTGAAAACGACAACGGCGAGAGAAACGCAATCCACGCGGCGTTCCGATACCGTCTTTTTCGGTATGTCTGGGAGTAGTCTAACCCTTTCACGAAGGAAAAGCAGTAGCCATTATTGGGGGTAAAGTAGCGTTGCCGTGAATCGGCGGAAATCGGTAAGATGCGGGCGTTTGGCAATGCCGCCTGAGGTGACCTTCCCGTATTCCGGCGCGACACCTTCATCCATTGGAGGGGTGTTCTTGATGGGGTTCTGACGGATTCGGACCCTCCGGGGGATCGGTGAAGGTTTCCTAGACACGCGCGGTACGGGTTTTTGGAGGCGGGAGAAGGCCTGCACTCCCGGCTGTCAAGGAAGATCGCATGTACCAGTCCTTCAGCAATGCCGTCGCGGTAGCGGAAATCTCGGTGGTGATCCCGTTGTGTAACGAGGAAGGCAATGTGCGGCCGCTGTACGAAGAACTGGTCGGCGTGCTGGAGGGGCTGGGGCGCTCCTGGGAGATTTGCTTTGTGGACGACGGATCCCGGGACGAGACTTGGGAGCGGTTGCTCACCGTGACCGCGGGCGATCCCCGGGTCAAACTCGTGCGTTTCGCGACGAATTTCGGGCAGACTACGGCCTTGGCGGCGGGGATTCACGCGACGGCGGGAAGGATCGTCGTGACCCTGGACGGAGATTTGCAAAACGATCCTGCCGATCTTCCGCGATTGATCCGTGTCTTGGAGCAGGGTTACGACGTCGTTCACGGCCGGCGGCAGAATAGGCGCGACGCTTTTTGGACCCGCCGTTTGCCTTCCTCGGTCGCCAATTGGCTGGTTCGCCGCGTTACCGGCACCGAGGTTCACGATTTGGGTTGCGCCCTGCGGGCCATGCGCCGCGAATTGGCCGAACGATTGGAGCTGATCGGCGAGATGCATCGGTTCATCCCCGTCTTGGCCGATTCGCTGGGGGCGAGATCGGTCGAACTCGACGTGCGGCATCGTCCGCGAAGTTCCGGCAGCACCAAATACGGACTGCGAAGGACGTTTCGCGTCTTGCGCGACCTCGCGGTTCTCGCTTCGCTCCCTCGGGGACGCCGCACGCCCTTGAGCCGGTTTTCTCACGCCGCGATTGCCTCCGGCGTTTTCGGACTAGGCCTGATGCTTTGCGGGATCGTTGGGACGGCGGGCGGGGTTACCGTCCGGGCGGCGCTCTTGATTGCCGCCGAGATCGCGTGGTTCTTCGCCCTGGCGATGTGGAACTTGGGAATTCTGGCCGAGCAGTTGATCCGCACGACGGGCTGGAAGCGGATCCTGCCTTTGTACCAGGTCGTCGTTCCCGGCGGCGAAACGTTCCGCTTCGCGTATACCACCTTGGTTTCGCCGGCGGTCGCGGATCAGCCGCGGACACCGCCGTCCGTCATCCCGTTTCCTCAAAATCAGCCGTTCGAAAGCCCGATCCCAGGAGCGACTTTGGGGTCTGATTCGATTCGCACGGGCACACACGCCTAGCGGAATCGGTCATTGCCATCAACGGGCCTGCGGGAGAATTGGCGCGGCGCCGTCAGGCTCTCGGGGAATACGGGGAAATTCGTGCGGCCCCGGGAAAGCGCCCCGGTATCGCAATCGGGGCAGGGCTGGGGAGGTCCGGCCCACGGTGCAGTCGGCATTGATTGGGATTGCGGCTATCGGTATGATCCGCTTCCGGAGGGGTTTGCCGAGAAAGGCGAAAATCCGGTTGAGGGAGCGCTGCGCATTCATCAACCGGTCGTTACGGCCGCTCCGGAATGTTACGGAACGGGCTCTTGAGCATGGATTCGGACCGCTATTCGTGGTCCTGCGTCCTTGCCGTAATTACCTACCTCAATGACCCTCCTTCGATGGTAAGTGCCATGAAAACGCGATTCGGGTTGGCTGCTCTTACGGCCGTGATGATTTTCGGCACGGGGCGTCTCTGCTTCAGCCAGGAGTGGGCGTCCGCCATGTTCGACCACCTTCAGCACGATTTCGGCATGGTGGCCCGGGGCGCCAAGGTCGAGCATGTCTTTACGTTGAAGAATCTCTATGTCGAGGACGTCCACATCGCCAACGTGCGAACGACCTGCGGCTGCACGCAACCGCGGTTCACCAAAGACACTCTGAAGACGTACGAGGTCGGCCAGATCATCGCTACGGTGGACACCCGGGCCTTCATGGGCCGCAAGGATGCCACGATCACCGTGACCTTCGATAAACCCTTTCCCGCCGAAGTGCAACTGCATACCTACGTCTACATTCGCAGCGACGTGGTATTCGAGCCGGGCGAAGTATTGTTTTCCGGCGTTCCCGCGGGTACTACCGCCGCCCGCAAGGTGCAACTCAGTTACGCGGGCCGCAACGACTGGCAAATCGTTCAAGCCGTGCCGAGCGTGCCCTTCTTGGATGCAAAGCTGGTTGAGACGGCCCGCGGCGGCGGGCAGGTGCGATACGAAATTACGGTCGCGCTGCAAGCGGACGCCCCGGCGGGATATTTCTCAGAACGCATCGATTTGACCACCAATGACGTTCGCAGCGACGCCCAACGCATCAGTTTGCCTGTGGAAGGTTCGGTTGTGGCTGCCGTCAGCGTTCAACCTTCGCAAGTCTTGCTGGGCGTGGTGAAGTCCGGTGCCACCTTGGCTCGCAACATCGTCATCCAGGCCCGCGAGCCGTTCCAAGTGCTGGAGGTCCAAGGTCCCGATGCTCGCTTTCGATTCGTGACACCCACCGGCAAGAAAAGCGTTACGGTCATCCCCATGACGTTTGAAGCCACGGGCCGAACCGGCGATATTCGCGGCGAAATCGTCGTTCGCACCGATTTGGCCGGCTATGAGACGATCCGCGTGCCGGTTTTGGGAAAGGTCGAATAGTCGAAGTAATCGGCGGGAGCGTGCGGCGGGCAACGTGCGTGATCTTCGACCGTGGACCGCCGCGGCAGCTACGGCCGGCGGTCGGCGGCATCGGAGGCCGCCTTCTCCCGCACCGCGAACAGTCGCGTCAAAGTCGCTACATAAAGCGTGCCGTTCGCGGCCGTCGGGGTCGAAGCCGTGGGACTTCCCAAGTCGATCTCGGCCAAGATTCGCTTCTCTTTTTCCGCGGCAAAGATGTAGAAATCGCCGCGCCGCGAACCGACGTACACCTTGCCGTCGGCTACCAACGTGGAACCGTACGCGTCGCCGCGCATCACGTGCGTCCAATAGGGTTGGCCGGTCTCTGCGTCCAGGCAATGAACGGTCCGTCCGCAATCGGCAACGAAGACTAAGCCGTCGGCAATCGATGGAGTGGAGCAGCAGTGCTCCTGGAGGGGATGCGACCACAAGAGGGCCTTTTCCGCGGCATCCCCCTCTTCCCGTGCGTCGATGCACTGAAGCCAGGCTTCCCGTTTGCCCCACCAGATGTCCCCGCCCACCGTCACGTAGATGCGGCCGTTGTAAAAGACCGGCATGCTTTTGATGTTGCTGGGACTGACCCGTCGGTTGCCGATGTATTGATGGACGTCCGTTTTCGGGGCCTGGGGGTCGCCATCGAATCGCCAGACGCGCTTCAAGGTTCGAACGGGCCCCTCCGCAAGATCTTGCGGTAACGCCTCGAAACCGTACAGCACGCCGTCCCCGCCCGCGAAAAAAACGATCCGTTTGCCCCCGATTTCGCCCATGGCCGGGGACGACCACGTGGCATGAAAGATTCTCGGGCCGATCCTCTCGCCGTCTTGAGCCGCCAAACGTCCCGTCCGCTTATCGAGCACGATGAGGCTGGGGGCCTCCGGGGCGCGAATGGTGCGGTGCGTGTTGTCCACCCCGTTGCCCGTGTTGATGTACAAAAACCGTCCGTCCATCAAGATCGAGGCATGCGCTCCATCGTGCGGATAACTCCCTACCTCTTTCGGCATGTCAAAGAGCCAAATGATGTCGGCATCCTTTCTGGTGACCTCAAGAGGCGGCTCGCCGTCCGGCGCCATGTGACGACCCTCGTCTTGATACGGCCCGTCGTTCCCGTCGCTCTGGCCGTCCACGTCCAGACATACCACTTCGAAACGATTGGTGACCGTGAACAGGCGATTGCCGTCGACGGTGGGCGGGGAGCACATGCCGATTCGGGGCCAATCCTTGTAGGGGTCGTCGCTCAATCTGGGTACTGCCAACTGCCACTGCAATTCACCCGTCCTTTCGTCCAGGCAGAGAAGCAGCGCGCGGTCGCCTTGAATACGAGGATCGCGCGGTCGGGCATTGTTGGCTCCGATGTAGATGCGCCCGGCCGCCACGATCGGCGAGGAGTAGTTGTCCGTGCCCAGGTCCGCCGACCAAAGCACGTTTTCCCCGTTTTCGGGATCGAACCGCGCCGGCAAGTCCTTTTCCGCCGAAACCATGTTCCGAGTAAACCGCTCTCCCCATTGCGGTTGATCCGCGGCGAAGACCGTTCCTCCGAATGCCGCGAGGGCCGAAACCACAAAAAGACGGAATCCGCCTCGTGTTTTAGGGGAGCGGAACCTTGCAAAACGGCGGGTAAACATGCGGGAACTCCACGAGGAAGGCACGGGACGGCGCGATGCAGCATGTCCCCTTAGCCTACGCATATGCGCCGCGAAATCAAGGGTTGGTGACGATCATGCGGGCAAGCAGCGGAAATGTCCCCGTTCGGGGGCCGTGCGAGAAATCGCCGCCTCGTATCGAAAGGGTAGGCTAAAGCTCGGCCTCGTGTCGAAGAGAGTGTTTACGTTTACCGTTTGACGCAGCGCCGGTGCGCTTGCGATGTACGAGGTAGCACCAAGATTCCGGGATGAGGGGCCTTGCCTTGAAGCGGCGGGATAAGCGAAGAAAAAAAGAAGCCTCACAGCCTATCTGCTGTGCGTGCTTGGGCCGACGCTGATGGTTTACAAAAGCATGTCAGATTGCTGAATCTGAGGGCCGAACCGGCTCGGCAGAACTGCTAATGACTTGGCATGTGTGATGAAGACCCGGCGGTGCGAAAGGAAACCGCAGCCAAGCCAAGGAGAAAAAGTCTTAACGATGCTTTGTTTCGGCCTTGTTTCAGTCGGGGCGACTGGATTTGAACCAGCGACCTCTTGGTCCCCAATCTGATCGTACACTCCGCGCAAAACAGCTCTGACAGTCTGGTGATCTTGTGGATTACGGTGACATTTCTGCATTCTAAAATCGTCGCAGACTGCGATGACATGTGACAAGGCGCGGTGGCACATCAAGGGGATTCATAGTTATCGTGTTACGTTTCCAACCTCTTAGCTTACAATCGGTGGGTTGGTGTCTTCTGCCCCCGACGTCACAATTATCATGACGCAATCGTGCGTTAAAGTAAATCCGTCCTCACTTCTACGGCGTGGACGGCAGCACAGATCGCAATTGAAGGACGGGTTCGCTTCACAAGTGCGGGGACAATGGGGAACGATAAGACGAGAATCCCTCTTGCAGCAATGCCCCCCGAAAGTCTTCACGCGGTTCTCCAGCTTCTGAACATCCTCCTGCTTGACGTTTCCTGCCTTGCACTCCACAAGCCACAATCGCTTTCCATCGATGAAAGCATAGTCAAACTCGCCGCGAGGCGGCTCTTTGGCGTGGTGATTTCTTCCCGTGTAATCCACCTGCATTCCAATACGCAGATCATGGATCAGCCCTCGCTCTTCGAGATCACGCAATAGCGTGAAAACGTACTCCTCAAGCCACCCGCCGCCAAGATACTGCCCAGAATTGTCGCACGCAGGGACATCCAGGCGCCTGCCGCACAAAACGAGAGTCGCATCACCCTTCGCGTCAAAAGACGCCTCCGAATCTCCCCACTTCCAACTAAACGGCGGGTTCCGCCTCTTGCCCCAAGGAACCCGCTATTTGCGAAACTCGGACGTCTGGTAGAGCTTGCCCAGCGTCTGTCTGGCATCCCGCAGCTCTTTGGTTACATCCATCCGTGGTGCGCGGCAAGGGTTCTTCTTCCCATCGGCCATTCGTGATGACGTCGAAGCGAGTCAGGACAAAAAAGTCGGCGACGGACTTAGCACCGATGAATGGGGCGGTTACACCGTCGCGGATAAAGATGATATTGTGGTTTTCGATCTCAAAGTAAGACGGCTCAAGACCACGCTTCCAGCAGGCGGCCAACGCGCCTGCGAACATCAGCTTTGTTCCGCCCGTCAGATTCACCGCTACCCGTGCCGCAGGCGGCAACTTGGACACCTGCCGCTGGATCGCCGTCCGCGTATCGTCTGGCTTGAACGGATCCTGGATGTTTACGGTCCTGCTCCGGCAAGCCTCGGGAAGACAACGCGACAGGACATTGGCCGCATGCTGGTAATCCTTTGTCGTGATGAAAACGTGAAGGCCCGCCTTGAACTGAAGCATGCCAAAATAGATGGGCATCCGTTCCCGTCCGAGCAGATGCAAGATCACGTCGGACTCGGACGCCTTGGCAGTTCGGGGCCCGGCAACATCCGGCATGAGCAACTCTTTGGGCAGATCAATTGTCTCCGGTGGCAGGCGCGGCTCCGAACTGGCGATGACGGCGATCTTGTGTTGGGGATGCGCCCGTGCAATCAGCGCCCACGTGTAGGCCGTGATCGATGCTCCTGGGCTGATGCGGGTCGTTATCGTCTTCTCGGATGCATCCGAAATGGCGAGCTTGCCGCAGCTGCGGCGGCATCGAGGGCCCCCGGCGCGTCGTTAGGTGTCTCAATTCCAGCGGAACAATCTGAACGCTGCAGCATACTCCGTCGGCCGCCAGTTCTGTCATCAGCCGTTCCGTGAAAAGGGCGTCCCGAGCTCCGGATTGCTCAGCGCATCCCCGATCTGCTGTGCTCTGTGGCGCGTAAACTAAAGGCGGGTCTTCAAATCCAAAGTTACCTACTGCTCCTCCTTCAGACGCATTTCATCCGGAAATCTAGGGGATTTGCAAAGGGTGTGTCAGCGACAGAGTACTTTCTGACCCTGAGGGCGCTCACAATGGGGCCATCGGTTGGTTCCAGCCCGAGTGCAACGCGGACTTCGGTGATTCCGTACTAGGTGAGCAAATAGTGCTTCATACAGTACCCCTTTCAGTCGTCATCAATATCTGAAATGCCGGTGATATGAATGGCGTTGGCACCATCGTCACCCGTGAGATACAAACGCAAAGCGTAGAGCAAATCCGGGGTGCGGATGCCCACAGGCTTCTGGATGTTGATTTGGACGCGGGAATACAATGACACTTGTGTCTTAGCAAGAGCCTCCTCAATTCGGTCAACCTGTTCCGCAAACTGCTTCGTTATTTGTTGATGAGGTTGCAGAAGCATTCTGATGTCGGGATCTTTCGAATCGCGGGTGCGCAACAGCCCGAGGAGAAGCTCCAACGGTTCGGCGGTCTTGCGCACCCAGCTCCGTCTTTTCCGTTGGTCCTCTTTTCGAACGGACCCCATTCGTGGGGGGGCGCTGTTGGCTAGCCGTTGCGACAGCGCATCGAGCAACACCTTCAGTTGACTCAACGAGTAACGCTCAATGAAGTGCGGCTCCCGCCAGATGGCGTAGGCAAATACACTGACAGCATCGTTGCGCGGACTTGAAGCGAGACGGTCAAAGATGTATTGCTGCCACTCCTGAGAGACGTCACCCAACGCGAAGCCAACGGCTCGTGGATCGCGAATGTCTTCATTGTTAACTTGTTCAATAAGCCATTCGACGCATGCGCCCGGCGCGTCCCTATGAAGGCAAGCAAGCAGGAACAACAACTCTCTCTTTATATTCTGCCCCAACGCCTCGATGTCAATAAGGCCAGCCAGGTACGCGATTCGCTTTTCGGCCGCTTTGGCGAACTGTGGCGGGCAATGTCTGTCTTGAATCGAGCGACCATCGCCCCATACCTGTATGATGGGGAAATAGAGTCGTCTGCGGATAGTCCTAATCAAGTCATCAACTGCATCGCCCTCATATTGCCGCAGTCGTGTTGTCTCCTGATAATCGGGTTGTGCAATATTCCAGCCAGAATATCCCCCATCTCGCTTCTGAAGTTCGAACGATAGCTGAGCCCCCACCTGAAACAAAGCGTAGTCGACTCCGTCAAGGAAGCTGCGTTGGTGCAGGAACACCCTTTCATTCGTTTCTGCGCATTCGGCAAAAGCATAATAGCCGCCGTGTTTATCGACGCGCCATGCAGTCGTTAGCAAGCCGACGGTTCTTCGCCGGGGACGGATGAACAAGTCGTGATCCAAACGGTCAACTGCGGAGATAGCCCACTTCAGCAGATCTTGTGTCTCCTTGCTGTCGCGTTTCGGCATCCGACGTAAGTCGTCCCAAGGGAGCGGAGATGGGTAGCTGGGCGCAGGGGCGTTGGTTATAATCCTTCCAACCGTACGTTCCCAGGTGGCGCGGACGGGTGGGAATGACCTGTCCAGCGGGGTGAACGTCAAGGTGTAGGGCTCATCATCTCCGTACTGAAAGGTCAGAGTGAGTGTGCATTCGGTGTTGGACTTCAGCGGGAATGCAGGCGAATCAAGGCGGGCGGAGAATCTGAGTTCGGCAGCGTTCTCCCCTTGGGATAGAGGGAACTGGTAGAAGCGTCTTCCGGCCGGCAGTGTGAATCGCTCCTCGATGGGTATCAGGACGGATTCTCCGCGGACGGGCTTAACTGTTGTGCCGCGTGACACAAGGCAAAAGCGTCGATAATAACCGTTGACATAACTCTTTATCGCAAGTTCGGGAATCCGATCTCTCCACAAGGGAATGTCGCTGGCCCGTGTTTGCCATTCGTAGACTCGGAGGCCGCCCGCGCAGGGGCTATGCGATACATTGATGCAAAACTCGAAGTGCCCAACGCGCTTGTCATCTTTCAGTACCTTGTGATCAGTGAGCTGCGGCTGCCGGGATTGGGGACCGCTCTGGCGCCACACCCCGTCGCTGTCCACCGTGGGCATGGCGTAGGGTAGGTCTTGCTCGGTGTCGCGTTGGGAGAGCTTTACCGGCGGGCAACGCTCCCAGTAGTATCCCCTGGTCCCCGGAAGTCGCTTCTGGAGATCGGCATCAAACCTGGCGATCAACATCGTGGCGCAGGCTATGCCGCCAATCGTATCAACGATAACCACGGGATAGCCGTCGTCTGTGATGCAGGAATAGTCAAAGTGCTCGAACAGCGCCGCAATGCTACGCGGAAGAGGTTCAGCACCGGGGAAGTGAGCATTGAGATTGCGCCGGACTACTTCCAGTTCAAAATCATTGACACTATCTGGAACCAGCCAAATAAGCTTGTCGGTCCGGAATGTCGTGCGCAATCGCTCGGCGAAGGCCCGGGCGGCACGATCCAAGAGATGATCAGGGATACTGCCATTGTGGAAGAACAGATCGTGTGAACTGACCGTGTGGGCATCTCGATGAAGACAGACAGCATCGGAGGCGAAGAGTGCGATGTCGACGGTGATGGTGGCATTCTTCCATTGCTGCCATACATAGTTGGCAGTCAAGTGGTGAGATGTCTCATGTGCAGATGCAAATGTCGGACGCATCTCCGCAAGGTCAACGCATACCACAGTATTGACTACCGGACTCTCGCTGGACCGGCGCAAGCTGTGTGGGGCATTGTGAAATATCGGCTCGGGAGTCCAAGTGCGAATTGTGAATTCGTCGTAATCAAATAGGACGGGCATCTCCGCAAATATGTAGGTCGCCTCACGATACATGCGTCCGTAGTCCAGCCACCGCTTCATGGTTTCGCAGCGTCTATCCAGTTGTGTAAGATCACGTGCAATGTCGTCATCCAGACTTTGCAGGCGTCGCCAGGTATCCCAAACACGGCGGTAGTCACGGTGGGATAGAAGTGTGTTATTCGGCGGAATATTTTCCCAGGGCCCGACCGCTCGCCCTTGATCGGAAGTGAGCCACGATTCGATCTTAGGGAGCAGTTCGTCTTCCGGTTCACCAAGCAGATCGCAACGCAATGTGAGTAGTTCCGCCAGCCGGAAGACGCAGGCCTTCAGCAGGCGATTCTCGGGCAGATCAACGGACTGAAAGCGACGAACGGCTTGAAGATAGGGCTTGCCAGCCAGTTTCTCCCTGATGTTGCGTCCCGGACGCGTGCTGAGCTTGATGAAACTGCCTGCATCGAGTTCCCGCACGGCCCTGACCGGCAGGATCGTGCATTCTCGCCGTGGGCTTTCGTTGAGAGTCCGGAAGAGGCGTTCAATGGCGGGACGGGCGTGCTCCGCGATCCGATACAGACGGTCTTGAGTTATGTCTCCCTTCTTTGGTTGTCGTGGCTCTACGAGCTTGGTGAGGTATACCGACAACGGTTGAGGAAGGGCGTCCCCTGTCTTGGGGTCGAAGCTGGCATTGACCGTGAACCAGTGCGTCTGAGCTAGAAGTTGACGAGCCGCCTCGCCTTTCGCCCCGTCCAAGCGTGCTGATCGGTAGAGTGCCTTCAGGTTCATTTGGCGTCTTTCTGTATTTGGGCCTCCCACAAACACTGCCGGATCGCTTCGAAACGCCATTGATCTGGCCTGGAGACGGGATTGACGTCAGTACCCTCTTCAATGGAGACTGCCCGTCTGGCACATCCACCTAGGTAGACTCGGATGCCGCCGAGACTGTCGTGAGTCAGTTTAAAGCACGCGCCTCGACCCCACGCGCATTCGTAGCGGGTGGGGAAGGGACTGTCTCCATCTCGGTCAAGTAGTTCGCCGACTGCCAGATGAACTGACCATATCCCAATTCACAGGCGAGATTGAAATCCTCCGCGAGGTGGAACGGATTTCCGCCGATGCCAAGATTGATTTGGTCTCGTATTTTCTCGAGACAATCGGTCATGCTTTTGCCGCGAGTGTCGATGCCTCGAAGCTTCGGCATGACCTTCTGTACAAGCTGGTCTTCAAAGGCAACATGGAGCGCGATATGGAGTGCATCCTTATCGCCTGTCCTCTGCGCTGCGCGCACATCGGGATAGTTTGCCATGTAGTATTCGACGGACTGCCAAACCCGATGTCCGATGGCCCGCCCCGCAACCGACAATGCCTTGTTCATGTCCTGGATAAAGCACTTGAACGGCTTGATATCGTCCTCGGAAAAGGAGCTGCTTTGCGCCAGCCAGGATTGCCATGCGGCTTTGTGAAGAAGAGAGCCCCGATTCTTCTCGTCCAATGGTGAGAGTGTAATGCGTCGCTTAAGTTCTGTCGGACGCGGGAAATAGATAATAATGGAACGGTCCAAGACCTTGTCGGATAGCGCCTTCGTCGTTTCGTCTTGATTCATGGTTCCAACCCACAACACATTGCGGCCCAGCGGAAGCTGGTAAGGCGGCATTCCAGCTCCGATCTTCACCGGCAGCTTCGGCACATCGGTTCCCTTCATTCCGCGACGAAGTTCAAGTTTGCTCAAAAACTCAGCAAAATAGAGTTCTGGGTGCGCAAGGTTCATTTCGTCGAGGAGGACGAGGCAGACTGCGTCTTGAAGCCCTGGATAGCCCTCGTCGTCGTCGGTTTTCTGGACCCACCTCTTCTGACTTTGGGCGAGAAATTGGAGCAACGGCTGGGCGTCGAATTTGTTATCAATGGAGTTGAAGAAGCCAAGCATGGACTCTTGGCAATCCCAATTCGGCTGGACGGAGATCGGCTCAAACATTAGCCCGCCGAAATGCGAGTATAGGCGGGGGAGTTCTGATTTACCTGTGCCGGAGACTCCCGCGAGAATCGTGAGCGGTGACCATTCCGCCGTCTTCAGGGCGGTGTGGAATGCCTTCAGGATTCTTGGGTGAAAATGCAAGCCGTAATTGTCGCACGCTTTTTCAAGGGCTGTGAGCCAAGTGAGTTCATCGAGACCATCGTCCCTTTGGGGGCGTGTAATTTTGTCAGCGGTGATATAGGGCAGTTCAATCTCCTTGTAGCGCGCGGCAACCTCGGCGGGACGCTCGTATGCAGCGCGGAGACGTTTCAGTTCAGCTTGAGCTTCATTGGCGGCGCCCTGGATGCTGGCGGCCCTTTGTTCAAGCGACTTGTTTTCGTCGATGAGTTCGGAAACTCTCCTTCGAAGTGCCGCTGCCTCGGCTACGGATGCGCTATTTTCGGCCATTTGACGCGAGAGGTCATCGGCTCGTGCCTTGTGATACTTTGCTTCCGCCTCAAGCGCCTGATATCGCTCGCGCATCTCCTCGGTCGGACGAGAGGCGAGTTCCTCGCGGAGCCGCTTCAGTTCATCAGCCTTGCTATTGAGCTCCCGAAGAACGTCGGCCGGATCGCGGTCGCCTAATTGCCGCTGCAGTTGATCGAACGCGTTCACCAGTTCCATCTGGATGCGAAGACTTTCGCGCAGACGAGCATTTTCCTCCTTGAAGACCCGTCTTTCGGATTCCATCGAACGTCGCTCTTCGTCGATGTGCGATTCAAGTTCATCATTGAGTGCGTCATTGCGTTTCTGCCATAGGCGTTCTAAACGCTGCTCCTTGAGTTCGATTGTCCTTTCAAATGTCTCCAGTTCAACCCGACGACCTTCGAGTTCGCTCTGAAGGGCCAAGACAGCGCCTTTATGCTTCTCGAGGTCGGTTCGCTGGGCTTCTAACTGTTTGCGCTGGGCGTGATGCTGCTTGGCCCAATCCTCGCGTTCCGCCGCGATCTCGGCCCGAATCCGCTCACGTTCAGCATTCTCCGCTTGGGCGATCGCCCGCATTCGTTCCGTCTTGAGATTAGCCAATTCCTGGTCGATTGCGTTAAGCCTCTGGAGTCGATACCTATCTAGCTCTGTTTCCACCGTTGCTCGTTGATCCCGCAATTCGGCAGCCAAGGCGGCGCGTTCATCAGCGAATCCCGCATCGCGCTTCTGCTCGGCGCCGAGAATGGCTGCCTCGCGTGCAGCCAACAGGGCTTTGAGATCCTCAAGTTGCTTGCGTTCGTTTGCCAATGAGTCAGCCAGCTTTTGCAATCGTTCTGCCTCTTCCCGGTTCGCCTGGTGCTGGCGAGCGGCTTCATCTGCCAATGCCTTCGCTATGTCCGCAAACCCGGCGTCAGCCTTCTGCTCTCGCTCCGTCACAGCGAGTTCACGCCTGGCAAGTGCGCCCTCAGCATCATAAAACGCTTTCCATTGTTCTTGTAGCCGCTCTTCACTTGTGTCCAATTCTCTCTGACGAGCGTCGAGTTCCGCCATGCGTTGCTCGACTATTTCGTGGAAGGCGTCGCGTTGTTTCTGTACAAATCCTGCTTTAGCTTCGGCTTCCAGTGTGGCAATGTCCTGGCGACGCGCTTCCAACTCGGCTTTCTCGGACGCCAAGTCATCGCGCTCCCTATTTACAAGGCTCCGAAATAGCTCTTTTTCAGTGTCTAACCGCACGCGCTCCTTCTCTAGCAAGGCCTTTTCATGATCAACATGGGACTGTGCCGATCTTAAGGCACTCTCGCGGTTCTCCAGATCAAGCTTCCGTATTTCTAGATCTGCAGCGAGCTTCTTTAGCTCGGCCTCGCTTTTCCCCCAAAAGAGTCGCATGTTACGCCTCCTGTAGTGTCTTGATCGTCGTGTACGCTGACTTCCGCAGACTCCGAATGGCATCCCTTGACAAAGGCAGTGGTTCGTTGCCATGGCCTCGCCGTTCGATGACGTGGGCCACATCGGCAACAAATGACGGATGCGTCTGCGCAATTGCTTTCAAAGTGTCGTCTGATGAGACCAGGAGAAATGCGACGACGCAGGACTGCAGCGTCTGGTCGTTCCCAAGGAGGGTGTCGCGGACCGCGGTTCGCTTTACTGTACACAGGCATTCGGGAAGATCCCCGAGCCCGCACTCCGCAGCGTTCTTCTTCGCCATTGTTACGTATTCCGACTCCCCGATATCGGGCGATAACGCGCCGGTTAAAGACCTGCGGAATGCAGCTTGCAGGGCAGCGTAAAGGTCGCAAGCGAACGCAAGTGCATCATCGCCATCACTGCATGACAGCCAAAACTGCTCGGCGACAATTAGGCGATCCTGCAGAGTGGTCCCGAGGCGGTTGAACATTGCGAATCCGAATTCGTTTTGAATGCTGGTGCGGGCATCCATCATCGCGTCCAAAACCGCCTCTCGATTCGCACCCGCGGCAGGAGTTTCCGAGAATCGAACGGTAGGCAGCAGAGTTGTCACGAACTCACGCATGAAGGCCTCATCACGGAGCTCTACATCGCTTGATCGCACCCTGCCGGTTCCATGTCCCGATTCGTCACGGTCCTTCTTGATCTTGAGTAATCGTACGATGAAATTCCGGTGGCCAGATGCGATCTGGCGCAACGGGTGGGACGCATCGCCGGCTGCCATCAAGAGTGACAGGCTTAGAACGGTTCCCATCTCCGCCTTGCCTGTAAGGAAGTCCTGCAGCTTGCCTTCCCTAACTGGGAATAGACCGCCCGTCGGCCACTCAAGGTATAGCTCTTCCGCCGCTCTTTTCAGGAGAGATAGATGTTCGGATTGGGGGGTCAGCTTGAGCTTTTGCACCGCAGAGGCGTATGGCCGTTGGGCGCAACTGTAGAAGAGCGACCACTCGAGTGCCGCGAAAATCTGTTCGATGGTACGGAAGTGTCTATTGTGTCCCAATCGCAGATTATCGAGGAGCTTCGGGTAGCGAGCCCGGTTGGCATCGCTGTCATACAATTGTCGATGTGCTGCTGCCACATTGTTCGGCTCTCTGGTGGACAAACTAGTCTTCCAATCGGCCAGCCAATCGCGAACGCGTTCGTCTTTTTCCAGCAGGCAACTGAAAGCACTCTCGAGCACAAGCGAAAACCCATTACCGAACGGGTCTGCGATTCGGAACTCACCATCGCTCCTCTGGATAGCAATCGGGCAATCGAGATGATACAGCTCTGCCTCATGGGCGATGGTGATAAGCCGCACTGAGGGCAAACGGCATTCGGAGCCGAATGCGACTGATCGCTTATTCATCGTACGCAACGCCACGATAACATCATGGGGTGTAGGCCGGTTGTTTCTATGCACTCTATCCAGGCGAATCGTCAGGTGGTGTCTTCCCCCTTCCTCCTTCCTTTTGAGCGGATTGTCTTTCATAAGATGGACATGCGGGAGAATCCTTCCCGTTGCGAGCTCACGGAATACGCAAGCGGTGACAAACTCTTTCGAATCGGGATCATCGCTTGCCCACCTGTCGCGCTGTTGTTTGATGATCTGGTTGTATTCGTCAATATACCCCTTGTCCAGAAGACGCAGGAGCACGGATTGCACGAGGTCCTTTGGAAGACATGTTTCGTGCGCAAGCGACTCCGCATCGCGCGATGCCCCCGCATCGATCAGTTTCAGGATGACGCGCTCAAAGGGGTTCGCCTTATCGCCGTCTGCCGACAACCTTGGCAACGTCACTCGATAGACATTTACCGGCCATGCCAGGAACCGGGGTCTGCCGACGGTCTCTCCGAAAGGATGTGGTCTGCCGTAATCAAGTAGTGTCAGCGGCATGGCAAAACCCTTCCATGCGTGTGACAAAGGTTGTAAAAGTCAACCAAGCCCGGAATGAACCTGGCGGATAGATCGTTCCGCAGCAATCCGGAGTCGCCGGCTACTGCCAGCAGCCTCTTCTGGCGGCTCATTGCGACATTCAGACGGTTGTAGAGGCAAAGATGGCCGAAGAGGGCTCTAGCCTGCTTCTCCTCATCCTCGGAAAGGGGACGCCAATTATCCGGCATGGTTCTGACAACGGACAGGATCACGACATCGAACTCCATCCCCTGAAAGGAGTCCACCGTGCCGATGCGAAGCCTGTCTTGCGACTTCGCGAGTGAGCCAAGTTGCTTCCTAATCAGTTCCGCTTGAGCCTTGTAGAACGAGATAACACCGAACGTGAGATCATGGCCTTCTTTGGAATTCATCCAGGAGGTTAGTTGGTTCGCGATTGCGGTTGTTTCAGCCGGACGTATCCAGCTTGTCCCCTCTCGTTTGTGCCTGCCTTGCTTGGCGGGAACATCCAACCATACAGCTGGCTTGCCTTCCGTGCCCGCTAGGCTGTGCGCGAAGGCGCTCTCCTGTCGGCCCGAGCCGAACCTTTCCGACGGATCAAATCGCTCGTAGAAATTGCGACTGACAAATGCGCCCAAGAGGGGATGCATGCGGTATTGCTTGTCGAGCGTAACACGGCGTGGGATGCCGTCTTTTTGCTCCAACGCCTGCAGCCGTTCCGAAAAGAGATACTCGAACATAGACTTCTTGAGCCAGTCGGATTCTTTCTGTCCCGTCTCTCCACTATCCATCTGGCGCGCGACTTCTTCTTCTATGATATGCGGCAACTGGCGATGGTCGCCAACCAAGATGATCCGCCTGCCCTGCGCCATTGCAACCATCAAGTCGGGGGGAGTTACTCGTGCGGCCTCATCCACGATTACGTATTCGTATTCGATTCTCCTGAACTCCCCCGCGGGATTATCAGTTGCAATTCCTTTCTGCCTTTGCATCTGTCTGTTGACGCTCTGCTGGCAGGTTGCCGCAAAGGCATAGGCGTAGTCCGAAACCGCATCCATCATCCCGTAGGGATTGCCTTCAAGCTCAGCCAGGAATTCCGCCAGCGCAGCGGCCCTCGCGTCCTTGGCGGAAAGACCTGCCGTTCTGATTCTTGTGCTCGCCTCTTCCACCAACCCAATGACCTCGTCGTTGTGCTTCTCGAGGCGAAATATGGGGGGCGCGGTAAAACGGGAGAGCAGTCGCTTCTTCAGCGCAGCCAGCGTGTCGAGGAACTGGGGGACTCCGTCTTCGCTGCGCCACAAGCTTGCTCTTTCTAGCAAGTTACGATCATCAGCTTCTAGAACTCCGCTTAGGTCAAATAGCGCATCGGCCGCTCGTTCCGGGCCATCATCAAGGAATGCTTCGGGGCGGTGACGCAGCCGCCGAACAGCTTCCAGCAATGGAACCCAGCGAGCATTGAGTTGTTCCTCCAGCGTGAGTCTGTTCACCAGACTCGCGGCGCGGCGCGAGCACTCTTCGCCGATGATGGCGATGGAAATATCGGCGACCCGCTTGGCAATGTTCAGCGCCAAGGCACGTGTCGGCGCTTTCAGGTATTGCAGGCAGAGGTTCTTGAGTTGTGCCTCGAGCTCAATGTCGGTCAAACGCGGGTTCTTCGCCCGAAGCGCGCTTGCCCTCTCCGAACACCATGTTTGGAGTTTCCTTTCAAATACACTGAAGTCATCCTCGTCGCGGCCGGAGCGGCTCCCGAACTTCGGAACGGGCAATCCGTTCAGCGACAGGCGTTCGATCATGTTTTCCACCGCGTCGTGCTGAAGCCCCGTCAGTAGAACCGACCCTTTGGTGCTCGCGCCGCGTTTTTCGGCCAGCTCATTCAGTCGTTCGATGATCGCTGCGATCACGGTCGTCTTACCCGTGCCCGGGGGACCTTGGATCAGCGCAATGTCCGGCGTGTTCAACGCGACCGCAATTGCCTCTCTTTGTTTCTCCGTCGGCGGATTGCGGAATACCTTATCGGTCACGAAAGCCGAGAGTGGCTTGATCTTGCCGGGTGTACGGATTTGCGCGATGACGCCCTTCTCCTCGATCAGGGGCCCAAGCTGTGGATTGGCAGCACGCCCCTCCAGAATGGCCTTCCGGGCAAACAGCCGCCGCTTAATTTGGGCAATCTGGCCGGCCAACGAGGGGATTAGCGTGCCGGAGCAGGGTAAGCTTTCCGTCTTCAGCGTGAGGGTTCTTGTAATCTCATCATAGTCGGCAACGTCGTAGTGCGGCTTCGACTCCTTCCGTTGGCTTGCATGCTTGCCGACAAAGGCTGCGTTCTCCGCTTCTTTCTCGATGACGCCGGCAAAGTGAACAAATGTCAGATTCGTGTTTGTCAGATACTCCGGCAAGCCGTCGGCCAGCTCCAACGACTCCACTTCCTGAGCCGCAAGCGCATCCAAGGCCGAGTCGGATGCTTGCACGATTCGGACCGTAACGGTCCCATCGCGGTTGGGAGTCATGTCAGCATACTGCAAAGTGCCAATCTTGCGGGCCCTCGCGAGCACTATTTCACCCTCGATCGCTACGAATTCGTCCCATCTCTTTAAATAGCTTCCGTCGCTCCGCGTGAGGGCCAACATCTGCGCCTTCGTTAGCATCTGGATCTCACCAGCCTGCTTCCAATCGGCGAAGGTCAGTTTCCCCTTGGCAAGCTGCAAGGCACGGTCGGGATCGCCCTTATTCTTGGTCAATTTTGTAACGAGATAGATGGGTTTCCCGTCCGGACGCACGGCTTCCGTGGCGACAAATCGAATGCCATCACCGATAATGCACAACGAATTCGTGCGTGTCGGCTCCGGTCGGCATGAGGAGGAATCTAGAGTAGTATTAACCTGTTCATCATTGTAAAAATCGCTGCTGTCCGCAATTTCTTCGCCATCCGATACTTCCGGCTCCTGGCCAGTCTCTTGGTTCCCCTCCGAGCGCAGGGCGTCGTCAATTGCCGGGCCCGCGAAAAAGAAAAAGTAGGGTTGATCGCCATGAAAGTAACAACACCGTTGTGTAATCGCTTCATATAGGGGTGGTCCCGACAGCGGATTGCGTGAACGGGTAATAGCGGCATACGTCTCTTCGACATACTCGTCAACGCCAACTTCAACGGATCCCATGTCCCGGCAATCCCCGGCGAAGAAGGCAACTTGCAATTCTACACTCCCGTCTCTTGCCGGGTTCGCAAGCTGCGCAAGATTGGCGCAGCCAGTTGCGAGTTCTCGAGTGAGTCGGCGCCCATCGGCATCCGAGACCGGCTTGGCGAAGATGAGGGCGTCTTTGACTCGCAGCTCAAACTCCCCTGGCCGGGTCGCGCAAGGCGACACGGAGAAAACCGGCCCTTCCGGAAGAGATCCGATAGCGCCATCCGTCCGCTTAATGCGTAACGTGAGTATCCTGGTGGGAATATCTGTGAAGTTCATTTCACCGCCTCCACGAATTCGATGGACAAGCTGGGTGGAAATGGCTTCGTTCCCCGTACTGGGCGAGCAATCTTTCTAGTCCAGTCCAGATCGGCCTCGTATTCAGAGTCATCGTGATGCTCAAGCGAGAAGGGATAGAAGAGGCGGTGCGGTAGGGCTATCTCCGTCCTGTCATGACGAACACAAAGAGTCCATCTGGGTGTGCGAAAGCGCGCAAATACGGGACGCGCCGTTGCGCAGTATGGGCATTCCTTATGCGTATCCGCGAAGTAACTCATGGTGCATCCCGGGCAAGACAGGGAACGGTCGAAAGCCCGGGTCAACTCCAACGCCCAGAACGCCATGGCTGGGCGGCGATGCGGCTCCATCCTGCCCGCCCCGAAAGTGTCCTGGAAAAGGCAGCGGAGCTCATGCGTTGTTACGACTTCGCGAGGAAGTCCCAAACCGGAAACCGCCGCGTTTGAGTCGTCATTCTCGTCGTCGATGAAGGGCAGATATCCGGCATAGGCTTGCTCGTATATATCGGCGGGAGCCTCCCCCACCGCCGGCGGATCGGTATCCCAACCGCCTTCGTCACCATCAGGCTCCAGCACTTTTTTGCCGATGAACGGATGGTTGAGGGCTAGGGATTGGAAAGCTAGTACCGCAAACGCCCAGCAATCCGTGCGGGGACGAGCGTGGTCTCGGCCTTGCGCAAGCTCCGGTGCACCATAGTGCGGCGTGAATACCGCATTACCGCCTGCGCTCATTTCGAGCCGTAAATTGTCGGCGTCGATCAACCAGACCTCGGCGGAATCGCCTTCACCAACAAAGACGTTATTCGGGGAGACATCGCCGTACACCAACCCGGTGCTGTGGAGTCGCGCAAGGATGCATGCGCACTGCGAGAGCGCAAGGAGCCGACGCCGGGTTGAACCTGTGCGGGCATAATAGAGAAGCCTCAATCGCAACTTTTCATCCGGGATTCCCGCCAACCACGCAGGCATGGTTAGACTACCATTGTCTAACGCGTCGCGGAGATGTTTCTGTGCCGTCCCGTTCATCTCAAACGCCCCAAAAGGCTTCATGCCATTTAAGAGTCGCATTACATATCCGGGTTCATCGCGCAGGATGGCGAGCGGTAGAGAAATCCGAATCCGGGAGGGTAGCGGCAGAAGCCGGATATTGTGGAAGCGCTCGCGCAAATTGGCATTCTTGTCCGGGTTGCCGGAAGCGTCCAGCGGTTGCTTGATCGCCAAGTCGGCATCGGTGGTTCGAAACACGACGCCTTGGCCCCCGCGGGCGAGTTCTGCTGCAGGATAGTGAATATTGCCGTATTCGTCGACCAACGGCCTTGTCACCGGAGCTTTGACGATGCTATTCATCGTCAACCTCCTCTCGAACGAGACAGGCCACGGTCTTGTCGTCACTGTGCTTGGGCGTCGGCCACTTCTCCAGCGCTTCTCGGGTCCGACGAGACGCCGATAGCGAGGGAAAACACCGATGCGCGGCACAAAACTCTCTGACGAAGCCGGTTGCGTCGGACAAGTCATCGGACACACCGTCGGTGCATAGAAAGATGCACTGGCAATCTTTTTCCGGCATCGATAACCAACGCCAGTTTTCAGCGATTACATCCGGCGAAAGGGCGGCTGTCATGTTGGAAAACCCTGCCGATTTGTCGTCGGACAGTGACGCGATTGTCCCATCGGCTCTCACGGCAGCCAGCAGCCCATCGCCGAGCATGCCCATGTGAACCATGCCGGCGTTGAGCCGGAAGGCAAAGAGGCAGGTCGCGGCGCAATCGCGAGGGGTGAGAGGCGCAAGGAAGGAGATCCATTTCGTTTTGATCCGTTCAGATAGCACGGTCCGGTCTATTTCTGACGTGCCGTGAACACTATAGATTGCGCGTGCCGCCGCAACACAAGCAGCGCGACTGCCCAAATCGGAAAACGGCTTCGAACCGAGACCGTCGGAAACAACGATGCCATCACCCCAAGTGTGATGAAATGATGCCCATGCATCTTGGTTCCGCATCCCGTTTGCAACATGAGCGGGGCCGATTACGCTTGCGCCAAAACTCCTCCAGACGATCATGCCGCGCTTCCTTCCACCCAGCCATCAAGCGCAGCAAACAATTCTTCGACGGCGAAAACATCGTTCCCCTTTAGTTGAGGATTAGCGTCCGCACCGATTCTGATGATACGGAGCGTGTCCGGGGGAAGGCTCTGCTGCCATGATTTCAGTTGCTTCGCATCTGCATGCGCCCAGAAACCATCCGTGAGGAGCAAAACCTTTCCGCCAGGTTCCTTTCCGAATAGAGATGCCAGGGCGGAAGCGTTTGCATTTCCTCCCGCGACCAGCAATTCCGGCGGAAACTCCTGATCAGAGCGCCAGTCGACTAAACGCGCCTCGTTGCTCCATGCAACCAGCTTCAATTCGGCGGTGCCGTATCCTAGTCGGAGATATTGCTCGATTGCGCGCGCCACGCCGCGCGCGATCAAGAGCTTCCCCCACTCTCCCATGCTGCCGGATATGTCCCATACCAGGTGAATCAGCATGATGCACCCTGCGGTCTGACTGTGTAGGGACGGAACCAGTGGATTTCATTCGTCATGCGGTTGACGAACACCGCCCGATTCGGTTTCTCAATTCCCTTGAACTTACCGATACCTCCGCTGACCAGAGCCCCTGCGTCATCCTCGTTCATGCAGAAGGCCACGCGCAACTCGAACAAGTTGAGCAAATCCTTGCAGGGAACAGCGCATCGCCGCCAGTTGTCGATGAACGCAAAGACGAAAGTACCTTTACGTGGCCCCTCCTCCGCGATTCGCTTCAGCAGGTCGGATGGGCCGGCCGGCTCGCCCGGTCGTGGAGCCTTGAACGTTTGAACGGGATGCAAAGCTTTTTCCCCATCCAATCCGTCAATAATCAGAGCGATGCGCCGCTTGCCTATCGCGTCCGCTACCTCTTGCAAGGGCAGTTGGCCGATATCGCTGACGGCCCTAAACCGTTCTCCGAGCATTAATGAGGCTTCAACATATCCCCCGGAAGGTTCGATTCCCCGCCCGTTGAAGTAGAGGATGTCATCGAACGCACCGGACGACGACAAGCTTGCAAGGCACGAACCAAGCAGTCCGTCATGGATCAAGTCGTTGTAGCCGCTGAAGAGAACATTGAATGCCTGTCGCGTGATCAGCGGAACCGATAGCACATCGGCGGCGAACGTCAGTCGGTGGCCAAGAAGAATCGCATCGCCCTGCCCGCAGACACTCCGGAATTCGCCGAGGTCCGGCCTCTGCGGCAAATGCGCGCCATCGAAAACGCGGCCCTTGATTTCGATGCCGCGCTTCGCGGCCTGTTTCGACAAGCGCTGGAGATGCTCGAGACAAAAAGCTCGCTCAGCCAGTGGAATCATGAACTTGACATTGCCCGATATCGCGCCGTTGGCGTCATTGATAATGCCTTCGGGGGGGCTCTTGAGTTCCGCCGCTGCCCAGTTGTTCCCACCCAAGATCAATGCGGAGTCCTCCTGTCCGCACGCGAGCGCGATCCGGCAGCCCAATTGAGAGATCAAAGCGCCCAACGACAATGTGTTGATGCCTCTCAGCGTCTGCGTCGCCAGGAGCAGATGAATACCGAAGGACCGTCCCTGTTTAAGAAGTTGAGTAAGCAATTTCTCTGCCGTCTCTGCGACTTGCCGTCCTTCCGTGAAGAGCACCTGGAACTCGTCGATAATCAAAAGGATGCGCGGAAGCGGGGCGCGGTGGGCCTTTCGGTATTCAGAGAAATCACGCACCCCCGCCGATTTGAAGAGCCTTGCTCTGCTTTCCATCTCATCGACAAGGTGCTGCAACACAGTTACGCCGTATTCAGGATCGCTTTCTGTCGAGACTAGCCGTGCGTGGGGAAGGATCGGTTTTGCATAGACGGTGAACTCTGTAGATTCCTTGTAGTCGAGCAGGTAGAGGTCAAGCTCCGACGGCGAATACTTCTCGCACAGCGAGTGAATGATCACATGAAGGAGGTTTGACTTGCCGGAACCGGTCTTGCCTGCCAAAAGAGCATGGTGCTCAGAGGTTGTCGCACCGAGTGTCAGCGATACAATGTCCCCAGCAGCGGTCCATCCAAGGGGGATTGTGAATCCATCGACTGTTGTGCTGCCCGGCGCGTATTCTACCCAAAGATCCGTAAGTTTTTTGCTGAAGCGACCACACTCAGCATAGCGTGTCGCAACTGCGGCAAGAAAGGTATCCAGGACGTCCTGTCGCGGCCATTTCTCAGGCACATATGTGAACGATAGCCCGCCACCGTCGCTGTTCTCGCTCTGGAGGTACGCGTCCAAACGTTGGGTCGAATGCTTCAGCGCAGCACAGAGGGGCTCGTAACGCCTTTCTTCGATACGCTGACCGTTTACGGCGATGATGGGCAGGATGCCGCATCGTGGTCCGCTTTCGACCAATCGTTGGAGATACCAGAGGCTTCTATCGGAGAGCTGCTCCGGGACATCGAATAGCAGTATGACTTTGTAGCGTAATGGGTTCGCGATGTTCGCCGCGTTGAACTCGGCCCAGTTGGAAATCCTGCCTTGGAATCTGTACTGTATCAGGTATTCGATCTCACCCGTAAATTTCCCGAGCATGTGCTCAATCTCGTCTGCGCGAGTCAGCGCGCGCCGTTGGGGCATCAGCTGCTCCACTTCCAAAAGCCGCAGAAAGGGTTCAAATGACCGCCCCAACCGCAAGGGGTCGATCAGCGTTAGTTCGAATCGCCCGGGCGGGATGGCTTGCAGCAGCCGAAGCACAAGGTGATGCGTCAAGCGTTGCTGCGACTGTCTGTCCTCCGGTAATACGAGTGCGCGCTCAAAGGGAAATGCGACTCCGTGAGGGATCAGGCAGCGAAATTGGTTGAACGCCACCTCTTGGGCCCCGAGGAAGAGAACATGCGGCATTTCGGTGGCGACACATGAATCGTCCTCTGCAAGATCAGGGAAGGACGGTTGTTGCCGTCGAAGGAGCCTCACCTCATGGGCGATGTCGTGCGTCGCCTTTTGCCACGCTGAAGAGACGGTCGTGAACAGATTGTGCTTGCGCGATTGCCTGCGGCGTTCCACATCATTGTATAAATCATTTAGTGTGACAAGCTCATCACGGATGGCGGTCAGGCGCTTCTGCAACGTGCTTTGTGTGTTCTTTTTTGTAGAGCAGGCGGCTTTAAGGCGGGCGTGTGTCTGCTCAAGGTCGGACCTATTTCGTGTGTGTGTGTCGAGCTCGTTAATCAAATGCTCGTATCTCTGCTTAACCTTGTCCTCCAAAAACAAGTAGATAATGTGCTGAATCAGCCACCTGTTCCGTATTTGACGCTCAAGACTGTTCTTCTCGCAAGTCAGCGCGTCAATAGCTTCTTTAACCGGTACAAGTCTCTGCTCAAGAGTGTGAATCCTGCGATCGAGCCCCGCGATTTCTCGTTCAAGGTCGGCAGCTTCTTGGCGTAGCCTATCTTCCTGTGAGCAGTATGAGGCCTTCGTGCAGCTGATGTTCTTGAGTTCTTTATCACACTCGCGGTCGATCCGGGCGATCCCGTCATAGTAATATGCCGCAACCCAGGAGAGTGTGGAGACGAACTCACGATGTGCCGGTATTGTGCTCATCGCGGTAAGCCCCTTAAAGGATCAGTGATCGCGCATCCTGCAGTATCCGCTCAACATTCGTGGAGACCCTTTCAAAGTCTTCATGCAAGGAGCGGAGTAGCCCGATTTGGTTGCGGATCGGGTCTAGCACATCGGCGATGATGGATGCCCCAAACGCGTCGCGCACACTACCGCGAAACGTTTCCGCACACAGCTCGGCCATCCCGAATGCATCGTCAAACATCATTGCTTTCCCGCTCAGTAAACGGAATGTGGAGTACCATCGTGTCCGTCGTTGCGTCAGGGAGATACCGGCTGCACAAGTCTCCGGGAATGAGGTAGTCGGATTGAAACGCCGGGTTGTGCGCCCTGATGTCGGCCAGAAATCTACGCCATTCATCCTCACCGATGTCTGCCGAGCGCATCTTGGTTGTCGACGCCATTAGCTTCTGGGTGGCAGTATCCACACCGTCCATATCCCCCGCGTTGACGGCGATGCGAAGATCGTCTGTTAGTCGCATGACGTCGGCCAGATCATCGGGCGGGACTACCGCAAGTCGTATCTTCATGGCAGATCACGTTCCTTGTCAGGCTGTATGAATGCGAGGCATGCGTGGTCAATATCGTTCTTCGCGGGCATCATACCGACCAGGGGTGACCCAGCGGCACGCAAGGCATCGCGCAGTTCCTTTTCCTTTTCAGGCGGCAGGTCATGAATGTCGCGCGAGCAGAGCGTGCAATGAGCATCCGCTTGCTTATGGCCCTCTGCCTGAAAGAGCATGTGATCCTTTTGGGCATAGAGGTAGTCCGCTTTGCCGCACTTCACTTCAAAGGCCAGTGACCCGCCAACCGGTGCGCCCATGCCTTCACCGCGACCGAGGACGACTGGAACGCGCAAGTCGGTCACGATCAAGTCCGTCTTAGTGTATCTGCCGTCATCACCAACCACAGTCCGGCCTTGCGTCTCGATTTTCCCGCCCAGGGGGGCTAATGCATGCCGAGCCAGTTGCTCCGCAAACTCGCCACTCATGTGGATGCGAACGTTTCGGCTCACAATGTTTCGCTCGACATCCCCATTGGCGGCTACCCATTCGGCACGAAACTTGTCGACCATACTGCGGTAACTGGGATTGCGGTCGCGGAGGTATTCATGCAGCAACCGCTGCTCTTCACGGGAGAGGTTCAAGCGGTCACGAATGACATCCGGCGTTATCGGTTTCCCAGGTTCGGGGGTCCAACGTAGCCACTCGTAGAAACGGGCAGCAGGTGGATTGGTTGCGAGATAGGCATACAAGGCGCGCTGCGCAGTTGCGAGCCGTGCCTTTCCGACATCAATTAAGGTGTCCACCTCTTGCATTCGCAACCTGCATTCCTGATGAATACGTTCGAAGGTTTGCTCCGATAACGACAATGCCTGCCTAGTGCGCTCAACACGTACCTCCATGCGCTGTCGGTCCTCGGTGGCCTTTTCATATGCCAATTGCGCCTCCGCTACGACTTCTTGCGCGGCATCTAAGGCGGCCTGCGCATGTGCGACAGCAGCCTCCTCGCCAGCGCAGTCAGGCCCGTTGCCCTCTTCATCCGGCGGTTGCGATTCACAGGCCGCCAATGCGGACTCAGCGGCAGCCAGGACACTTTCAACTGATTGAAAATGCTGTTGGGCTTCAAATAGTGCCTGATGTGCAGCCTGTTCTGACTTCTCGGCCCGCTCTAACATGCTCTCACTGTTTTGCGTCTCCTCCCGTACCGCAGTGCATCGGCTTTCCGCTGCTGCGACTTCCTCACGGCAAGCGGTCTCCAGGGCCTCGCGAACGGACTCCAGTCCGCGTATGAGGTCCTCCAGGTTGTCGACTTGCCCGATGGAAACTTGCGCCATCGTCGTACCTTTAGGATTGCAGATAGTCGCGCAAACGCGCCGCAAGCGCGGCCAGATACCGAATCTGTTCCGAAGCGTTGGCATCAAACTGTTTCAATTGCTGGACGAGCGCATGGTATTCCTCCTCGAACCGCGCCCGTTTCTCGTCTTGCCAGGTGTCTCCAAGCGCCGCGAAAGCACCATCGAGGCTTCCAACGGCATCGTTGAGTGAGTCAACGAACTGTTGCAAGGCACGCGCAAAGCGTTCCAGTTCATCTGGGTCTCCGACTGCCTGTGGCATTACCAGTACCCCCCTTCGTCTGCATTTGCCTTCGCGGATGTCGGCACGGCGTTGGGATTGCTCGACTTGCTGCGGACCGTCACCGACATCGTGACCTTGCGGAAGAACTCATGGATTGTGTCCGCCTCCGTTGCACGGAAGACGGTATTTCGGATCGCGGTTCCATTGACTTCTGCCAACATGGGCGTCTTCGAGATGAAGCGTTCAAGAACCGGCAGGCCGGGATTCTCGCCGATACCCATCGCCATAAAGAAGCACTTGGAGGAACGCCCCTCGGCAATCAGCGACTCCAGCGGGCGACTCCAGTCGTCCGTCGGCTCCCCGTCCGAGACCAGGACAACGGTGGGCCTGTAAGCGCGGGATGGCACAACCTGCTTGTCCTCAATCATCGCCTTGGCCACTGAGAATGCCGCACCCATCGCGGTGCATCCTCCCGCCGTCATGTCCGTCCATTTTACAGACGACGCGGGAGTCGGCGGCAGGTGTTGCGTTGCGCTGTCGCCAAAGATGATAATGGAGATCAGAAACTCGGTCTCAGTCCTTTCCTCGGCTGCAAACGATTCGATCATTTCTTTGACAGCCTCGTTCAGGATCTGTATCTTCGAGGTTCCGCCTTCGACCAGCTCCCATGTTTTGCCATCGCTCTCCAGTGTTTGCCCGGTTCTGCGGGCGTTCTCAGGGTCAACGATTTCATTCATTGAGCCGCTGACATCGAGCAACAGGAACACCGGCAACGGCTTTGCCTTCGGTGCCGTGAATTTGCTTGCGTCGAACATCACCAATACCCTCCTTCAGATTCTTTATCGGAAACCGGATCGTCGGATCGCTTTGTCGGCGACGGCTTCTGCGACCTCTCTGCCCTTGCTTCAATCGTGGCGGGCTTCACCTCGATGGCGCTTGGATCTGGCACAACATTCTTGTCTTTCGACTGCGATCGGATCGTTACGGACATGGTGACGAACGTGAAGAACTCCCGCAGTTGTTTGGCGTTCTCGGCATAGAAGAGGCGGTTCTGCGTTCCCTCGATGAACTTGCCAAGAACGCCCTCGTCCGCATCTGCGCCGATGGCCATTGCCATGCGGTCGCACTTGGCAGAACGGCCGTCCTTGATGAAATCCTCCAGCGGTTGCCGCCAATCATCGTTTGGACGACCGTCCGAAACCAAAACCACAGTCGGGCGGTAAGCCCGGGAGGGAATCACACTCTTGTCCTCAATCATAGCTTTGGCCATCTTCAACGCGGTACCGAGGGGTGTGCCGCCTGATGCTGACAAATCATGCCAGGAAATTTTACTGGAACTGGTCAATGGCTGATGCAGTTTCACCTCTGAACCAAAGGTGATGATGGCAACATGGATTTCGGTCTCGCTGTTCTCGGTATCGCAAAATGTGCTCAGCATGTCCTTCACTGCGTCGTTAAGGTTCAGGATTTTCGCGCCGGACATGCTTCCGCTGACGTCGAGCAGAAGAATTACGGGCAGGGGTCTGGCTGCCGGGGCGGTGAATTTGGATGGATCGAAGGCTTGCATTACACACACTCCTTGTTACACTGGTGGTTACGGTTGTCCCTAATTGCACAGGCCGTGCCGTCGCGACTGTACCCAGAATTCGTTCATTTAGCACCAAAAGTCTGATAATTCGGTAGCCCCACAAGCGTGCACGTTGCCGAATGTTGTCCGGCGACCTCGTCGTACTCGCGAATCAAGTGATAACGATCACTCTCTGCGACGAGCTCAGCGAGATTCAAGTCGTCGCCCCACCCTTGGTTTGAGGTCGCCCGACCCTTGGTTAGGGATTGAATCGGCAACCAAGGCGTCCTTCTCAACCGGGGACATGGCTTGACGAATTTCCTTGGTGTGAACGACTTCGCCGGTAGTCCAATTTGCAATGCCGGAGTTTTCGATGTTTCACGGATATTGCCTGGCCAAAGATGCAGGGCTAGTAGCTTCCTCGCGCCCGCAGAAAGAGTCTTGTGCACCCATGCCGCTTGCTTGACACAATTCCGGTTAATTCGGTCGAAGAGATAGTCTATCAGAGAGCCTAAAGCATCAATTCCCTCACGCAAGAGGGGAGGCTGGAAAACACCGACAACGAGCCGATGAAAAAGGCACTCACGAAATCGCTGAGCAGCGACTTCTTTCGGAAATTGTCGATTGGTTGCAGCAATCACGTGGAGATTGATCTTCTGAGGCTTGTGTCTTGAATTGGGGTTCAAGTAGAGTCTCTTGGGTCGATAATTTATGAGGGTGTTTCGGGGTAGGCACTCAACAGTCGCCGGAAACAGATAAGAATAGGGTAGGGTAGCGGGTGGGAAGGACCGTGTCCCCTCGGCCGTCAGCGCGAGGTGGGCTATATCCAACCAAGGATGCCGGGAATTGCTCATGCGGCTTCCTCCGCCATCACGATATCCAGCTTGTCCTTGGCTCCTGTGGTTCAGCCCTGCCACCGCGGAATCCGAATGGTTGGGCTAGCGGCCTAGGCCTCCTCAGGCGTTCGCGGATCACCGCCCGCGTCCAGCACCGGGGCTCGATGGGAGGCGGCGGCCCGGGACGCGTCCGCTTGGCGGCGTCCACTGGCGGGAGGTACTAGCTCGAAAGGGCGATGCCTAACAATGGCAACACCGCCTCCCCTCGCGGCGAAGCATTACACTCTAGCTGCTTTCCCATCGTACGGGCACGTTTCATTGCAAGAACCTTCGATTCTGCCCCGAACAAGCCTCACTCTCGTGTTTCTCCAGAAACCTTCGCAGGATCTCTGCAAAGTCCTTCCGGCTCTTGTAGGATGTAACCATAACTATCCGCAAGTCGGTTGTCAACAATTTCGATTGCGTGTCACGTGTTCTTGTGTAAAGTCTCGTTTCTCTCGCCAATCGGAGGGGCAGGAGGCGTTGGGAATAGGCGGGGTTGAAGTGTGAGAAGAGAAAGATTTCGGAGGTTGTCGGGCCTGACTTTGCATATCGATTCACGCACGCCCATGCCATGGTGGGGGATGGATTGCGGTAGGCCACGGCGATGTCTGCTCAGGTGCCTGACCCGCGGAAACAACGTGGGGTGCGCCATCCCTTCGGCGCGATCTTGACTCTGGTGTTGCTAGGGTTATTGGGTCGGATCCCAGAGATGCCGGCCTTGGCCCGTTCGGAGACTGGACACCGGCGGGAATAGAAAGAGCGCTGGGGCTTTACCCGTGAGTATCCGCCGTGTGACATGACGATTTCCCGGGCCTTGCCAGGTTTGCGAGTGGAAACTTCCAGAAATACTTACAGGAGTTATTGCGGAACAACCCTCCGGGAGGTGAAGAGGTCTACATGGCGGCGGTGGATGGGAAGGTGTGTCGTAAGTGGAGTGATAAAGATGGTGCCAGTCCGATGTTATTGCAGATAGTCGGGCAGATGATGAAGCTGACGGTGAGTCAGTGGGTGATGAAGAGGAAGAAAAAGAATGAGGTGAGGTATTTACAAAAGCATCTCGGAGAGTTATGGACGGCTGATCATTATGTGCAGCTTTTGAGGGGGTGTGCCTTGGGTGCCCAGCGGCTGTTGTTAGAGGCATTGCACGCGGTGGGGTGCGACTATGTGTGTGAGGTGAAGGAGAATCAGCCGGAGTTGTTAGGGTCGCTCATGATGCGTTTTAGAGAGGCGGACCGACAGAGGCCGAGCGCTCATGAGGTGAGAAAGAGAGCAACATCGTTGCCGCCCGCCTCGTAGATAGCTCACACGGCTGCAGAGCCCTGCCATAACATTGAGATATTTTTCTTCGGTCCGCCGCGTCTTTTCGGCACGGTAACTATGGAATCTGGCATGCTCTCGCCATGGGTGCCGCGTCGGCGTGGGGAGCCGCTTTTGCGAAGAGACTGATGGCGGAGGCCGACGAGCCGATGCACCGACTGACATGCGGCTGCATCGTGCCCGGCATGTTCTTGTACAACAGTCAAATCGGCTACTTTTACAACACGACATTCGCCCGCATCGACAAGGCCGGGGACCAGTTGGGCGCTTCGGCCTCATTCGATGACTGTGACCTACCTAGCCTCGCCAAAGCAGCGTCCGACGTTCACTCATGGAGTCACTCGCAAAAGGCGAACGCGGCCACAGGGGGGGACGGGGAGTCGACTTGACCTGCAACCATCGGAGGTTCCACGGGGCCGCGTCAAGGCGGGCGACCGACAGTCGATGAGTTTAAGCGAACCGCGTCGCGTTCCTCATCACCGCTGTGCCCCGGGTAGAACACGGGTTTAAGAAGTCTGACTATCGATTCGGGCTGTGCTACCTTGCCCGTGTTGTGGACAACGTGCACAATCGACATGGCCCTTGCCGAGATCCAAGTGCGGGAAGGCCGGCTACCGAACCCCTGGGGCCGGCGACGTGGCGACCTATCTCGCTGGGGGCACGTCGCCCTGCTTTCGACCGGCGTACTGTTTTGAGTAAGTTGCGCATCCTCCATGGATACACCGTCGGGTTTTCCAGACGCTTTCCAACCTTTCGTCATCGAGATGATCGGGACCTACTGACCCGCGAGGAACCGCTGAGCCGCCTAATCCAAGCGAAGCCACTGTTCCTGCACCGACTAAGCATCGTTTGCTTGAACCGCCGCGAGGAATCCCGCGGCAATCTTTGATGGAAGCAGTGCAGCCCTTACCAGCTCAATGATCTCTGCAGGATCGGTGTACGGCGTCCCTGCGGCCGCGGCCGGTGCCAACGCGAACAAGAGCTCGGCCTCGGACGTCAATCCAGAAAAGTATTGCCTTTCTCCCCGGGACGGGCTCGGCCGACGCGGCACGTTGCATCTTAAGAAGCCGAGGCTGATAGGCCAACAGGTCTGCGGAGCACGTCCCGCATTCGGTCAACAAGGCAAACAGATGAACGGACCGGGAAAATGCCGGGAGGGATAGGCCCGCCTCGGCCATCGGTTGCTGTGCGTCGTCCCCGGCATTCAGCTTGATTGCTTTCCAATCCGCGGCGGCCCGAACCACGTCCGCGGAATCGCCTGGTCCATCGGGCCGCCGGGCCAGGAGAACCGCCTCGCGCAAAGAGACGCTCCAAGCCACCTCCCCGGACTGTGCACCTAGTCGCCAAGCTGACGCCGAATGTCCCGACGAGTGCCGCGGCCGTTTTTCAGCGAGCAACCGTAATCGCGACCGCCTGGCATCCCGTCGCTTCTGCGGGGATCATAGATTCATCGGCGTTCTTCCCGTTCACCGTGCAGCGAGTGACCTTGGTTCTCGTTCCGTGGATCGCCACATCGCAAATAGCATTACGGCATCGGACGTTTTTCAGGCCGATCGATGAAATCCCCTCTGGGACGCAGGGTTCTAAGCGAGTGGCGCCCGTAGCGAACGGCATCCCCGCGAGCCCCAGCAATACCATGCGGAGGTAGGTCGTCGCGGCCCAGGTTTGCCGTGAGGTCGGCTGCCAGAGGGTGATGCCCTGTCAAAGGTTCTCCTGGAACCCTCCATACGGCATCCCAGTGATCGGGTGGTAGATCTCCACGAACTGTTTGTTCCACACGGCGTGGGCCGCCGGATTGAAAAACTCATGTCCAAACATCTCGGCCCCACCGGCCCGAGCCGCGGCCTCTGCCCAAGACGCTTGAATTTGCAGCCAAACCGTTCCGATGTGTTGGCCGAACGACCTCCTGTCCGGAAATTCGTACCGCGGGAGATTCGGCCATCTGCAAGGCACACCGGCCGGCGTGACGTAATGATGAGCGAGGACCGACTCGGACCGCCCGGCGTCGGCCACTCCAAAGAGCAGAGCGTAGAACGAGCCGAGACCTTTTTGTGAGTCGCACGTCCCGAACGACCCGATCACAAATCCATAGTAACCTTCGGCCTGATTCCACAGCAGGGAGTTGATGGCGTTCTTGAGGCGTTCGGGTTTTGCGGACCATTGTGGATCGACCGGGACCTCGAGTTTGGTTGCCATTTGCTCAGCGATCCGATAGGTGTTCTACTGCTGGCAGTTGGTGGAAAGTGCTATCATCGGGATTCCGCTCGCCGGTTCCGAGACCCTATCGGGGTTGGACCTGGCCAGTCAAGGATGCAGCTCGAACCGCCGGCGTCCGCGCAGGCGTCCGGATAAGCCGCCACGCCGTCGCTCAAGCCCGGGCCGTGACATAATTCATCGCTCGCGTCAAATTGGGTTTACTCGAAAAGGGCGACCGAGTTCTTTGCCGCGTCCAAGGCCGGGCAGAGGAACGCCTTGTCAGCAGTGTAGAGGCAATGGTGCCGCGAGCCGGTTGTCCAGACGATGGAGTCCCAATGCTGGCCGCTTAGGCGGCATTCCGACAACGCGAGCTTTTGCTCAGCGGCGTGGGTTGTCAAGTCTCGTTTGTTGCGAGTCTGAAAAAAACATTCTCCGCACGGGGCGTCGGTTTTGGGTGTTTTTTCCTGATTCTGAGGGAATTCTTTGCGATTTCTGGACCAAGTCGCAAGCCATGCGAGCATTAGGTGTGGAGCGAAAACGTGGCTGTTTCGTTCGCCCCATATCGCCCTGCTGCGGAAAGGAACGCCCTGGTATTGGTCGCCGTTCGCAAGCCCTTTTCCCGGTGCTTGCCTAGAGTACAGCCCTTCCATCCGCGCAATCCGAGGGTCTTGGCCGCGATTCCTGATGGGCAATAGATCCATGCCTCCGCGGCAAGGGACGCAACGACTATCCCGTGAATGTCTTCTGGGGGACGTTGCTGCCGCGGGCCATCGTGCGACGTCCCGACATGGAGACCTGCCCGCCCGAATTGCGAGGGGCCGCAGACCTCTGTCGCCTGATCGGAACCTCCTCGGCAGGTAAGGTCCCCTGGCTGGAATAAGTCCCACCTTGAAAATCCTCTTGGTAGAAGACCGTTTCCGGACGATGCTCAAGAGGATTCTCGAACAGATGATCGAGCAGTTGGGGGAGGCCGGGTAGGACTTGGGGCAAGACACGATAGGGAATGAACGAACGGAAAACACGCGAAGCAACGGGGAAGAGGCCAACCTTGGGGCGGCGATGATCGTGTATGCGACCTTTGCCAAGCTGTTGCGCAAGGGGACGTTGGGGAAACTTAGGTCTAGGATTGTTGGCCGAGGCATTGCGGGCAGGCATTATCACGAGGCGTTCTGGCGAGTCCTATGCTTAAATTCTTGCCCCCGGAATCGAGATCTTTCCTTACCGCTCGGGATCCCTGTCCCTGCGGATCGGACTTCAGGAGGGAATTGGTGGAAAAACCTTAACGCGAGTCAGTTCCTTGATTTGCTGCACGCCGGCACCTTTATTCCCGTCCTTATTTCGGCTTCCGTTGTCCGCCGCGTTGCCTCGAACTCTCAAAATTTACAGAGTCGACACCTCCTTTGTGGACGTGAACCGTTCCCAGGACTCAAGCAGTACTTCAAGAGTGGTTTCCCATGGCAAAGAGTGGTTTCCCATGGCACCTACCGGCGAGACGATCGCCGATACCAGCCCAATGTGCTCGTCGGGGACCGGTCGTACAGCCGCCGATACCTTGGCGACGCGCCCACTATTCCTAAAAAAGGCGTGACCGCCCTGATCGCCTGATACACGCTGAGCCGGACCCATAAACCGGGCATAAGCGAGTTTACTTTCAGACGAACCGTAGGGGCGAGCCAGAAATCTCGCCCCTTGACGTGGACACGTGCTTGGTTGGAGGCAGAATGAATAAGATACGGCGGGATCTAATTCTTCGAACGTCCCGTGATTCGACTCCTTGACAAGGTTTCGTGGTAGGCTTACCACGAAATCACGGACCTTTACCCCACACTCTCCAGAATGGAAAGGCATTCCGAAGTCTAGGATACGACAAGATTTGCATTTCTTCAGTCGGGGCGACTGGATTTGAACCAGCGACCTCTTGGTCCCGAACCAAGCGCTCTAGCCAGGCTGAGCTACGCCCCGAGGAAATCCCAGGGAAATAATTGACGTGTCGGCACTTCGCAGTACCCGGAAAACACGCGCGGCGAACCAGCCCCCAGAGGCGTGGCCGCAACCGATTCCTCAAACATACCGATGAAGTTGGGAGCGGTCAATGGGAGCCGTTTCTTTGCAAACGTGCGGATTTGACCCGGTGGCCGAGGACGAATAGGGAACAGAGCCGTGCCGAGACCAAGGGGGAGAAACTGGAATCGACCAAACGCACCGGTCCCTTGCAGCGTCGTTATCGTTCGCCATGCCACGGAGAAAGTTTGCGCACCACCGAGAAGATCGTCGTTGTGAAGGAACGGCAGGTCCGAATCACTGGGCTTGTCACTTCGGCTCGCTCGGCCGATCGGCTCCATTGCAACGTGTGGCAAGAACGAAAAAAGGGTTGTCCCTGCGTGCAGGGGGCAACCCTTTCCCTCACATAGTTTTTTTGAACAGTACGAAGCGGACGGTTACGGAAGCTGTACTGATTCTTGGCCGTTGGCGCTACCCAGCGCGCCCCAAATGCCGTACAGCGACGGTCCGGAGTAGTCTTGCGGTCGGCTCGTGTTTCCCAGCGGTGGGAAGCCGGGGGGCGGGGCGGTTGCGGTCCGGGTGGGATCGCCCGCATCAATCGTCTCGCTGACAAACCGTACGGACCCGTCCAGGAAGCAAACATTAACCCCACCCGGGTGACGGCTGCTCGCCGTCACGATAGCCCAGTTCTCGCCGTCATTGCCGCAACTCGGCCCGTTGGGCGGCAGCATGGGATAGAAAAACGTGTAGGGATTTCTTCCGTCGGTCCAGCGCCATCCGATCAGCCAGCCCGGCCCTTGGATGTTGCCGGTAAACTGTCGATTCGCCCCCACCTGCTGGAGGCACAAGGACGGCGGAGCACTGTTGTAGGCTCCCACATCCCGGGCCAGCGCCTCTCCTACTTGACGACTGTTTTGGACACCCACGATCGCCTCTGAAATTGCCATCGTGTTGCTGGCGCCGTCCCGAACCGTCGAGAAGTCGACCAAGACTTTGTCGCCGCGACCGAACGTGCCGCGAGATTCATGCCAATCCCAATTCAACCATTGATCGCCGCGATTGCATTTGTAGCTGATGGGGGTCATACCGTTGTTTTGCGGCGGCACCTGCCGGGCACGGCCGTCCGACGGGCATACATACGCGCTCATCCAGGTACGGGTATACACGAAACCGTACCACGGGCTGTACGAGTTATTGTTGCCGTCCACCTTGCCGATGTAGTTTTGATACAGGTCGTCGTACATTGGTTTTTGTTCCATGTACGGCAGAATCAACACACTCCAGCCCCAACGATGAGCCTGGTTGGGATAATTTCCGGAATTGGCGGGCTGGGCCAACAAGGGATCGAAGTTGGCGGCCGGAAAGCGGTTGTACGTATCGTGAAAGTTGTGCAGCGCCAGACCGATCTGTTTGAGGTTGTTGGTGCATTGCGATCGGCGGGCGGCTTCCCGGGCGGCTTGAACGGCAGGGAGCAACAAAGCGATCAAGATGCCGATGATGGCAATCACCACCAGGAGTTCCACGAGGGTGAACCCCGCTTGCCTACGTCTGCGCTTCCTCATAGCGACACCTCCAATTAAGGAATTGCTGAAATTCCACGCAATACGGGCCGGGATTCCGCCCGATATCAGCCCCCACACGCTACGGCACAGCTTTGCTACGCATCTCCTGGCGGGCGGGGCCGACCTGCGGCACGTGCAAGAGTTGCTCGGCCACGCGGGCATCGCCACCACGCAAATCTACACCCACGTGGACTACGCCAGATTGAAGGCCGTGCACAAGCGGTTTCATCCGCGAGGATAGCCGGCGAAAGAAGCGAAACGCCGCACGACATGACGGCGCAAAGCGTCACTCTTTTCGAGGCGGGGCGAATTTGATTTTTTCCACCAGGCGGATGATGCGACCGTCCGAGGCCACGTAACCGGAGACGGCCGTGATGGCCTTCATGACATTCTCGTAGTTGAGGTCGTAGTCGCAATCGAACTCCACCTCGGCGTCTCCGGCGCCCCCGGGACCGGCCTGATCGCCCACCAACAGGCGAACCTGTTGGCGAAGCTCCTCGAAGCTGCCCAAGCGACGTTCCGACATATAGATTCCCGACAATCGCCCGCCCGCAGCCGCCGTCAAGCGAACCTTGATCGGGGGCAATTGCGAGTCGCTCGGCACGCCCGCGCTCGGCGCCGCCAACGGCATTTTGATAAAGAAATCTCCCTCGGGCGACACGATCTTGAAGGTCATGATGAAGAACGTCAAGAGCTGGAAGACGACGTCGATCATCGGCGTCATCATCAGCTCAATCTTGCCGCCCGTTCGGGTTCCCGAGCCGCGAAACTTCATCGTCTAAGTGCTCTCTTGTTTGGCGCGCAAGGTGAATTTTTCGAACCCAACCGACTGACAGGTGCGTATCAACTCCTGCACTCGCCCGGTTTTCGCATAGCGATCGGCGCGAATGATGATGGTCGTATCGCGATAGTCGCCGCCGCGACGTTCCACCAACTGTTTTTCCACTTGCAGAATCGGTACGATGCCGTCCAACGTGTATTCTTCAACACCGTAAAAAACCGTCCCCTTGGACGTCATCTGCAAGGTGATGGGGTAAGCGGGGGCCGTATCGGGCGGCTTAGCCAACTCACTGGCGGGAAGCCGGATGAGCTGATTTTGATCGCCCTCCGAAAAATTGATCAAAATCATGAAAAAGGCGATCAACTGAAACGTCATGTCGATCATCGGCGTCATATCGCCTTCGGCGTCGGGAATTTGTCGTCCACGCCCATAGCGCATGTGCGTCCACTCCTCAGGCAACGAACCCCCGGGGCACGCGTAGCCCTTTCAAAACCGCCGACTCCGCACGGAAAAGCATCCCGAGACGTGTTCAGGCCTTCTTAGCGCCGACGCTGGAGAATCGCGACATCAACCCTTCGCTCACGATCCCCACTTCAAGGACCAGTCGCGCGATACGATTGCGGAGAAACCCGTACACAATGATGGCCGGAATGGCAATGATCAGTCCGACCAGGGTTGTAATCAAAGCGGTGGAAATACCGCGGGCGAGATCCGCCGGCTTGGGAGTCGTGGTGCTGTTGGCGATCACGCTGAAGGATCGCACCATGCCGTCTACCGTTCCCAACAATCCAACCATGGGGCTGACGGTGCCGATCAGTCCGATGTAGCTCAGTCGGTGCTCCATGCGCATGGCCTGCTCCTCGCCGACCTCTTGCATGGCCTCCACGGCCTGGGCGTAACCGGCCGAAAGCTTCGCCAAACCCGCCGACAAGACCTGCCCCAGAAAGGATTCGTCGTTCTTCGCCAATTCGTAGGCTTCTTGGTACCGTTTTTCGTTGAAGTGGGCTTCGAATCCGTCGATTAGCGCCGAGGGTATCACGGTTTCGCGACGGCAGCCGACCAAATTCATCACCAACAGGGCCACGAATGAGAACGAAATCGTCAAGAAGGCCAAGGTGTACGTCCAGCCCAGCGATTCGAAGAACCAACGGAGGACCGACTTTTCTTGCGGCCGGGCGGTCTCCGGCGCGGCCGGTGCCGCTTCGGACGACGCAGCGTCCGCGGCCGGCAGCGTGTCGTCGGTCGCCGCTTCCTCCGCATGGACGGCTGTTCCGGAAGCCGGGATCCACCTCGGCAAACCGCCGAGCATCACCAACAACATCACGAGTGAAGCCGCTACCGAGCCGCTCCAGGTCGACAAGAAGCCTCGCCGCATGGAAACCTCCTGGTTGAAGGTCAAAACCCTAGAATTGTGTTGGCATCCGGTACTCTGTTCCGCGATTTCGTCCGTCCCGAACACGCTTCGCTGCATACCGCCTTCAGATTCACCTCGCCGCCCGCTCGACGCGATCTTCGCGTGCGAGGGGGCCGTCCACGTTGAATCCTCTAATATACCTTGCACCGTCGGGGACCGTAAACTCCCGACCGCGGGCGATCTTGGAGCCGTCCAAGTCGCGGCCACGGGTCTTTCCTGCGAGCGGCGGCCCCTTGCTACCCGCCCGAAACGGTGACCTTGTACTGTTCCTTCAGCACGTCGACCGCCTCCGCCGCCCGCTCCGGATGTTGCAGTTGCGGCCAGAGTTCCGCGAGATTCCGCAGGGCGTCGATGTGGGACGGGGCATGGCCGAAATACAGCAAATCGACGTGCAGGAAGGCGATCACGGCATCCTTGGTTTTGCCCGCTTTGCGATACGCCGCCCCCATCGTTCCGTACAATCTGCCCATCACTTCGCTGTTTTCCGTCAAGTCGGGCCGCTCCAAGATGGGTTGAAGCATGGCGATTGCTTCCTCAGCCTGCCCCTTTTCCACCAGGGTCCGCGCTTTACCGATGGTAGCCAGCAATTTCGGCGAATCATCGCCGCTCAAGGGGACGGCCAAAGCCTTATCAAAGGCCGCTTCCGCCTCCGCGAATTTGCCCGCCAAGACGTAAGTCCAGCCCGACTTTTGAAAACCCTCGACCTTGTATTCCGGCCAAGGAGCTTCGCCGATCTTACCGAAATACTCCACCGCCTTGTCGTAATTCTTGACGGCGATCAGCAGCTCCGCAATGATGCGGCAGGCGTCCCAATAGTGATAGGAATTGGGGGCCGACGCGAGAAACGTCACCATCGCCGCGCCGGCCTCCTGCGGCGAGCCGGTACCGGCCAACGCGATCTTCCCCCGGCAATAGGCCCGATAGAATTCCACGTCTTGGGCGATCTCCGGCCGCCGTAGACTGTCCGCGGCTATGCGATCCAGAGCGGTCAGGGCGTCTTCGAATCGCGAGGTCTCCACGTTCGACCGGGCGGTGCCCAAAGCCGCCGGTTCCGCGTCGTACGTGATGCGGAGGATCTGGTTGACGGGCACCGTTTTCGGGCCGGCCGCCGTCTCGACCGTCACCTCCTGGGGGGACATCTGCGTGATGCGTCCGCGTACCTGCTCCGAGGAGGTCACCACGGTGTCGACGGCGAACGCCGTCGCATTCCAGATTCCCGCAGCAATACATGCAAATCCCAACCAACGCATGTTCATGATCGCCAGTCTCCCTGCGTTATTCCGCTTTCCTGACCCGGCATTCGGCGAAATGCCGCAGCCTGTCCAACCGCTCGCTCGCGCCTCACGACCGCGAGGCGGCCTGATTTGATGATCGCTGATCGAACGCCCGCAGACCCTGCGGAGACCGTTCTCCCTGCAACTGCTGGATGGTCCTTACGAGCTTATCATACTTGTCGTACCAATCCTTGCCTCCTAACGACGGATAAAGCAGGTAGGTGCGACGGATATCCAGCAAGGCCTCGTCCAACAACCGTGAGCGTTCATCGCCGGTCTTTTTTTGCGCCAACTTCAAGCGGCATAACGCCAAGTTGTAACGGGCCTGATGAAAGACCGCCTCGAACTTCTGATACGACGCGGCCACCCGTTTGGCGATGCCGCCCCAACCCCAAATCAGATACCGCCCGCCTTTTTCGTATCCGCCGCGAATGGCATTGATGTAGTAGTCTTCCTTGCCCGGCTGCTCGGCCCATTCCTGGTAAATTGTGGCCGCCTCGATCTGGACGTCGATGCGATTCTCTTTGCCTGCCTTGTCGATCACGTACAGCACCGCCTCCAGGGCTTTATCGTAGATTCTTAGACCGCGCAGGACGCCCGCCAGCCGCACCCGGAGGTAGATCGGCGCGTCTTCCGGGGCAAAACCCGGCTCCTGATCGGTCCGCTTAATGAGAGTCACGTAACTGGCCAGCGCCTGTTTGTAGAACGACTGGGCCTTCTCCGGGACCTCGGGCCCGCCGGGATCCAGTCCCTTGCCGAGGCTGAAGTACGTTTCGGCCACCCAATTCAAGGAGCGAAAATCGGCACCTTGGGCACGCTGCGAGATGCGCCCCAACAGCGTCGTAAAACCGGACAACACGGTCTCCAGTTGCTCCGTTTTATTCTCGCTGCGAAGTTGTTGCACTTGTTGCTCCAACTGCCGGCCCAGGCTGACATAGACGGCCGTCAGGCCCTTGCCGCCGGCGGTCTCGTCGCCCGCCGTCACCAAGGACTCCAGACGATCCAAATACTTCATCGCCTCGTCCACCTGCTGAGCAACCACATAGGCGCGAAGGGCCAGTTTCAATACTTCCTCTTGAAACGCCCGGCGACTGACGGCGGGATTCTGACGATCGATCAATGTGAGCGGGCCGATCGCTTGATCGTTCAAAAGGTCGATCGATTTGTTCGGCTCGCCCATGGTTAAATAAGCTTGCGCCAACAGCAGCACGGAATACTCGACGAAGTAGTCCACGGCTTGTCCGCCGCTCACGGCCGTGCGAACGATTTCCAGGCCCTTTTCCAGATGATCCCGCGCATCGTCCCGCAAGGCGGTCAACCGGTCGCCGGCCGGCGCGTTGGCCTCCGCAACGCTCTTGACGTAGTCCGCCCAGAGTGCTTGTCCCAAACGCAATTCCGCCCTGCCCCGTCCCCAAGAGTTCTCCGGCAACTTGGCGATGTAGGCCTCGGCCTCGTCCATGCGTCCTAGATCGATCGCGGAATCCATCACCGACAATACGGCTTCCGCAGCCTCGTTTTGGTCCGGCCAGCGCTGGACGAGATAATCCGTCAGACGCACCATCCATTGCAGCTCCCACTCGCCGTCGCCGCCCTGCTTCGTAGAATCCAAGAAGAGCTTACGAACGGCCTTGACCGCCACCTCGCCCGCCTTGTTTGATCCCGCCGCCTGCGGGTAGCGACGCGTCAAGAACTCTCCTAGGACCGCACACTCTTCGAGGCGATCGGCATCCCAAAGCAGGTAAACCAGTTTGAAGCGTACCGCATTGACCTGATCCATCACGTCCGGCGAGGCGTAACGCAGGGCCGACCGATAAAGATCGACGGCGGCGTGCCTTGCGGTGTCGGCTTCCCGGCGGGCCTGGTCGGCGTTCGGGCCCTGTTGCACCTGGCTCATCGCGGCGACAAAACGATTCCAAGCCGCGTCTCCCCGTTCCACGGCGTCCGCAAATCCCTGAACCGGTCCTTCGGCCGGCACTTCTCCCGTCAAACCGGCCAAGGCCGCCTGGGCCTCTCCGCGATTCGGATTGGGCAGTCGGGCAGCGGCCTCCAAAAACCGTCTCGCCGTCGCTCGCAACTGCTGCGACAGACGCGCGTCCCGGTTCTTCTCCGCGGTTTGAGCCAACTCCGCCGCCGACATACCCGCCAGGAATTGAAGACGCAACCCGACTTCACCGTTACGAACGTTCGGTCGCGTGTCGTCGAGCCACTCCTGCGCGCGGGCGACAACCGCCTGATGATTGCCTTGCTTCCGCAGGATCTCGCACAATCGGGCCAGGGCTTCGGTCCGTAACGGCTGCGTTGCCGGATCGTCCGCGGGCAGGGTCAACGTCTCTTCGAAGATGGCGCTCGCCTCTTGATCCTTGCCCAGCTCTTGCAGACAAACACCCTGCTGCAACCTCGCAACCAAACCGGCGCCGTAATCGGCGTATTTGTCGTAAATTCTTCCGTACTCGTCGGCCGCCTCCTGCAACAATTTCTGGCGGGTCTCGTCTCCCGGAGGATAGGTCTGGGCCAGTTGATACTGTGCGCCCACGTTGTACAACCTCGCCCGCAGGTAATCCCGGTAGGCGGCCTCTCGTTCCCGACCTTCACGGGAAGTGCTGTCGATGACGCGTCCCTGATACGATTCCGCTCGCTTTCGGGTGGCGTCGAGAAATACCGCGAAGGCCTTTTGCGCCTCCTGGACGGCAGTTCGGGCCTGCTCTCGCAATCTTGCGACCTCCGCTTCCGGCTTGCCTTCGGCCGAGGCCAGCGCGGACTTCGCCCGCTCTACCAAGATTTGGGCGAGTTGTGCGTTTGCATCGCCCACCAGGGCATGTTGCGGATGTTCCTGGACGAACTTCTTGAGCCGATCCATCGCCCGGCTCAAGTACTGCTCCCGGGTCAACGTGACTCGTGTCTGCGAGGCGGCCAGGATCCACGTGGTCCCCGCCTGGTAGTCGATTTCCTCTTTCAAATCCGCCGGACAAGTCGGATCGGCCGCCAAGCCGTCGAGGTAATCCACCGCGGTATCGAAATATCCGCGTTCCCGCAAGCCGTCAAGGAATTTGCGATGATTCTCCACCGCCCAAATGCTCAAAGAGGAAGAGCACGTCAGCGACAATCCCGCGGCCAAGAGGAAAAAAAGCAACGGCCGGCGTGAATCTCTCATCGATATCGATCTCCATCCCGAGTCTCGGAATGCCTACGGCCCTGCACCGGTTATCGCCCTCAATTATGGTCGCAACGAAGCCGAGTCCGCAACACCGGTCGGTGCCGTGCATCGCTGTGCGGCCGGACGGAGCAGATGCTTGGCCGCCGGCTGGGCGCAAGTTCCCACTACTTGCATTCCCACGGCCTGCGGGCGACCCGTGAGCCGCGGTCCGCGTCATTACGACGCCGCAACACGAGCCGATCGCGCGGTACAATATAGGAACCTCTGCACAACAACCCCTTAGCAATATAATATATAATCCGACCGTGTTTGGGGATCAAGAATCGAGAGGCATTGAAGCCAGGACGGGTGATCATGGCGAGGAAGGACGGTTCATCGCAGCGGA
>Ga0067045_1027651_pt1 | contig 75122 bp, 69 predicted proteins | sample TerdegcTABiofilm_FD_59184 | JGI IMG/M metagenome (GOLD analysis project Ga0067045, IMG submission 59184) | Combined Assembly of (Gp0054472, Gp0054536) Wastewater bioreactor microbial communities from Singapore -Terephthalate degrading... | reverse complement strand
CCCCGCCACTGGAAGCGATGTGGCGGGAGCCTCGCTAGGGCGAGCAGCGATACTCGTCAGGTACAATTCCGTCCTCAACAACTGCATAGCAGCCAAAATATGGATTGGTGGATGTACACATCAACGTCGGCGGATGGCTGGCATCGTAGTCCGCGATGCAATCACCCAAACAATCATCGCCGTCCGTACATGGCTTTCCGCCGTCTTCATGGTGTCTTAGGCAGGTGTACTGCCCAAAAACCTTCTCGACTCTGCCGCCAGAAGCCTTGCAAGCAGCTGTCTCGCTGGCATTGAGATGGGTCGAACACCCCGGAAATGCCAGCAACACAAGAGCCGCTCCCACAACACGCATACTTACCCTCTCTGTAGCGAATAGTTCGGCGCTTCGCGCGTCATCATCACGTCGTGGACATGACTTTCGTTGAGGCCGGCGCCGGTGATCTGGACGAATTCAGCCTTGGCGTGGAGCTCGGCGATATCCTTGGCGCCGACATAGCCCATTGCGGCGCGCAGGCCGCCGACCATCTGGTGGATGATGGCGCCGACCGGCCCCTTGAAGGGTACCTGCCCTTCGATGCCTTCCGGCACGAGTTTTTCGGCGGCGGCGTCCTTCTGGAAGTAACGGTCGGCTGAGCCGCGCGCCATGGCGCCGAGGCTGCCCATGCCGCGATAGGCTTTGTAGCTGCGGCCCTGATAGAGGAAGACCTCTCCGGGGGCCTCTTCGGTGCCCGCGAACATGGAGCCCATCATGGCGGTGGACGCGCCAGCGGCGAGCGCCTTGGCGAAGTCGCCGGAGAACTTGATGCCGCCATCGGCAATGATTGGAATACCGGACGCCAGCGCGGCGGTGGCGCATTGCTCGATCGCAGTGAGCTGAGGCACGCCGACACCCGCGACGATGCGGGTGGTGCAGATCGAGCCAGGGCCGATACCGACTTTCACAGCGTCTGCGCCAGCGTCGATCAGCGCTTTGGTCGCCTCAGCCGTAGCGACGTTGCCTGCAATGATTTGCACCGAATTAGAGATTTTCTTCGCGCGGGTGACCGCTTCAGCGACGGAAATGGAATGGCCATGAGCCGTATCGATGACGACCGCATCGGCGCCCGCTTCGATCAGCGCAAGGGTCCGCTCGAAGCCTGCGTCGCCCACGGTCGAAGCCGCGGCAACGCGCAGGCGGCCTGCGCCGTCCTTGGCAGCGTTGGGGTGGACGGCGGCCTTGTCCATGTCCTTCACGGTGAGCAGGCCGAGGCATCGGCCGTCATGATCGACGATCACCAGCCGTTCGATCCTGTGCTTGTGCAGCAGGCGGCGCGCATCGCCGGGAGCCATGTCCATCTGGGCCGTAACCACTTCGCGGGTCATCAGGCTCGCGACTTTCTCGTTCGGATCGTCCGCAAACCGGGTATCCCGGTTGGTGACGATGCCCACCACCTTGCCGTTTTTCTCCACGACTGGAATGCCGGAGAAGCCCGTGCGCTTCTTGAGTTCCTGAAGGTCTCCAAGGGTGGCGTCGGGGCTGATGGTGACGGGGTTCATCACCACACCGCTTTCATACTTCTTCACCATTGCCACTTCGCCGGCCTGCTGCTCGATCGAAAGGTTGCGGTGGATCACGCCGATGCCGCCAGCCTGGGCCATTGCGATGGCGAGGCGCGCTTCGGTAACCGTATCCATCGCCGCCGAAAGCAGCGGGATATTGAGGGGGATGGTTTTCGTGAGCAGCGTCGAAACATCGACATCTGCCGGTAACACCTCGCTTGCGCCGGGCTGGAGAAGCACGTCGTCGAAGGTGATCGCTTGTCGGATTTTCATGTGGGGAGCTCCCTTTTTGGCCTCCTAAGGGAGTCGCGAGGCCTTGTGAAGTCCCCTCATGCTGCGTTTGCGATCACATTCCCGGAAAGCGCGGAAAAGCCCGAACACCCTCCGGTATATGGTGAAACGGTTGTGCATCGGCTGTCTGGAGGATGACCTGGGGGCCTTCGAACGCGGCCGGATTGTCGAGCGCGCCCACCTTGAGGATCAGCGCGCCGGGCAATGCCGTAGAGCGGGTGAGCAAGGGCGTTCCGCAATCGGGGCAAAATTCCCGGGTGGCCGCGCCCGGGAAATCAGGCCGGGTGTATCCTTTGGGCGCGCCTTTTGTGAACCGAAAGCCGGCCTCGGGCATGGCGATGAAATCATTCCCCTCCCCGCCCGTGAAGTATTGGCATTCCCGGCAATGGCACCGGGCGCGCATCAAGGGCGCTCCCTCCGCTTCGTAACGGACATTTCCGCAATAACAGCCACCTGACAGGTTCATTTTCTCTTCCCCCATGTTGATTTCACGCCCGGCCAGCTAAGCATGACAAGCCGCGCCAGTTCAATTGGGCCCACCTTGAAGCAGACATAAAATCAACTTACCACCAGCTTCGGTGGCGCAGGGTGGGACAAGGAAGAGATGTTGCAGCGGCTGGCCTGGGCAAAATCCGCCGCCTTCAGCGTCCTGATCCTGGCCGCCGCTTGCGGACAGCCCGCCGGCAATTTGGCCGACACTCCCGAAATCGTGGAAACCGAGGCGGCTGCTCCCGACCCTGCCAAGAGTTTTACCCCCTCCATCCTGGCGATGCTGGACGAGGAAATGGCGGCGGTGGTCCGCGAAAATAAGGTCGCCAGCCTGTCCTATGTTCTGATCAAGGACGGTCAGCGGGTTGCCAGCGGCTTTCATGGTACGCGCACACTGGACACCGCTGACCCGGTAGATGACCGGACGATTTATCGGATCTATTCGATGACTAAGCCGGTGACGGCGGTTGGCCTTCTGATGCTGTATGAAGAAGGCAAGTTCAGCCTCGACGATCCGATCACGAAATTCCTGCCCGAAATGAGCAAGCTGGAGGTGTTTGACGGGCTGTCTGCCGGGAGCGTCCGCACACGGCCGGTAAACCATGTGCCGACCATGCGGGAGCTTCTGCTGCACACCGCTGGGTTCGGCTATGGCGATGGACGGCCGGATTATGTCTCGCAGCAGTTTCTGACCCGCCAAATCGACAGCGCAGCCTCTTCCGATGAACTCGTGGAAAAAGTTGCCCGCATCCCCCTGAAATACCAGCCGGGCGAAGCGTGGTCCTATTCCATCGCTTCTGATCTTCAGGGCGTCATCATTGAGCGGATTACCGGCCAGTCGCTCCAGCAATATCTGGAGGAACGGATATTCGCGCCGCTCGACATGGCGGATACGGGCTTTACCGTTGATGAGGGGGATAGTTCGAGACTGGCCATCCTGACGAGCTGGACACCGGAGGCAGGTATGCAACCCCTGCCCGGCCCGATCCAAACATTGCGGGCCGCAGAGGTCGCGCGTTATTCAGGTGGACACGGACTTGTTTCGACTATTGCCGACTACGAACGTTTTGCAGCCATGTTGCTCAATGGTGGGTCTCTGGGCGACGTCAGGCTGCTGAAGCCGGAAACGGTTTCAATGATGGTGACCAATGGTCTGGCATTTGTGGATGCCAATACCAGGCTGCCGCTCTACCGGCCGTCCGCAGGCATCGGTTACGGGTTTGGTGTGGGCGTTGTTGATGACACCATTGCATCGGGTCTTGGAGCACCGGAAGGCAGCTTCTTCTGGGATGGCGCTACCGGGACCTGGTTCTGGGTCGATCCCCGGCACGATCTGATATTCATTGGTATGCTGCAGAATATGTCCAGCTCGCCCATTCTCATGCGGCGCGCAGCGATGCAGCGTGTGTATCATGCGCTGATTACGGACTATTTCCCCACCCCGCACTGAGGAGGGCTGCCGTTATTTGCGGAAGCCTTTGGCAACCACATATATCTCGGGGCTGCCAGCGCGGCTGGCGGCAGGCTTGATATGCTTCACCGTCCGGAAATGCTGTTTCAGCTGGTCAAGCACATCTTTGGTTGCGCCGCCCTGAAACACCTTGGCGCAGAACGCGCCGCCTTCGGCGAGATGTTCGATGGCAAACGCCACCGCCATTTCCACAAGCGCGACGGTGCGCAGATGGTCTGTCTGTTTGTGGCCTGTCGTGTTGGCGGCCATATCGGACAATACAAGATCCGGCGGCCCAGAAAGGCCGGCGAGCATTTTCTCGACATCCTCAGGATTGTTGACGTCACCTTCGATGATCAGCGCACCTTCAATCGGCACCAGGGGCAATAGGTCGATCCCCACAATCTCTGCCGCGCCTTTCTGCAGCGCCACCTGAATCCAGCCCCCAGGCGCGCATCCCAGATCGACCACACGCTGGCCCTTGCGCAGGAGCTTGGCGGTCTCATCGATTTCCAGGAGCTTGTAGGACGCGCGCGAGCGATAGCCTTCGTCCTTTGCCTTGCGCACATACGGGTCCTGAAGCTGACGTTCGATCCAGCGCTTGGAGCTTTCCGTGCGGGCGTTCCGGGCAATCACCTTGCGCTCGGTGGCACGGCGGCCGGAATCCTGCTTCTCCGGGCCCGGCCCCTTCCATCGCCGCCTGTCGTCATCACTCATTTGGAGTCTCCTGAAGGCTGGGGCGGCGCCCCTTGCGGCGGCGGTTCCGGTTTCTGGGTTGACCATACATCATCGACAGCAAAAGTCCCTCCCGCAGGCCGCGGTCGGCCACGCGCAGGCGGGTGCCTTCGAAAGCTTCCCACACGGCCTGCATGATCGAGCAGCCCGCCAGCATCAGCGGCGCCCGCTCTTCCCCGATGGTCGGCAGCCTGGCGCGGCCAGCGACACCAAGTTCTCGCAACATATCGATCGTTGCACTGCCCTCCGCCCGGCTCATCCAGGCGCCATCCACCTTGTCCCGCCGGTAGCGATCCAGCTTCAGGTGGACACCGGCAAGACAGGTTACCGTTCCCGACGTCCCGATAAGGTAGCCTTCGTCAGCGGCGAGGCGCTCCTGGACAGCCGCCAGCCCCGGCCAGGAGGCGACAATCTCCCGCGCGCGGGCCAGCATCCGCGGCCAGGCCTCAGCCTCTTCATGCTCGCGGAAAGCGTCGCTCATCGTGACAACGCCCATCTTGAGACTTGTCCAGTCGATGATGGGCGCGCGGTTCAGCATTCCCTTGAGGCCCTGCCCCCGCGTGGCTTCCGCATCCAGAAGCGACAGCTCGGTGGAGCCTCCGCCAATATCGACCACCAGCACGGATTTGGCGGGGGCGACCAGCAGGTCGTGGCAGCCGATCGTGGCCAGCCGGGCCTCTTCCTTGGCGCCGATCACCTTGAACGTGAGCCCCGTTTCGGAATGCACCCTCTGGATGAATTCAGCGCCATTCTCTGCTTTGCGGCATGCCTCGGTGGCGATGCATCTGACGCGCCCGACCCCGTGATGGCGCAATTTGCGCCGGATCACATGCAGCGCGTCCAGCGCGCGTTCGATCGCAGCATCGGAAAGCCGGCCGGTATCGTGAAGCCCCTCGCCCAGACGCGCGATCTGGGAATGCGAATCTACCACGCGAAAGGTCTGCCCGCGCGGCTCTGCCACCAGCAGGCGGCAATTATTGGTGCCCAAATCGACCGCAGCATAGAGCGGGCGACTGGTGGTGGGGCGGGCCTGCGCGCGTTTGGGCGGCCCTCCCCTGTCTTTTTTGTCAGCCATGGTGTGGCCCGAATGGAAAACTTGAGGCAATGTCTACCACAGGAGATGAAAATGACCAGTAGACGCGGCCGAACCGCATGGTTGAAAAATATTTTCCGTAAACGGGGGCAGCCGGCGGAGGCAGAACCGCTTTTGCTCGTTGATCCGGTCGATACCAACTATTTCTACAATACCATTTCCCGGCACGAGGCGCGTTTCCAGATCGGCCAGGTGGTGCGCCACAAGCTGTTTCCGTTCCGGGGCGTCATTTTTGATGTCGATCCGCAGTTTGCAAATACCGACGAGTGGTATGAGTCGATCCCGGAGGAAGTGCGCCCGCGCAAGGACCAGCCTTTCTACCATCTCTTCGCGGAGAACGACCGGACCCACTACATTGCTTATGTGTCCGAACAGAACCTGATACCCGACGATTCCGATGTTCCCTTGAGCCACCCTGATATTCCGGAATGGTTCACGATGACCGGAACGGGCACTTACGAGCTCAAGAAGCACGCAACCAACTAAGGTGCCCGCTGCGAGCTAGGTTCCGCTGGTGCTGCGCGCGATGGTTGCCGTTGTGGAGTGGCCTGGCACCAGGGGCACAATGACGACTTCGCCGCCGCGCGCTTCCACAATATCGGCGCCCACGATCGTTTCTTTCGTATAGTCACCGCCCTTGACCAGCACATCCGGCTTCAGGGCCGTGATGACTTCCCGGGGCGTATCGGTATCGAAGATGGTGACCCCATCTACCGCGCTGAGGGCGGCAAGCACGTCAGCGCGAGCCTGTTCGGTGTTGATGGGGCGCTGGGGACCTTTGAGGCGCTTCACCGAGGCATCCGAGTTCAATCCGATAATCAACCGGTCGCAATGGGCCCGGGCCTGTTCAATGACGCGGATATGGCCCGGATGCAGGATATCGAAACACCCGTTGGTAAAGCCAATCCGCAGACCCGCGGCGCGCCAGCGTTCCGCCTGGCCGATCATGGCGTCGATTGGCAGCACGCCGGCGCGTCCGGCGGGGCCGAAATCCGTCAGCGCCGCTTCGACCTCTTCTGCAGTGACCGTTGCAGTTCCAGACTTCCCAACAGCAATACCAGAGGCAGCGATGGCCATGCTGACGGCCTCCTCCAGCGTGCCACCGCCGGCAATGGCGGCCGCCAGCGCCGCCAGGCTGGTATCGCCCGCGCCGGAGACATCGAAGACTTCCCGTGCGCGGCCGGCTTCGTGATGAACCTTGCGGTCCGGACCGATGAAGGAAATGCCTCTGGCGGCGCGGGTGACGACCACGGCCTTTGCCGGGAGGATTTCCAGAGCGCTGCGCAACGCCCAGCTGGCTTCTTCGTCTGTGCTAACGCTGAGACCTGTGGCGGCAGCAAGCTCGGAGGCGTTGGGCTTGAGGATGTCGACAGCGCCGTATCGGGCAAAGTCCCTGCCCTTCGGGTCTGCGATCACGGGGGTCTTATGATCTGTTGCAATCTGCAGGATTGCCCCCAGAAGCCGGTCTGTGAGCAGGCCCTTGGCGTAGTCTGAGATGAGGATAGCGGCAGCGCCTTTTGCCTCTGCGGCGACGATGCCTATCAGTTCGGTTTCTGTCGTTTCGCTGATGGGCGCGGCATTTTCCGTATCGACGCGCAAAAGCTGGTGTCCGCCGGCCACAAAGCGGCTTTTGAGGGTCGTGGGGCGGCCTTCCAGGGTCACGAGATGGACGGAAATGGACACATCCTGGACAAATCTGGACAGAAGTTCCCTGCCGGCGTCATCATCTCCGCGTGCCCCGATCAATACGGGGGCGAGGCCCAGAGACGCAAGGTTGCGGGCGACGTTTGCCGCCCCGCCGGGCATGGCGGCATCGCGGCTGTAGCGCAGCACCGGAACGGGCGCTTCAGGGGAAATGCGTTCAACGGCGCCATAGATGAACCGGTCGAGCATCACGTCGCCAATGCAGAGGACGCGCTTTCCGGCGGCCTGGTCCAGTAGCCCTGAGAGTCGGGATGACATGAAGCGCAGGCCTCCGCTGAAAACAAAATTGCCTCTGCAGCAGGCTATAACGGCGCGTCCGGGGAAGCGAAAGCGCTGGCCGTCATCTGGTGATCCAGTCTGCGATTCAAGGCGTAAGACCATCGTTACCAGATATTTGCCCAGACCGGTCAGTTCATGCCTTCTCCCGCACCCGCAATTCTATGGTTCAGGGAAGACCTGAGATTAACGGACAACCCGGCCCTGGACATGGCGGTAGCCAGCGACAGGCCGCTGATCTGCCTCTATATCCTGGAGATGGGTGACAGCGCGCCGCGCCCGCTGGGCGCCGCCAGCCGGTGGTGGCTGAACCGGAGCCTTTCCGAACTCGCTGCATCCCTGGAAGCGATTGGCGGATCGCTGGTGCTGCGCGCGGGCCCAGCCGAGCGCGTGCTTGCCACGCTGATTCAGGAGACCGGCGCGGAGGCCGTATTCTGGAACCGCCGCTATGGTCTTCCCGAGCGGGAGACCGACGCCGCCATCAAGAAGGCGCTGAAGGACAAGGGCATTGAATGCCAGAGCTTCAATGGCCGCCTGCTGATGGAGCCCTGGGAGCTGAAAACCGGCAGCGGTGGCTGGTACAAGGTATTCACGCCTTTCTGGCGCGCATTGCAGGCGAGCTACAAAGCCCCTGCTCCGCTCGCAGCCCCCAAACAGATCAAGGCCGCAGCAGCCGATAGCGAAGCGCTTTCTTCCTGGAAGCTGCACCCAGAAAAACCGGACTGGTCTGGCGGGCTTGCCGAAGCCTGGACACCGGGAGAGCGCGGCGCCATGGACCGCCTTGAGGCGTTCCTCGATGGGCCCGTCAGCCGCTATGCCGATACCCGTAACCTACCTGGAGAACCGGACGGCACGTCACGCCTTTCGCCTCATCTGAGGTTTGGCGAGATTGGTCCGGCGCAGGTCTGGCGGGCGGTGCAGGCGCGCCTTGCGGCCGGAAGGGCGGATGAAAATTCTGCCCGCGTGTTCCTGTCCGAGATTGCCTGGCGGGAGTTTTCCTACACCCTGCTCTACTACAATCCCGGCCTCGCCACGGACAACTATAACGCCAATTTCAACCGGATGGGCTGGCGCCGCAGCGATGCTGATTACACGGCCTGGAGCCGAGGCCGGACAGGCTATCCCATCGTGGATGCCGGGATGCGGGAACTTTGGCATACAGGCTGGATGCACAACCGTGTACGGATGATTGTCGCCTCCATGCTGACCAAACATCTGCTGCTGCCCTGGCAGAAGGGCGAGGAGTGGTTCTGGGATACGCTGGTGGATGCAGACCCGGCCTCCAATCCGGCGAGTTGGCAATGGACGGCGGGCAGCGGCGCGGATGCTGCCCCCTATTTCCGCGTATTCAACCCGATCAGCCAGGGGCAGAAATTTGACAGCGCCGGTGACTATGTTCGCCGCTGGTGCCCGGAATTGGCGCGCCTGCCAGATAAATATCTGCACGCGCCTTTCGAGGCCGACGCGCAGACGCTGTCCAAAGCCGGCGTAAAGCTGGGCACGACCTATCCCAAACCCATCATCGACCATGCCGTGGGCCGCCAACGCGCGCTGGACGCGTATAAATCCCTCAAAGAGGATCAAACCGCAGAATGAAGAAGATAGCGATCATCGGGGCAGGCATTTCTGGCCTGGGGGCGGCGTGGGCGCTTAAGGATGTGGCAGATGTAACCTTGTTCGAAAAGGACGCGCGCGCCGGCGGCCATGCAAGCACGCATGTGTTCGACTATGACGGTCATCAGACGGCGGTAGATCTTGGTTTCATTGTCTATAACGCGCTGAATTATCCGAACCTCATCGCCTTCTTCGAAGAGCTCGGCGTGCAGACACAGGCGTCGGACATGAGCTTCGCTGTGTCTGATCCTGTTGGCTGGGAATGGGCCTCTACCCTGCCCGGCCTGTTTGCGCAGAAGCGGAATATCCTCAATCCGGACTTCCACCGCTTCTGGCAGACCATCCTGAAATTCAACAATACCGCACGGGCAGAACTGGCTGCTGGAAATGTGCGCGAAACCACACTGGGCGCCTGGTTGGACCGGCACAGCTATGACGAAGCATTCCGCCGCAATTATATCCTGCCGATGGGCGCGGCGATCTGGTCTACGCCGGAACGCGAGATGCTGAACTATCCCGCGCAGAGCTTTTTCCAGTTCTTCGACAATCACCGGTTGATGCACAAAGAGCGTCCGAAATGGCGCACGGTGACGGGCGGCAGCCACAGCTATGTGACGAAGGCCGTAGACGGATTGGGCGGGCGTGTCCGAACGGGCACGGGCGTCTCCCGCCTATATCCTGTCGGAGGACGGACAGCGGTTGTTATGGAAAGTGGGTATACAGAGGTTTTTGATGCGGTCATCCTGGCTGCGCATTCCGACCAATCTCTCCGTATGATCCAGGCAGATTATGAGGATCAGGCCTTTGCGCTCCGCTCCATCCGTTATCGCCCGAACAGTATCTGGCTGCACCGGGACCCTTCGCTGATGCCAAAGCGGCGCAGCGCCTGGGCGAGTTGGAACGTCCTCAAGCAGGAAGGCGAAGATATCTGCCTGACCTACTGGATGAACCGCCTTCAGGGGCTCGAACCTTCGCGGCCATTGTTCATAACCCTGAACCCTGCCATGCCGCCAAAGGAAGAGCTGACCTTCCTTCACTATACGTTCGATCATCCCCAGTTTGACGCTGCGGCCGAAGCGGCCGTGCGCAGCCTCAAGCGCATTCAGGGCAAGGATAATCTCTGGTTTGCCGGCGCCTGGATGGGGCGCGGATTTCATGAGGATGGCCTGAAATCGGGCCTTTCTGCTGCGCTGTCTCTTGGGGGCCGTGTTTCCTGGCAGACGGACGGTCTTGAAACCTGGACTCCTACCCACAGCCCTCCTGTGGTACATATTGCGGCGGAGGTATCTGCTTGACCGCGCCTGCTCTCCGGCTTTGGACCGGCAAGACGGTCCATCATCGCTACGCCCCTTTCGAGCGGCGCTTCACGTACGATATTGCTCTGATTGATCTCGATATAGACAGTCTTGCCGAAGCCGGCGCGCAATCCCGACTGTTTTCCGTGGGGCGGCCGGGGGTATTTTCCTTCCGGCCGGAGGACCACGGAGACAAGACAAAAGGCGCGCCGCTGCGCCCGTGGGCCGAAGGCATGTTCGGTAAGGCGGACGTGAGCCTGGATGGCGGCGCCATCCGGCTGGTGACGTTTCCGCGCCACCTCTTCTACAAGTTTGCACCCTTGTCGCTCTGGTATGGATACGGACCGGACGGGGCTCTGCGCGGCATCATCTATGAAGTGAACAACACTTTCGGTGAGTGCCACTGCTATGTGGCCGCAACCGGCCCTGACCGGTCAGAGCATGAGGCCGAGAAAACGTTTCATGTATCGCCCTTCATGGACGTTTCCGGCCGGTACCGCTTCACGCTGCGGGCACCGGAAGGAAAACTGCGCGTGACCGTCGAGAACTGGAACGAAGGCACACGTAGCCATATGGCGAATATCAACGCCGTGGATATGCCGGCCACCACCGCAAACCTGATACGGCTGGCCCTCGTGCAACCCTTTTCGTCCTTCGGCGTTACAGTTGGGATTCACTGGCAGGCCCTGAAGATATGGATCAAGGGGGCCGTCTACCGCAGGAAACCCGAGGCACCCGGTAGGATGGCGACGATAGCGACGAGCGTTCCCGTTAAAGCATCCCTCCACAGCGGAGAGCCGGTATGACCCAAACCATCATCGCATCCTCCAGCACCATCCGCACGCTCAGCGGCGTACCGGCATCGTTCAGAATCGGCGCGCTGCTGCTGCTCCGCACCGAGCGTGGCGAGTTGCGTTTCCTGCTTCCCGATGGCCGCACGCTGGTTTTCCAGAATGCGGAAGAGGGGCCTTCCGCTGTCATCGAAGTGCATGATTACGGTTTCATCAAGCAGGCCATGGCCGGCGGCGATGTTGGTTTTGCTGACGCCTATATCGATGGGCTTTGGTCCACGCCGGATCTGACTGCGGTGTTGCGGTTTTTCTCGGCTAACTTCGAAGCGGCCGGCAAGCTGGCGCGGGGCGGATGGATCGTCCGCTCCATGAACATGATCCGGCACGCCTTCACCCGCCGCAACTCTCGCGAGGGCGCGCGCAAGAACATCATTGCGCATTATGATCTGGGGAATGACTTTTACGAGCGCTGGCTGGACCCGAGCATGACGTACTCGTCGGCTCTTTTCGAGAGCTCGAACCAGTCCCTGCAACAGGGCCAGATGAACAAGTATCGCGAGATATGCGATCGCATCCAGGCTGGCCCTTCGAGCGAAATTCTTGAAATCGGATGTGGCTGGGGCGGATTTGCCGAGTATGCCGCCAAGCAGCGCGGGGCGAAGGTGACATGCCTGACGATCTCGCCTTCGCAGCGCGATTATGCGGCCGCACGCATGCAGCGGGAGGGGCTCAGCGACCGTGTGGACATCCGCCTTGAAGATTACCGCGATCACAAGGGGACATATGACGGCATTGCCTCCATCGAGATGTTTGAAGCGGTGGGGGAAGCCTACTGGCCAAGCTATTTTGCCCAGGTGTATTCCTGTCTGAAGTCAGGGGGGCGAGCCGCCCTGCAGATCATCACCATCGATGACAAACTGTTCGACCGGTATCGTCAGCGTGTGGACTTTATCCAGCAGCACATTTTTCCCGGTGGCATGCTGATCAGCGAGGAAGTGCTGAAGCAGCAGTTTGCAAAGGCCGGGCTGCGGCATGACGGCGTGAAATATTTCGGCCAGGACTATGCGCGAACCTGCCGGGAATGGGCGCGGGCGTTCAACGGCAGCTGGGATGATATCCGGACGCTCGGCTTTGACGAACCGTTCCGCCGCCTGTGGAACTTCTATCTCAGCTATTGTGAAGCCGGGTTCAGCGACGGCCGAATCAATGTCGGCCACTTCCAGGTGACCCGGCCAATCTGATGCCCCCTGCCCGGCTTGTCCTCAAACGAGCCGGGATTGCTTGACGGCAGCCCCAATAAAGCTTGCAAACAGCGGATGGGGCTCGAACGGGCGCGACTTGAGTTCCGGGTGGAACTGGACGCCGATGAACCAAGGGTGATCTTTAAGCTCCACAATCTCCGGAAGGCGGCCATCGGGCGACAGACCCGAGAAGATCATGCCGGATTTTTCCAGCGCCGGGATATAGCCGGTGTTGACCTCATACCGGTGGCGGTGGCGTTCGGAGATATCGAGCGTGCCGTAGACCTGGGCGACGAGGCTGCCTTCTTTGAGGCGGGCCGGATAGGCGCCGAGGCGCATGGTGCCGCCAAGATCGGTATTGGCGTCGCGCGTGACCTTTTCGTTGCCCCTGGTCCATTCGCCCATCAGACCCACGACGGGCTCTGTGGTGGGCCCGAACTCGCTGGTGGAGGCGTCCTTGATGCCGGCAAGCGTTCGGGCCGCTTCGACGACCGAAAGCTGCATGCCGTAGCAGATGCCGAAGCAGGGCAGCTTGTGTTCGCGGGCATAGCGCGCAACGCGCATCTTGCCGTGCGCGCCCCGTTCCCCGAACCCACCTGGCAGAAGGATGCCGTGCACACCCTCCAGATCGTCAAGGGAAGCTTTCGGATCATCGAACTTTTCAGAATCGACGAAGCGGATATCGACCTTCACCTTGTTGGCGAGGCCGCCATGACCGAGCGCTTCGGACACCGATTTATAAGCGTCAGGCACATCGGTGTATTTGCCGACCAGGGCAATCGTCACATGACCATCGGGATGGCGGATGGTCTGGGCGATCTTCTCCCAGGACGAAAGATCCGGCTTGGGCGCGTCGGTGATGCCGAAATGGGAAAGAACCTCAGAATCGAGGCCTTCGGCGTGATACGCCATGGGCACGTCGTAGATATGGCCAACATCCCGCGCCTCGATCACGCTGGTGAGGCGGACGTTACAGAAGCTGGCGATCTTGCCTTTTTCGTTGACGGGGATCGGACGGTCGCAGCGGCACAGCAGAATCTGGGGCTGGATGCCGATGGAGCGCAGTTCCTTGACGGAGTGCTGTGTCGGCTTGGTTTTCATTTCGCCGGCAGCCGGAATGTAGGGCAGCAGCGTCAGGTGGATGAAGCAGGCGCGCTGAGGGCCGAGCTCCTGGCCAAGCTGCCGGATCGCCTCGAAGAAGGGCAACCCTTCAATATCGCCAACCGTGCCGCCAATCTCGCAGAGAACGAAGTCGACGCCCTCCCCCGGATCGGACAGGACAAATTCCTTGATGTCGTTGGTAACGTGCGGAATGACCTGAATGGTTGCGCCGAGATAGTCGCCGCGGCGCTCTTTCTCGATGATGCGCTGATAGATCCGGCCCGTCGTGATGTTATCAGACTGGCGGGCCGAAACGCCGGTGAAGCGTTCATAGTGGCCGAGATCGAGATCTGTCTCAGCGCCATCATCGGTGACATAGACCTCGCCATGCTGGCGGGGGCTCATCGTGCCGGGGTCGACATTGAGATACGGGTCAAGTTTGCGCAGGCGCACGCGGTAGCCACGTGACTGCAACAGCGCGCCGAGGGAGGCGGAGGCAATGCCTTTTCCGAGCGAAGACACCACGCCGCCAGTGATGAAAATATAGCGGATCATGGGGTTATACTCATGAAATGATTCGCGCCTTGTGCGCGACCTCCACCAGCCGTTAGCGGAAAATTACTGGGGATTGGCGTTTTCCGGAACAGATTCCGTTGCCGGCGCGGCGTCTTCGGTGGGGGCTACCGGCGCGGGCTGGGGCGCAGGTACGATTCCAACGTCCGGAGAAGCTGGCGCGGTATCATTCAGCAGAGGCGCCGTCGGATCGAAGAGGTCCACCGGGCCCTGTTGCGGCGCCGTTTGCGGGTTCGATTCGTCCAGAATGCGCTCAATGCCCGAACGGTTGTCAGCCTGACGGTTGGCGATCGAGGTGAGGATCAGGCTCGTCGCGAAGAAAATCGCACCGAAGATCATGGTGGTGCGGACCAGCGCGCCTGCAGCGCCCCGGCCCGACATCAGCGCGTTTCCGGCGCCGCCGCCGATCCCGAGGCCGCCGCCTTCAGATTTCTGGACCAGAACCAGACCAATCATCGCCAGACAGGCGAGAATGTGGATAACAAGAATGACGTTCTGCATGGGCCCGACCAGCTTTCCTGAATTTAAGGCGCCCGCATAACCCCGATCAGGCCGTTCGCCAAGTCAGCGGTTCCACACGACTTATTGCGCCGCCAGCCGGTAGATGGCGAGGAAATCGTCCGCCTTCAAGCTTGCGCCGCCGATAAGGCCGCCATTTACCTCAGCAACCCCGAGGATTTCCTCAGCATTTCCGGGGTTCATGCTTCCGCCATAAAGGATACGGGTGCCTCTGCCCGCTTCGCCGAACTGCTTTGTCAGCAGCTCCCGGATGAAGCCGTGAACCTCGGCGATCTGTTCTGAATTTGCCACGCGCCCGGTTCCGATGGCCCAGACGGGCTCATATGCCACAACAATTGTATCCGCAGCGCCCTCGGAAGGAATCGATCCGGCGATCTGTTCGGAAATAACCTTCAGAACATCTCCGGCATCTCGCTGCGCCAGAGTTTCGCCCACGCAGATGATCGGCGTGATACCGGCGCGAAGGGCAGCCGACGCCTGGGATGCAACAACCGCGTCTGTTTCACCATGGTCTGCCCGGCGTTCGGAATGGCCCACAATGACATAGGTGGCGCCGGCATCCTTGAGCATTTCGGCGGAAATATCGCCGGTGTGAGCCCCCCTTTCCTTCGGATGGCAGGTTTCCCCGCCAATTTTCAGCGCGGAGCCTTCTGCTTTCGCCGCAGCGGGATGAATCAGCGTGGCCGGCAGGCACAGCAGGATTTCAGGCCCTGTCTGGGACGGCGCAACTGCGGCCGCCACCCGTTCGATCTCGGTGAGACTCCCCACCAGGCCGTTCATTTTCCAGTTTCCGGCGATAAGCGTGCGTGTCATGCGGCCTTCCCTCTCTTGCAAGTCATAAACCGGTCGCCTAGCAAGCTGTGAGCCACCCGGCAAACCCCAGAAATAAGAGAAGCGCCGTATGCTCGCACTTATGAAGAAGCTGACCCGTTCCCCGTTGGGGAAGCTGGTTCTGATGATTGTCGTTGTCGGTATGGCACTCTGGGGTGTGGATCAGATCTTCAGCCAGGTGCGCAGTGGCCTTGGCGCGAACATCGTAAGCGCCGGCACGCGCGGTCTCGAGCCGGAGGACCTGGATTTCCGCGTCGAAACGGTTCTGCGGAACATTAACGCCACAGCAGAACGCCCGATGAGCAAGTCTGAGGCCTTGGAAGAAGGCCTCATCGATCAGATCGTGGAAGTCGAGAAAGCCCGGATCACGCGTCTGGGCTATGGTGAAAGCATTGGGATCTCCCCGTCCCCCAAGGCGGTGGTGGAAGAGATGAACAGCATTCCGGCGTTCCAGAACCCGCTTACCGGGGAGCTGGACGCCGCCATCTTCCGGGATCGCATTGCCCAGCTGGGCATGACGCCTGCTCAGTTCGAGCGTCAACTGCAGGACGATATTCTTATCCGTGCGCTCAGCCGGGCTGCCGGCTCGGCAGTCTATGCGCCCGACATCCTGTCAAACATTCAGGCCAATTATCTCGGCGAAGCGCGCGAGGTGGCCTGGTTCCTGTATGACGCCTCCAAGGCCCCTGCCCCTGCCGCGCCCACCGAAGCCGATATCAAGGCTTATTACGATGAACATATCGAGCGCCTGAAACAACCCGAGCGGCGGGCGCTGGATGTGCTGCGCATGTCCACCGATGACTTTACCGGTAAGGTCGAGGTGACCGACCAGGAAGTGGCCACAGTATATGAAGCGACCAAGTCGGAGCGCTTTGCGGCGCCGGACCAGCGCACCTATGCCGAGCTGATGTTCCCGAGCCGCGATGCAGCGCGCACCGCTTTCGGCCTTCTGGCCGGCGGCGCCGATCCCAACAGCGTAACCGGCGCCAATTCCATTCAGATGCGGACTGCGAGAGCGGAAGAACTGTCCGACGCCGCGCTGCGGGACGCCATGTTCGGACCCGGCAAGCAGAGCGGCGCGATGTTTGGTCCGCGCGAAGTGAACGGCCAATGGATGGTAACGCGGCTGATCTCTGTTCAGCCCGGCGCCGTGAAACCGCTGGAAGAGGTTGGCGAGGAAATCCGCCTCAGCCTCGCTCGCGAGCGCGCTCAACTGCTGTTCTCCGCGGCTCTGGATACGCTGGATGAATCCCTGTCTGCCGGACATGATCTCCATCAAATCGCTGAGGACATCGGGGTGCCGGTATTCAGCATTGCCCCGATTGATCAAAACGGCATGACAGAGGATGGCCAAGGCATTTCGCTGCTGGCCGACGCCCCTGAAGCACTTCCCCAGGCTTTCCGCCTGCCGGAGAACGAAATCAGCAGCCGTTTCGACGTATCCGGTTCGGTGGTCCTCGTTTCTCCGCGCCGCATCGTTCCGGCCGCAACCCCGGAGCTTGAAGTGATCAAGGACCGCGTTCGCGCGATGATTGTCGCTGAGCGGGCTGCTAATGCGGCGCAAGCTGCCGTCGATGCCATCACCGACCGGATCCGCAGCGGCGCGCTGACGCTGGAAGCGGCAGCGGCACAGGCGGAAACCGAGGTTGATCGTTTGCCCGAACCCGTGTCCCGCGCCAACGCCCAGGTCATGGGCATCCCCGGACCTCTGATGCAGGCGACTTTCAACAACCCAGCAGGAAGTGTGATCAGCCTTCCGGCGGGAAGCGGCTCGATGTTCGCGATTCTCAAGGTGTTGAGCGTCACGCCGCCGAGCGCTGAGGTGCTGGCCAGCATGGGGGCGGCGTCTTCTGCAGATGTCACCAATTCGCTGGTATCCGACCTCGAAACGGCGGTGGATGACGAAATCCGCCGTGCCGTGAAGGTGCGGGAGAATGCGGCAGCGGTCGCAGCCTACAAGCGAACGATCACGGCGGCCCAATGACAGCGCGCCTGATCGTAAGGCGGCGCATCGGCGATATCGAAACGCCGGTTGGCGCCATGATGAAGCTTGGATCGGATGATCCGGGCAGCTTTCTGTTCGAGTCCATCGCCGGCGGCGAGCGGCTTGGGCGATATTCCTTCATTGGCCTGAAGCCGGAGGTTTGGTTCCGCATCAAGAACGGCGTGGCCCAGACCAGCCGGTCTGCAGATTTTGCGGACGCGCGCACACTGGCCGAAGCGCCCGTGGATGCCTTACGGACATTTGCAGAGGCCGCGCAGGCTGAAACCTCAGAGACCCTGCCCCCCATGGCCTCGGGCGCCTTTGGATATGTGGGTTATGACATGATCCAGCATGTCGAGCCTGTTTCGATTACAAAGCCCGATCAGCTGGACGTGCCCGAAGCCCTGCTCGTTATTCCGCAGGTGATGGTCATCTTCGATCACATCTATCAGGAGCTTCTGCTTATCGGCCGAATTGGCGGAAGCGATGAAACAACCGTGAATGCCCTGCTGGACGAGGTTGAGGAGCGGCTGGAAAGCCTGCCTTCCCTGCCCCCGAAGGACGGCGTTGCGCAGCAGGTGTCGCTGGTATCCGATACGCCGAAGGACCGTTATTTCGAAATCGTCGAGACCTGCCGGGATTACATCAAGGCGGGCGACATCTTTCAGGTGGTGCCAAGCCAGCGTTTCTCGGCGCCGTTCCGGCAGAAATCAATCAGCCTCTACCGCGCCCTGCGGCGGCTGAACCCGTCTGCTTTCATGTTCCATATCAATCTGGGCGATGTCCGCCTGGTTGGGTCGAGCCCGGAAATTCTGGTTCGCCTGCGGGAAGGCCGTGTCGCGATCCGTCCCATCGCCGGCACGCGGCCGCGCAGCGGTAATCCGGCGGAAGACGCCCTGCGGGCCGAAGACCTGCTGAATGATCCCAAGGAACGCGCCGAACACCTGATGCTGCTGGACCTTGGCCGGAATGATGTGGGCCGGGTGGCGGCCTATGGCTCTGTGGAAGTGACAGAGCAGTTCATCGTCGAACGCTACAGCCATGTGATGCACATCGTCAGCCATGTGGAAGGCAATCTGCGCCCCGGTCTGGATGCCGTGGATGCTCTGTTCGCCGGCTTCCCGGCGGGCACCGTCTCCGGCGCGCCGAAGATCCGTGCCATGCAGATCATCAACGAGGTCGAAACTCATCGCCGCGGCATCTATGGCGGCGCGGTGGGCTATTTCGGCTGGAACGGGGATCTCGATACCTGCATCGCTCTGCGCACTGCGGTGCTCAAAGACGGCATGCTACACATCCAGGCGGGCGGCGGTGTGGTGCTGGATTCCGACGCGCAGTATGAGTTTGACGAGACCGTCCACAAATCCGGCGCCCTGAAGCGCGCTGCCGAACTTGCCGCAGCCTACGAGCACGACCAATGATCCTCGTCATCGATAATTATGACAGCTTCACCTGGAACCTCGTGCATTATCTCGAGGAGCTCGGCGCCCATACGCATGTCGTGCGGAATGATCAGCTGACGGTCGAAGAGGCGCTCGCCCTGAAGCCGGATGCCGTGCTGCTTTCTCCTGGCCCCTGCACGCCGAATGAAGCGGGCATCTGTCTTAATCTGCTCAAAGCAGCGCCGGACGCGCTGCCGATCCTTGGCGTGTGCCTCGGCCACCAGGCCATTGGTCAGGCATTCGGCGGCGCGGTGATCAGCGCCCGCGAAATCCGCCATGGCAAGATTTCCGAAATCTCGACCAATCAGACCGGTCTCTTCGAGGGATTGCCTGAGCGGTATCGGGTGGTGCGGTACCATTCCCTGGCGATCCGGACGGATGACCTTCCAGACAGCCTCATTGCCGACGCTTATACCGACGACGGAGAGATCATGGCCGTCCATCACAAGACCCGGCCAATCTACGGCGTGCAGTTCCATCCGGAGAGCATCCTGACCGAGCATGGCCATGCCCTCCTCAAGAACTTTCTCAAGCAGGTGAAACAGTGAGCGAAAGCGCTCTCAATTCAGCCATCCAGGCAATCGCGCGGGGCCTTCCTCTTGAAGAGAGCATGCTGGAAGGCGCTTTCGATACGCTGCTTTCCGGCGAGGCGGCACCTGAAGAAGTCGGCGCATTTCTTGCCGGTCTGACCGTACGCGGAGAGACGGCCAATGAACTTACCGCGGGCGCCCGCATCATGCGGCGCCACGCCCGGCGCGTCAGTGTCGACGGCCCGCTGCTGGATACCTGCGGCACTGGCGGCCTGCCCTGGAAATCTCTGAATACCTCCACCGCGAGCGCCATCGTGATTGCCGCTTCCGGAGGCCGTGTCGCCAAGCATGGCAACCGGTCTGTGCCCCCCAAAACGGGCTCGGCCGATGTGCTCGAAGCGCTTGGTCTGCAACTTGAGCTGAGCGACACGGCTTTCAGGGCCTGTCTCGATCAGGCTCGCGTCGGCTTTCTCTTTGCGCGCACCTACCATTCCGCCATGCGGCATGTGGCGCCAATCCGTCAGAAGCTCGGTATTCGTACCATTTTCAACCTGCTGGGTCCGCTGTCCAATCCCGCTGGCGCGGAATATTCCGTACTCGGCGTATATGATCGCCAGTGGGTTACCCCGATGGCCGAAGCCCTCAAGGCGCTGGGCACCCGCCGCGCATGGGTTGTCCACGGCCTCGCCGGCATCGACGAAATTTCGATTTCAGGGCCAACGGAGGTGTGCGAGGTAACTCCGGAGTCCGTTCGCCACCTCCAGCTGACGCCTTCTGACGCCGGTCTTCCGGTCCACCCGATCTCCGCGATTGAGGGCGGCGCGCCGGAAGAGAATGCAGCGGCCATTCGAGACCTGCTGGACGGACGCGAAGGCCCCTTCCGCGACATCGTTCTTTTCAACGCGGCGGCGGGTCTTCTGGTCAGCGGTCTTGTGCCCGATCTGCCCGCAGGCGTTGCGCGCGCCGCCGAAGCCATTGACAGCGGCGCGGCCCGCGAAACTCTGGACAAGCTTGTGCGCACATCCCGGGAGAGCGACTAGGCCATGAAAACTGCGCTCGACCGCATCATTGATTACAAGCATGATGAAGTGCGCGCCCTGAAAGCGGCGTGTTCGCTGGCAGATCTTGAGGCGGCGGCCAAGGCTGCGTCCCCCGTTCGCGGGTTCGCTGCGGCGCTGTCATCAGTCGCCGACGCAGGTCAGAATGCCCTGATCTGCGAGATCAAACGCAAGAGCCCTTCGGCAGGAGATATTTTGCCAGGCGCTGATCCAGTCGAAATTGCGCGGGATTATGAGCGTGGGGGCGCCGCCTGCCTTTCTGTGCTGACAGATATGCCGAGTTTTGGGGGAAACCTCGCAGACTTTGAAGCCATTCGCTCGGCGGTCAGCATTCCTATGCTTCGCAAGGATTTCATGATCGACCCCATACAGATCATTGAAGCCCGCGCCTATGGCGCAGACTGTATCCTGATCATCATGTCGGCGGTGGACGATAGCCTGGCGGCAGACCTGCATCATTGCGCAACGGATTTGGGTATGGATGTCTTGATCGAGACGCATGATGAAGAGGAAATGGAGCGGGCCCTGCGCCTCCCCTCGCCGCTGATCGGCGTCAACAACCGTGACCTCAAGCGAATGGTCACTGATCTGACCACTACCGAGCGACTCGCACCGATGTTGCCGGCCGGCCGCCACCTTGTTTCCGAAAGTGGCATTGCCGATCCGGAAAGCATCATCCGCCTGCGAAAGGTCGGTTCACGGCGTTTCCTCATCGGCGAGTGGCTGATGAAACAGGGCGCCTCGCGTTCCGAGCAGGTAACGCGCCTGAAACTCGCCTGTTGAGATTGACCCGAACCGGGAACGCTTGTAGAACAAAAGCGAACAGAGATTCGCATCGGGAACCGCTCCATGCTCACAACCAAGCAAAAAGAGCTGCTGCTCTTTATCAATGATCGCATCAAGGAAACTGGGGTTTCACCCTCCTTTGATGAAATGAAGGAAGCGCTTGATCTGGCTTCCAAGTCCGGCATCCACCGGCTGATCACGGCGCTGGAGGAACGCGGCTTTATTCGCCGGCTGGCAAACCGGGCGCGGGCGCTTGAAGTGCTCAAGCTTCCCGATTCTGCCATTCCGCCGCCGAATGCGCGTCAGCGGCGGGATTTCCGCCCGGCCCTGGTCACAAATCAGGGCGTGGAAACACCCCGCATCGCTGGCATGATCCCGCTCGTCGGCCGCATCGCGGCAGGGTCGCCCATCTCTGCCATCCAGCAGGACAATGGCCAGGTGGCGAGCCCGGGCGGGCTTCCGGAAGGCGACGATTATTTCGCGCTCGAGGTTCAGGGCGATTCGATGATTCAGGCCGGCATCCTCAACGGGGATACCGTTATCCTGAAGCGTACCAATACCGCGCAGACAGGTGACATCGTCGTGGCGCTGATCGATGGCGAGGAAGCGACTTTGAAGCGCCTTCGCCGCAAGGGGGCGTCTGTGGCGCTTGAAGCGGCAAACCCTGCTTTTGAAACACGCATCTTCGGGCCTGACCGGGTTGAGGTGCAGGGCCGTCTCGTTGCCCTTATCCGGCGGTACGAATAAGCCTCTCGAAATAATCCCGGGCGCCGCCTGAAGGCTGCGCCGAGCCATTCTCACTGCACCGGCGCCATGGGCGTTCGGTGCAGTTTTGTAATTGGACCACGTAAAGGTCTTCGTCTCGCGCATAGACGGTGATGCCACCCGCGTCTTTAGCCTCGCCCCAAGTAAAAGTAAGGTCGGCGCTGGCTTCGCCCGCTCTTAATATCTGGATACGGAGCGTGTCGGGGGTCTGCTCCGTTTCTGCTTTCTTTTTCTGCTCTACGGGGCCGAGGGTAGTGATACTCAGACTTGAAAACGAGGGGTACTCACACACTTGCAGGCCACACTCTTCCCTGTCGGGGGCTTCCGAGAAGCGGAGAGGCGGCAGGCCATCTCCATCGACAAATTCGAGGCGTGAGACCATGCCTTGTGTATCTGCGATGAACACATCGCCTGAAGCTGACCAATGAAGCACCACTTTTGGTGCCGTGCTCCAGAGCCAGATGGCCGGCGCCAGCAGGACAGCCCCGCCAAGCAAACGTGCCCAGCCTGCGAAAGCCATCATGGCGCCCAGGGCCAGCGACAGAAAAACCAGCGCCAGTGGCGGCATGGGAACGGACATGCGAATGACACCGGGCGAGAGATTGTAAAAATAATGCGTCATGTTCAGCACCAGCTCGAGCGATTGCCCCAGCAGCCGGAGCCCAAGTTCGGCCTGCCCGAACAGCGCCAGGATGACTGTAAGCGCGGCCGCCGGCGCGGTGACGAAGGTTACCACCGGCATGATGGCAAAATTCGCAAAGAGCCCCACCGGAGAAAGCCGCTCGAAGTGAAAGAAGGAGAACGGCGCGGTTGCCGCGTCCGACACGACAGATGTCATGATGATCGAAGCCCAGGCAAAGCCGATCGGCCCAAGAACACGCTCCCGGCTGGAGCGGTGATTTCGCCAGACCTCATAAGTGGCGATGAGGCCACCGGTGGCTGCGAAGGACATCTGAAAGCCTGGCGTCACCACGCTTTCAGGCTGCAGCAGAACGATGACGATCAACGCGATCGCAAAGGTTCGTAGACTGATGGCGGCGCGATCAAAAATTACCGCCAGAAAAACAATCGCGGCCATGATGAAAGCACGCTGGGTCGATACACTTGCCCCTGAGACGATGAGATAAGCGGCGCAGGTAATCAGAGCGACGACCGCAGCTATTTTCTGTACGGGCACTCGCAAGGCCAGCGGCTCTATGAGAACCAATTACCGCCGGATCAGGAAAAATGTCAGCCCGCCGACGATAGAGAGATGGAGGCCTGAAATGGCAAGAAGATGGGCGAGGCCCGTATCTCGCAAGGCGTTCTGGTCTTCAGTGCGCAGAAAGCTCCGGTCGCCGGCGATCAGCGCCGCCGCCAGCCCTCCCGCTCGTTCGCCAGCCGCTTCGTTGACATAGGATGCAAGCAGCCGGCGCTGGGCAGATACCCAGAGCGCGGCCTGATCCATCACATTGTCCGGCGCCCCGAGAACGCCGCCCCGGCAGCGCCCCTGCACATAGCCCACTGCGCCGAGCTTCTGGAAATAGGCTTGCCGCCGAAAGTCGTAATCCCCCGGCAAAGTCGGCGACGGCGGCGGGCGGAGCACCACCCAGCATCGCACAAACCGGCCCGAGGATACTTCAAGCCGTGCGCGGTGGGTCACCCGTACCAGTTCCGGCTGCTGGTCCGCCGGAAAGCCCGCGATGGAATGGACTTTGATTTTGAGGCGAGCCCCCTTTTCGCCAGGTTCGATGTTTGCGACCCACCCCTCCAGCATGACGGGGCGGGTCTCTGCGGAGATCACGGGCGCTTCCACCCGCCAGGTACGCAGAGCCGCCGCCGAAAAGCCAATGACTGTGCCAAAAACACAGACGGCGAGCGCATAGGTCAAGTCTGACCGGTGGAGCCAGCGGACCAGCAGAAACATTGCCGCCACCGCCCCGAAGAACGCGGCCACCTCAAGACGCGTAGGCTCAAATGGCACCGACAGGTAGGCCGCAGCGCCCGCGCACATGGCGAACGCCAGCAATAGCGGCCGGGAATCCACGCCAACAACGCTGGCCGTATCCCGCATGAGCTTCCGGAAGAAGCCGTCCCCCTCTTGCACTTCGCCCCGTCCTCGTGTTTGACCACCCCAACAGCGGCCACAGCGCCGGTCAATCGGAGCGTGCCACAGGATGTCCGTCGTTACTCGATTTGCCCCATCCCCAACGGGAATGCTGCATATTGGAGGCGCTCGGACGGCACTTTTCAACTATTTGTTTGCGCGCCGACACGGCGGGCGGTTTCTCCTGCGAATTGAGGACACCGACCGTGAGCGTTCCACGCAGGCGGCCACCGATGCCATTCTGGATGCCATGCAATGGCTGGGGCTGACGCCGGATGAGCCACCGGTAATGCAGTCTGCGCAAGTGGCGCGTCACGCTGCCGTTGCGCACGAAATGATCGCCCGGGGCACCGCGTTTAAATGCTATGTAAGTGCCGAGGAGCTTCAAGCCCGCCGGGACCTGGGCGAGGAGAAGCGCCTGGCAGCCCGTGAGGAAGGCCTCCCCGAAGCGGCGCGAGACGCTCTATTGGCCGAAGCATCCCAGCTTCTGGCCCCCTTCCGGTCGCCCTACCGGGATGGCGCGCCAGCGCCCTCTCCTGAAGCTCCCTTCACCGTTCGCCTGCGCGCGCCGGAAAGCGGCCCCCGCACCGTGGAGGACGGCGTGCAGGGCAGCGTTACCATTGATGCGTCAGAGATCGATGATCTGGTCATGCTCCGCGCCGATGGCACGCCGACCTACATGCTCGCTGTTGTGGTCGACGATCATGATATGGGCGTCACCCATGTCATTCGCGGTGACGACCACCTGCGCAACACCTTTCGCCAGGTGCCGATCTATGAAGCCATGGGCTGGGATGTACCCAAATTCTCCCATGTGCCGATGATCCACGGCAATGATGGCGCCAAGCTGTCCAAACGCCATGGGGCCCTCTCCACCACGGCTTATCGCGACATGGGCTACCTCCCAGAAGCCATGAAAGCCTACCTGCTCCGCCTGGGGTGGAGCCATGGCGACCAGGAGATATTCACGGACGAGGAAGCGATTACCGTGTTTGATGTTTCCGGCATCAACAAGGCCCCGGCCCGGTTGGACCTCGACAAGCTGGCCACGGTCAATGCACACTTCATTCGCCTGGCCGATGATGGGCGCCTGTTTGACCTGATTTGTCCGTTTTTGTCCGCCAAGGCCCCCCTCAGTGACAGCGAACAGGACCGGATTCGGGCGGCCCTGCCGCACATGAAAGATCGGGGATCAACGCTGATCGAACTGGCGGCGGCATTTGATTTCCTCAGGGTAAAGCGTCCCCTGGAGATGAATAAAAATGCACGTAAAGCCTTGTCTGACGAAGGGAAACTTCGTCTTAAGGGACTATATGATGAACTGCAGCGAATGTCGCAGTGGTCAGGCGCTAGCATTTCGGAAACGATAAAGTCATATTGCGCCGCAACAGGCCTATCGATGGGGCAGATAGGCCCGCCACTCAGAGCCGCACTTACCGGCGGACTTCCAGCACCGGACCTCGCGCCGGTGATGGAATGGCTCGGCCGGGAAGAGACGCTCGCAAGAATTGATGACCAACTTGCCAGCTGACACGCAAGTCGACGCCGGCCAACACAAATGGAACAGGGTTAAAGGCTGATGGAAAACAAGGTTAAAGACGCTGGAACGGCCAAACTTGAAGTCGGAGGAAAGACGGTCTCCCTGCCAGTGTATTCTGGCACGCACGGCCCGAACGTAATCGACATCCGGAAACTCTATGCGGAAGTCGATCACTTCACCCTGGACCCTGGTTTCACGTCGACCGGCAGCTGTGAAAGCCAGATCACCTTCATCGATGGCGATGAAGGCATTCTGCTCCATCGCGGCTACCCGATCGAGCAGCTGGCTGAAAAATCGAGCTATATGGAGCTCTGCTATCTCCTCCTGAACGGCGAGCTGCCGACCAAGGAAGAGTATGAGGCCTTCGGCAAGGATGTGCGCCAGCACACCCTGCTCCACACCCAGCAAGACCGGTTCTTTGACGGTTTCCGCCGTGACAGCCACCCGATGGCGATGCTCACCGGCACCGTTGGCGGCATGGCAGCCTTCTATCCCGGTGCCATGGGCAACGAGGATCCGGAAGAGCGCCGGCGCGATTCCATCCGCCTGATTGCGAAGATGCCGACCATCGCCGCGCGCTGCATGAAATACAATCTGGGCCAGAAGTTCGTCGATCCGCAGAATCGTCTGTCCTACTCTGAAAACTTCCTCAACATGTGTTTCTCGGTGACCGCCGAGGACTATGAGGTGAACCCGGTGCTGGCCCGCGCCATGGACCGGTTTTTCATGCTCCATGCGGACCATGAGCAGAACGCGTCAACTTCCACGGTGCGCCTTGTGGCTTCCTCTGGCGCCCACCCCTTCGCCGCAATCGCGGCCGGCGTGGCCAGCCTCTGGGGCCCTAGCCATGGCGGCGCCAATGAAGCAGCGCTGCGCCAGCTGCGCGAAATCGGTGACATCAGCAATGTTCCGGATTTCGTGAAGAAGGTGAAAGACAAGTCCAGCGGCGTGCGCCTGATGGGCTTCGGTCACCGCGTTTACAAGAACTACGACCCGCGCGCGAAAGTGATGCAGAAGACAGCTCACGAAGTTCTCGACGCCCTGGACCTGCGTGACCATCCGCTGCTGAAGGTGGCGATGGAGCTCGAGCGGATCGCCCTTCAGGACGAATACTTCGTTGCGAAGAAACTCTATCCGAACGTCGATTTCTATTCGGGCATCATCCTCGAAGCGATGGGCTTCCCGACCAAGATGTTCACAGTGCTCTTCGCTGTGGCGCGGACCGTGGGCTGGGTGTCTCAAATGAACGAGATGCTGGAAGACCCGACGCAGAAAATCGGCCGTCCGCGCCAGATCTACACCGGCGCCGCAATGCGGGACTACAAGCCGATGGATGGCCGCTAAGCGGCTCTGAATTCGTCCAGAATAGCCCCGGCAGCGAGAACCGCTGCCGGGGTTTCTTCTTTCAGGAGCCGCGTCAGCGCATGCCCCTGCGCTTCCCGCTGACGCTGCAGAGCGCCAGGCTCCTTGATCCAGCTGATTGCCTGCGCGGCGATCATTTCGGGCTTTTGTTTCGTCTGCACGAACTCCGGCACCACTGCAGTATCGTCATTCAGGATGTTCAACAGCGTGATGTGCGTTTTCTTGTAAAGCAGCCCGCGCGCCAAAGCCCAGGTAACCCAGCCTGTCTTGTAAGCGACGATCATCGGCGCGCCCTGCATGGCAACCTCGCTGGTCACCGTGCCGGAGCATGCCAGAACCACATCTGCCGCAGCCATCGCATCAAACCGTTGGTCGCCATCGGTCAGGACGGTGAACTGTTCTGACGCTTCCGGAAACGCTTCTCGAAAGGTCTGGGCGGCCGTTTCCGCCGGCTCGACAAAGAGGCGCGTACCCGGCAATGCGCGCTTTACGAGCGCCGCAGCCTCCATGAGCGCAGGCGCAACGCGGGCAATTTCACTTGTCCGGCTGCCGGGCAACACGAGGAGCGCGGTGTCCCCGTCAGTCAGACCATGGCGGCGCCTGAAGCCCGCGCGATCCCCCTGCCCGCCCCGAGACAGCGCGGGGTTGCCGATCACGGTCGTCTTCAATCCGAAGGGTTCGTAATAGGGCACTTCAATGTCGTGCATGCAGAGCAGATGATCGACTGTCGCCGCAAGTGTCTTTGCGCGGCCTGGCCGCGTCGCCCATACTTGCGGACCGATCAGCTTGACCAGGCGGATGTGGGGCGCTTTTGCGCGAACCCTTTGAGCCAGCCGGAGCATAAAGCCCCACGAGTCCACCAGAACAACAACCTTGGGATCCGCCGCAACAATTACCTCTGTTGCCGCATCAGCCAATTTGACCACATCGCCATATGCCTTGATGCCCTCAAGAAATCCGAGGACGGACAGAGGGGATATGTCGATAGGCGAGTCGATGCCAATTTCGGCGAGTTGTTCCCCGCCAATTCCCTGTATCCGAAGATCTGCATCTGTGCCCCTGAGGGCCTCAATGACTTCACGCGCGAGAAGATCGCCAGAAGCCTCGGCCGCCACAAAATAAATGTCTGCGGTGCTCACGATACGCCCGTTTCAGGTGGAAAACCGTAGATGAAGACACCCAATTCAGCAGCACGCTGCTCCATCCGTGCACGGTGGAGCATCAGGGCGCCGCCTGCCTCAATCGCAATGCCGGCGAGACCGGCCGCAGCAGCAAGCTCAACGGTAGATACACCCGTCGTAGGCAGATCAATTCGCCGCTCTTGAACCGGCTTGGGCCGCTTTGCGAGTACGCCGCGACGCGCCTGCTGCGTCCCCCTGATTTCAGCCGGCAGGCCAGCGCAGCGGCGCAGCATTTCATCGGTGCCTTCCTGCGCCTCGACGGCGAGGACGAGGCCGTCGCAGACGACACAGCCCTGCCCTATATCCAGTGTGCCAGTCGCGGCCGCAACTTTCGCGGCCACCAATATATCCTGCATCATGGCTTCGGTGGGCTGGGGCCCTGCGATAAGCCCCACCGGCGCAAGAAGGCTGGCGTGCGCGACATCACTGCCGATCACGCGGAAGCCGTTTTTTTCAAACTCCCCGACCAGCACGCGCAGCAAGGCATCATCGCCCTTGCGCGCTTCGGAAATTACCTTTGGTAGAAGCGAAAGTCCTTTGAAGTCGAGCTTCAGATTCTTGAAATCCGGCCGGCTGACATTGCCGGCGAAAACAACATCCCTGCATCCAGCAGCCTTCAGGCGGTCCATCACAGCGCCGATTTCTCCGAGGCCGACAACACTGCCTTCGAACTTCTCAAGCCGCGGTTCTTCGAACCCTTTGAGCCGCAGCACATATACGCCCTGCCCCGTAGAAACGGCGTTCTCCGCGATCGCGACCGGCAATTCCCCCAACCCCGCGATAAGACCCAATGGCGCCGTCATCGCGTCACGCCGGTTTGCAGATCGGGCGGTCTCCGCCCTCAAGAACAAAATTGATGAGTTCCATGGCAAGCGGCTTTCCAGCGAAATTCTGCGCCGCCTGGCTCAGACGAGCCTTGAACAGACCTTCTCCCTCAAACACAGCTTTGTAGGCCGCCCGGATCTCGTGAAGGTCTGCCTTGCTGAAACCCCTACGCTTCAGGCCAACGGTGTTAAGCCCAGAGAGCTTTGCGTGATTGCCGATGACAGAGCCGAACGGGATCACATCATCCACCACAATAGCGCCGCCCCCGATGAAGGCGTTCCGCCCGATTCTGCTGAACTGGTGAACAGCCGAAAGACCGCCAAACCAGACATTGTCGCCAACCTCGATATGCCCTGCGAGCGAGACGTTGTTCGCCATCACGACATTGTTTCCGATCTGGCAATCATGCGCGATGTGGGCACCGATCATGATGTAGCAGGACGCGCCAACCTTGGTGAGGCCGCCATGCTTGGGTATGCCGGAATGCGCGGTGGCATATTCGCGGAAGACGCTTCCGGCCCCGATTTCCAAGCGGGAGTCAGAAGTTTCTCGCATGCCCAGAACCTGAGGCCCGCACCCAAGGACAGCGTGTGGATAGAGCAGGCAGTTCTCGCCCAGCTTTGTATTTCCGACCACCGAGGCATGGGAAAGAAGTTCTGTGCCTGCGCCGAGCTCCGCCAGGGGACCGACATGACAGAACGGGCCAATGCGCACGCCGTCATGTAGAACAGCGCCACGTTCGACCACTGATGTGGGGTGCACCTCAACGCTCATCGCGAGGACCTTCCTGATTTTGGAACGGCGACGCCGTCCATCAACCGCTTTTCTTGGGATTGGCCTGTTTTTGCAACCATGCGACTTCTCGCATCCACTGACGGATCGGTTTGGCAGGGGTGCCGCCCCAGGTCTCCCCGCTGTCCACATCCCTGAAAAGACCAGCCGACGCAGCAAGGCTGACGCGCTCGCCCACCTGAACATGGTCGGCGATACCGACGCGGCCGCCAAGCATCGAGCCATCTCCGACACGTACAGATCCGGAGATGCCTCCAAAGGCAGCTACAATCACCCCGCGCCCCAGTATGACATTGTGCGCGATCTGGCAGAGATTATCGATCTTCGTCCGCTCACCGATGATCGTGTCTTCGAATACGCCTCGATCTACGCAGCTGTTCGCGCCGAGCGTCACATGATCCTGAATGATCACGCGTCCGAAGTGAGGCGCATCTTCCGCTCCACTGGGCCCGACCAATACGCCGAAGCCCGTTTCACCGATACGAGCCCCCGCGAGCACGGTGACATGATCGCCCACCAGAGCGCAGTGGATGGACGCATTTGCGCCTATTGTCGTGTTGCAGCCAATCTGGACGCCGGCACCAATGACTGCAGCGGGGCCGATGACCGCCCCTTCCCCGATGGCTGCGCCAGGGCCGATCACTGCACCGGGCTGAACCACAGCATCGGGATGGATTTGCGCCAGAGAAGAGATCGGCTCGGCGCCATAACCCGTCAAATGGCGCGGACGGAAAAGCGCGCTTGCAACAACACTATGCGCGTGCCGCGGAAAGGGCGTTTCCAGAACGGCCACGCCCTCCGGCACGAATGCCTTCATCGCCGGATTGGCAAACACGGCTTTGAGATGAGGGCTGAGGGTTGGCGGAGTTTTGCCGTCCCCATCCAGGAAAGCAATTTCGGCGGCCTTTGCATTGGCCGCCGAGGCTATTCCGGAAATGGCTAACCCAGCATCCCCTGTTAGCGTTGCTGTTGTCCGGCCGGCAATCTCTTCCAGCGTCAATGCCCCCAGCGGCGCATAGAATCGAGTGTCGACCGTCACAGCAATACCTTATCAGTTGCCGCCCTGAGGCGCTGCCGGCAGTTTCTGACGGGTGACGGCGATTGCCGCAGTCTTCGCGTCAAGCTTCTGGATCACGGCCGCTGTTGCATCGACCGCATCTGCGGAGAACACGACCTGACTCTTCAGGAGAACAACCTGGGCATTCTTTTCACGGATCACTTCGGTAAGAACCGGGTCAAGCGCATTGTTGAAATCAATGATGGCCTTCTCGGCAGTCATCGCATATTCGCGCTCAGCGATGGCACGCTTCTGGTTCAGATCGTTGTTCTTTTTCTGGAACGCAGCAAGCTCGTTCACGAGCGCTGTATCCGCAGCGATCGCTTCCCGGGTCTTGCCTTCGAGTTTGGGCTGAAGAGCCTTGACTTCGGTCTCGAGCGACTTGCGGGTGGGCTCCAGTTCGTTGTTGATCTGCTTCTCAATGTTTTGAAGCTTCGTCTGGATGTCCTTGCCAGCTTTGCTGTCGAGGAAAATCTTGTTGTCGTCGATGACCATGACCGTCGAGGTTTGCGCGTGCGCTCCTTGAACCGCCGAGACCGAAACGACCGCCGCCAGCATCACGGCGGCTACGAGAGTCCTGATGAATGACATAGTTAGTTCTTCCTACTCTGGGGCTTGCGATATCAGAATCGCGTGGAGGTAGAGAACCGGAAGGTTTCCGTCCGGTCGTATTCTTCCTTGCGGAGGATTTGTGAGAAGTCGAAGCGGATGGGGCCGAAGGGCGAGTCCCAGAAGACACTAAGACCGGCGGAGGCCCGCAGCGTCGCAGCATCCTTTGTCATCCGGATGGCCGTCAGGCCGGGATAGCCGAATGGCGCGCCATCTTCGAGAATGACTGTAGAGCCCTTGTCTACATCTTCGAGCAATCCAAGGGAGCCGACATCCAGGAACAGGGCGCTCTTGATGCCGTATTCTTCCGGGATGAAGTTCGGAACTGTGAGCTCAAACGTACCTTGATAGTAGGCGTTGCCGCCCATCGAGTTGAGACGCTGCGTCGAGACCACTTCACCCGTCGCCGGATCAATCAGGCGAAGGATTTCGCGAGGACCAAGACCCGCAACATCGAAGCCGCGGAAAGTGCTGCCGCCGCGGAAGAAACGGTTGTTGATACGAACGCCCTGCTCATCGTCCAGCGGAACGACGAAACCACCGGAGAAGTTGGCGCTGGCCACGACATCGCGCCAGATGCCGCGATAGAACGAAGCGCCGGTTTCCGTACGGATGTATTTCACATCCCCACCGACGCCGGCGAGATCCTGGCTGAAGCGGAAATTGAAACCACGAGTGGGCGAAATCGGATCGTTGGTCTGATCCCAGAAGAAATCATACCCGACGATGCTGGAGATATCGCTGCGCTCCGAGCGGCAAATGGTGTTGCGAAGCACATAAGCAGGGTCACAGATGTCGACCACCGCCTCGCCTGGGCCGGCGTCGCCCGGCTCCGGAAGTCTGTAGATATCATCAGACAAGTCGTCCGGGGTATCTTGGCCCGCGATCTGTGTACGGCTGCGGAGGAGCATGCCGCTGGAGTCGATGATGATGTTCTGGTTGGCAATACTGACATCATCAGACTGGAGACGGTAACGAACGCCCATCTGCATGCGATCTGTGAGCGGGAATGCCATCCGCAAGCCGCCGCCAATCGTGTCGCTGGTGAAGCCAGTATACTCCTCGAAATCCTGACGTGTCGCGAAGAGATCGACGCCCGCCGACAGGTTGCGGTCGAGGAAGCGTGGCTCCGTGAAGCGCAGATCGACAATCTGTTGGCGGCTGGAAAGCGAGGTTCTGGCGACAACTGACTGGCCGCGTCCACGCAGGTTCCGCTGAGAGGCGCTGAGATCAAAGAGGTACGCATCGACGGAAGAGAAGCCGGCGGCGAAGGATAGTTCGCCGGTCGATTGCTCGGTAACCTTGACATCGACAATCGTGCGGTCGGGTTGCTCGCTCGGCGTTTCGACGACTTCAACATCCTTGAAGAAGCCGAGTGCGCGGACACGGTTACGCGAACGGTCCAGCAGAATCCGGTTGAACGCATCCCCTTCGGACAGGCGAAGTTCGCGGCGAATGACGCGGTCCAGCGTTTGAGTGTTCCCGACGATATTGATGCGATCGATATAGACGCGCGGGCCTTCATCGATCGCGAAGGTGATATCGATGCGTCCAGATTGTTCGTTCACGCTGATCTGTGGGCGGACATCCACAAACGCATACCCTGCTACGCCTGCAGCATATGTCAGGCTATCGATCGTCGCTTCGATCTGGCTGCCCCGGAAGAGTTCTCCCTCCTGGATCGGAACAACCGCCTGCAGAACATTCGCGTCCAGTTTCTCAAGCGCAGTTTCGACCTTGATGACCCCGAAATCGTACTGACGCCCCTCCTCCACCGTGTAGGTGATGTAGAAGTCTTTCTGATCGGGCGTCAGTTCTGCGACAGCAGAGGAAACGCGAAAGTCGTAATAGCCATTATTCTGATAGAACTCGCGAAGCCGTTCGCGGTCATATTCGAGACGGTTTGAATCGTAGTTGTCGTTAGAGCTGAAGAAACGCCAAAAACGCGACTGCTTGGTAACGATCTCGCTGCGCAGCCGGGAGTCGGAATAGGCCTGGTTGCCAATGAAGTTGATCGACCGGACGCCCGTGACCGGCCCTTCGGTAACTTCGAAGATCAGATCGACACGGTTCTGTTCCAGCGGCTTGTATTGCGGCTCCACCTTGGCCGCGAAACGGCCCGAACGGCGATAGAGTTCCATGATCCGCTGCACATCAGACTGCACGCGAGCTGCGGTAAAAATTCCACGCGGCGCTGCCTGAATCTCTTCGCGAAGCTTGTCGTCCTTGAGCGCGCGGTTGCCCTCGAAAATGACCCGGTTGATGATCGGGTTCTCCACAACCTGGATAACAAGATCATTGCCCCGGCGATCAATTGAAACGTCCGCAAACAGGTTCGTTGCGAACAGCGTTTTCAGGGACAGGTCGATCCGGTCTGGGTCGAATGCATCGCCCGGCTCAACAAGAAGGTAGGACTGGACGGTGCGCGCTTCGATACGCTGGTTGCCCTCAACCAGAATCGATCTGATCGTCCCGCCATAAAGGGGATCTTCCTGCGCACTGGCTGTGGCGCCAAAGTTGCTCACGCCCAATGCAAGGGCGCTGGTCGCAAGAAAAGTGGCCGCGAGAAACTTACGCATTATGGATATCACTCTCCGTATCGGACTGACATTCCGTCAGCCACCACCCCGTCCAAATACGCCCGTTTCAATCACATCTCCCCATGTGATAACCACCACCATAAGCAGCAGAAGGAACACACTCGCTCTCAATGCGAAGGCTTCCACCTGGCTTGGGAGTTTTGCTCCCGTGACTGCTTCGTATGCATGAAACACAACACGACCGCCATCCAGCACTGGCAGTGGCAACAGGTTGAAAAACCCCACACCTACAGAAACTGCCGCACAAACACTCATAAGCATCCAGAACAATTGCTCTGTCTTCTGCCAGGAAGTGAGTTGGGTCTGCTCCATCACCCGGTTGACCGCGCGACGGGAAATATCACCCACCCCGACAGGCCCTGACATGGTGTGGACAGACATGTTGCCGGTAACGATTCGGCTGAGCATCTTAACCGTCTGATCAATGGTCCGGCCGGTTTGAGCCGTACCGGCAACAAGGGAGCCGATCGGGCCATATTGCACCCGCTCTATCAGATCGGTGTGGGCCAGATTGAAGCCTGCGGTGCTCTGAGGCACGATCTGTCCAAATTCGTTCGGCCGGACAACCTCAAGCGGCGTGACTGCCAGGCTCAGCGGCTGCCCATCCCGCTCCACAACGAAGTTCATCGCCTTGTTGGGGCTGACGAGCACCATTGCCGTAACGTCGGCGCCGCTGAAAATGTCCCGATTATTGATCTGGCGGATCACATCTCCGGGCAAGAGCCCTGCTTCTTCGGCAGGCATACCCTCAGAGACATTCATTATCTGAACTTCGAATTTCGGCGTCCCGAACACACCGATGGCGAGCGCAAAGATCAGCGTGGCCAGCACAAAGTTCGCAAATGGCCCCGCAAGACTGACCACAATCTTGGGAATGGGTTTCAGGTCGTCAAAAGACTTGCCGACGACATTGGCGTGGGGACCATCCTCAAGGCGCGCTGCCGCGGGGAGGAAACTGACGAACCCACCGAGCGGTATCCAGTTGATCCGCCACCGCGTTCCCCGCTTGTCCCGTCCTTCTACAAGGGGTTTGCCGAAGCCCACGGCAAAGGACTCAATGGCCACGCCATAGAGGCGCGCGGCCAGATAGTGACCAAATTCATGAATGACCACCACGATGCCCATCATGAATATCAGGCAAGCAAGGAAGAGCGGCCCCTGGCTCAGAATCTGATCCACTCGATCATCCCCCTGCCCGGCTTGGGGCGTTGCTTAACCAATCGGACGCTAGGAAATGCCCGTATCGGCTCAATTCTGCTATCTCTTCAAGCGTTTCGCATTTGCTAGAGGCAAAATTACTTGATGAAAAGCGCTCGAGTGCGGCTTCCACCGCCCTTGCGATATCTAGAAACCCGCATTTTTCAGCAACAAAGGCGGAAACTGCCGCTTCATTAGCGCAATTTAATATCACCCGCGCGCCCGGGCCGGCATTCATGGCCTGGCGTGCAAGACGGATCGAGGGGAAACGATTTTCGTCAACTTCGGTAAATTCCAGCCTCGAAATCTGCGCAAGATTGAGCCGGGTGACGCTTGTAGGTATCCGGTCCGGCCACCCCAGAGCGTAGGCGATCGGGGTCTTCATGTCCGGAGTGCCCAGCTGCGCGATCACGGAGCCATCGCTGAAATGCGCCATTCCGTGGATGATGGATTGCGGATGAACCAGAACGTCGATTTCAGAAGCGGGCACATCGAACAGCACCGCCGCTTCTATGAACTCCAGCGCCTTGTTCATAAGCGACGCGCTGTCGATGGAGTTCTTGATACCCATTGACCAGATGGGATGGGCGGCCGCCTGTCCCGGCGTCGCCCGCTCCATTTGCTCTAGCGTCCATGTGCGAAACGGCCCACCCGACGCTGTGATGGTCAGCTGCTCCAGCTGTTTGCCGTCACCGAGGCTTTGGAAAATCGCGCTGTGCTCAGAATCGACGGGAAGAACGCGGGCGCCCGACTTTTTCGCTTCCTGGAGCATCAGCGGGCCCCCGCAGACGATGCTTTCCTTGTTAGCGATAGCGACGTCATTGCCTGCACAGATGGCCGCCAATGTAGATTCCAGGCCTGCTGCGCCCACAATGGCTGCCAGAACCCTGTCACACGGCCTGGTAGCGGCTTCGTTGAGTGCGGCGGCGCCAGCGGCAACTTCAATCCCAGCCCCGGCCAGACGGGCTGTGAGCTCATCTAAGCGGCTTTCATCGGCGACAACCGCAATGCGAGGACGCAGGACACGCGCCTGTTCCGCCAGTTTCTCAACATCTTGGCCAGCGGCGAGGGCCTCAATTTCAAATTCAGCGGTCCCAGTCTCGATGGCATGGCGAATCACGTCGAACGCGGACCGGCCAATGGATCCCGTGGATCCAAAAATAGAGACCCTGCGCACCATCAGCTCACAGCCCCAAAGATGCCGCGAAACCAGGAAGGACGAAAAGGGCCAGGCTTCCGGCAATGCTGACCGCGCCGAGCCCATCCACGCGATCCAGAAGGCCTCCATGGCCGGGAAGTATCTTTCCCGAATCCTTGACCTTGAAACGGCGTTTTAGTCCGCTTTCAAACAAATCGCCTGCCTGTGCCACGATCGATATTGCTATCCCTGATATGATCCAGATGACGGGATCGACATCTTCTATCATCGCAGCGAAATAACCACAGATTGCGCACCCGATAACAGCAGCAATTGCACCACTCCACGTCTTATTCGGGCTTTCACTCGGCAAAAGCTTGGGCCCGCCAATCGCCCGGCCGAAAAAGTAGGCGGCTGCGTCGGATGCCCAGACGAATGACATGAAATACAGCGCCGCCGAACGGCCCTCCCAGCCCCCTTCCCGAAGCAGGTAGAGCCCAGCGAGCATTCCGAAAACGTAGACAACACCGAAGCCGGCCGCAATTCGCGTATGAACACCGGCGCGGGCGGCCAGCACTGCCAATGACAATGCTGCCACCGCTATCGAGAGCGTGATGGCGAGATTATCGAGCGGGAATGACGCCGCAAAAAGCCCGCCAAGCCCCGCGAGCAAATGATGATGCGGTGTCGCGCTCATCGCGCACCATTCCAGCGTCATGACATATCCAAATAAAGCGCATGCCGCTGCGAGCCACCAGCCCCCCATCCAGACAGCAGCGAGAGCCATCGGGATCAGAATGAGAGCAGACGCCAAACGGACAGGAAGTTCGGAAAACCGCCTTTCGGCTGGCGTCCAGTCGCCCATCAACCTGCTCCCGGAGTCACCGCGCCATAACGGCGCTCCCGTTCATTGTAGCTTTTTAGGGCTTCTTCAAGATGGGACCGGCCGAAATCCGGCCAAAGAACGTCACAAAACAGCAGTTCTGCGTAAGCCGCCTGCCAAAGGAGGAAATTGCTGATCCGGAACTCTCCGCTCGTGCGGATCAGAAGGTCCGGGTCGGGGAGACCGCTCGTGTCCAGATAGGCTGCGAATTCTGATTCGGAGATGTTTTCATCGCGAATTCCGGCTTTCACGTCGCGCGCGACAGCCTGCACGGCGCGGAGTATTTCGTCTCTCGCCCCATAATTGAAAGCGATCGTCAGATTGAAGCGGGTATTGCCGCTCGTCTCAAGCTCCGCCTTATTGACGAGACTAGCAATATCCGGCGGCAGGCCTTCCCGCTGACCAATGATCCGTATCCGCACGCCTTCCGCTTTGAGACGGCCGAGATCCCGCTGAACGTACGCCTTCAGCAGCGCAAACAGGGTGTTCACTTCTGCTGGCGGTCTCCGCCAGTTCTCTGTGGAGAAGGAAAACACGGTGAGGTATTTGATGCCGAGTTCGCCGGCCGCATCGACCGTACGCCGCAAGGCTTCCACGCCCCGCTCATGACCGGCTGACCGGGGGAGATGGCGCGCTGTAGCCCAGCGGCCATTTCCGTCCATGATTATCGCCACATGGCGAGGGGCGGCGGGCTGATCGCCCGCCGGCACAGGGTCGAGAGGGGCAGCCGCCCGCGACATTAGACCTGCATGATCTCCGCTTCTTTGGACTTCAGCGCCTCATCGACGCGCTTTACGAACGCATCGGTGAGTTTCTGCACCTCATCCGTCAGAGCCCGGTGACGATCCTCGCTGATCTCGCCATCCTTCTCGGCCTTTTTGAGGGCGTCCATACCGTCGCGGCGCACATTCCGCACCGCAACGCGGGCAGCCTCTGCATACTTGCCGGCAATCTTGGTCAGCTCCACCCGGCGCTCCTCGTTGAGGGGCGGGATAGGAATACGCAGGTTCTGCCCGTCCATAACCGGGTTCAGGCCAAGGCCGGACTCGCGAATGGCCCGGTCAACGGCGCCCACCACGGCCTTGTCCCAGACGTTCACAGACAGCATCCGCGTGTCGGAAACGGTTACAGAAGCGACCTGGCTTAAAGACGACATGCCGCCGTAAGCCGGAACCTGAATGCTGTCCAAAAGGTTCACGGACGCACGCCCAGTCCGCAAACCCGCAAATTCCGACGCCAGAGACGCGAGCGCGCCTTCCATCCGGCGCTCGATGTCCTGTTTGCTATAGCTCATGGCTTCTCTGCTCCCTCATTGGTAATCGTCGTGGATGTGCCCCGCCCGTAAAGGACATTCAGCAGTGAACCTTCCTCTTTGAGCGAGAAAACCACGATCGGAACATTGTTGTCTCTCATCAGGCTGACAGCAGAGGAATCCATAACGCGAAGGTCTTTCGCCAGGAGCTCCTGATAAGCCACCTGATGGTAGCGGGTAGCCGTCGCGTCCAGTTTCGGGTCGGCGGTATAGACGCCGTCGACCTGGGTGCCCTTCAGCAGCGCGTCGCAATTCATCTCGATCGCGCGCAGCGCAGCGCCGGTGTCCGTCGTGAAGAAGGGGTTGCCGATGCCTGCGGCGAAGATCACCACGCGGCCCTTCTCCATGTGCCGGTGGGCGCGCCGGCGAATGTAGGGTTCACAGATGGCATCCATATTCAGCGCTGACTGCACGCGCGTGGGCACACCAATGTTCTCAAGCACGCTCTGCATTGCGAGCGCATTCATCACGGTCGCCAGCATTCCCATCGAGTCAGCCTGGGCTCGCTCCATTCCCTTTGCAGCGCCTGCGACGCCGCGAAAGATATTACCGCCGCCGATGACCAGGCAAATTTCCGCGCCGGCTTCACGCGCTTCGGCAATTGCCCGGGCAAACTTCTCACAGGTCGGAATATCGATCCCGAACTGCCCACTTCCCATCAGCGCCTCGCCTGAGAGCTTCAGAAGAACGCGACGATATTTCAGTTTGCCAGTTTCAGGCTCGCCGGAAGGCATAACGAAACCCCACTCTCTTTTATTATGAGTACTGGATACAATAATCCCGGCCGCTCCTGAGGGGGCGGCCGGGATTGTTCAAAGCCCCTCGCGGGCCGAAAGGCAAGCCCGATCAGGCGCCTTTTGTAAGCGCAGCAACCTCGTCAGCGAAGTTGTCCGCAGCTTTTTCCACGCCTTCACCGAGTTTGTAGTGGACAAAGCCTTTAAGCGTAGCTCCCTGCTCTTTCAGGAATTCGCCGACCGTTTTGTCAGTGTCCATGATGAAGGGCTGCTCAACCAGAACAACTTCCTTGTAGAACTTCTGCATCCGGCCAACGATCATTTTTTCAATGACGGCGTCCGGCTTGCCGCTCTCGCGAGCCTGCTCGGTCAGAACACGCTTTTCCGATTCGACAAGCGCAGGATCAAGCTCTGCCGTGGTGGCAGCGGCCGGCGACGTGGCAGCGATATGCATCGCAACCTTGCGGCCAGCATCTTCCAGGTCACCCGACCCGTCCAGCGCCACAAGAACGCCAACCTTGCCCATGCCAGGCACCACCGCATTGTGAACGTAAGCCGAAACGCGGCCGTCAGCCGAAAGCTTGGCAAAGCGGCGGAGCGTCATGTTTTCACCGATGGTGGCGATCATGCGCTTGATGAGGTCGTCAACGCTGCCTTCGCCGTCCGGCGAAGGGGCGCCAGCGAGCGCGTCAACCGCGCCATCCACCTTCAGAGCAGCCTCGGCGATACCGTCGAGCGACTTCTGGAAGATTTCATTGCGCGCAACGAAGTCCGTTTCAGCATTCAGCTCGACGATTGCGCCGGACTTGCCGTCGGCAGACAGCTTGACGGCGACGAGGCCTTCTGCAGCAGCGCGGTCAGATTTCTTGGCGGCCTTCGACAGACCTTTGGCGCGAAGCCATTCGATCGCAGCGGCCTGATCGCCATCATTTTCGACGAGCGCCTTCTTGGCGTCCATCATGCCTGCGCCGGTCTTCTCGCGCAGTTCTTTCACAAGTGCAGCCGTAATCTCAGCCATGAGATTGTTCCTTCATCTTGGGTTGGCAGGAGAAGCGATTAAGCTTCGCCTGCAGCTTCTTCGTCAGCGAGTTTGACGTCGGCATCCGCCAGAGACGCAATGTCCGCAGCAGCGCCAAGATCAACGCCGAGACCTGCTGTGGATTCAGCCAGACCATCGAGCACGGCATCAGCAAACAGGTTGCAGTAAAGGGAGATCGCGCGGGCAGCGTCGTCGTTGCCGGGGAAACCGTAGTCAGCGTCGGCCGGGTTGCAGTTGGTGTCGAGGACAGCAACCACCGGAATGCCGAGCTTGCGGGCTTCCTGAACAGCGATCGCTTCCTTGTTGGTATCGATCACGATGATGGCAGACGGCAGGCCGCCCATATCTGCGATACCGCCGAGCGATTTCTGCAGCTTCTCGCGGCGGCGCTGCAGATCGAGCAGCTCTTTCTTGGTCAGGCCGGCGCCGCCACCGCTCTCGAACATCGCGTTAAGTTCGCGCAGTTGCTTGATCGAGTTGGAAACGGTCGACCAGTTGGTCAGCGTGCCGCCGAGCCAGCGATGGTTCATGTAGTACTGAGCGCAGCGTTGAGCGGCTTCAGCGATGGGCTCCTGAGCCTGACGCTTGGTACCCACGAACAGGATACGGCCGCCTTTGGCAACGGTATCACGCACGAAGACCAGCGACTGGTGAAGCGCCGGAACCGTGTGCGAAAGGTCCATGATGTGGATGCCGGAACGCTCGCCGTAGATATACGGCTTCATGCGGGGGTTCCAGCGGTGGGTCTGGTGACCAAAGTGAACACCAGCCTCGAGCAGCTGACGCATCGAGAAGTCAGGAAGGGCCATCGATTTTCTCCATCCGGTTGGCCGTCGCAGGGGGAACTACGGGAAATCCCGTCGCACCGGATGCACCCGCGACATGGTTTAGAATGCGCGCGTATACTCAATTCAGGCGAAACAACAAGTCCCAAAACACCGTAGATTCAAGCTGCCTGGCGTGGATCGACCTTCTCCACCCCCGGAACTTCCTTCAGGGCGCGCTGGGCCCGCAGGCCGATGGTGTAGGTTTGGGGCAGTCTCATTGTCACGATGCGGCCATCCTCGAGGATGAGCTCGATGAAAATGATGCCCCTGTCGCCATCGGGAAGCTGTTCCAGCCGGCGCACCACTCCGGCCAGATCTGCCGGATTTGAATCAGGCCCCAGCCGAACTAGCAAAGAGCCGGAAGGCTTGGACAACCTTGCGTCTTCCAGTTCAATCGCCCGGTCGAGATTGAGGCGAAGCTCCTCGCCGTTGAGCTTGGCCGTCACCGTAATGGCCACCGCTTTGCCGGGTTGGAGCAGATCGCCGTATTGCTGAAGGCCTTCATTGAAGACCATCATTTCAAGCTCGCCTGTGGGGTCCGAAATCGTCAGAAACGCGAATTTGCCGCCATTCTTGCTCGGCTTGTCGTTTCTCGAGCGCACTATCCCGATCATTTCCAGCGGCTTTCCGTCGGCGGCGCGCTCATGGATCTCCATGGCGAGGGTCACGCGGTCCCGGTCAATCGAGGTCAGGACATCGTCCAGCGGATGACCGGAGAAATAAAAGCCAATGGATTTGAACTCTTCGTCCAGCTTCTGCTGCGCCGTCCAGGGCTTGGAGGGCGGAAAGTCTGGGCGGAGCGCCGGCTCAGCCTCGCCGAACAAGCCCCCCTGCCCGCCCTGGCGATCTTCAGCCTGGCTGACGCAATACTGAGCCAGCAACGGAACCGCTGCCAGTACGCGCGCCCGGTTTGCTTCCAGCCCATCCAAAGCGCCAGACTTGGCCAGAGATTCCAGCGCCTTCTTGTTCACATGTCTTGGATCGACCCGCTCGGCGAAATCATAGAGATCCTTGAACTGCCCCCCCTCATTGCGAACAGCCACGACATGCTTCATCGCCTCAATACCAACGCCCTTGATGGCGCCCAGCGCGTAGACGATCCCATCTGCATTCACGTCAAAATCCGGCTGTGACGCGTTGATCGCAGGCGCCAACACCCGGATCCGCAGACGCTTTGCTTCCTGGAAGAAGGCCGCGAGCTTATCGGTGTTCCCGATATCGAGGCTCATCGAGGCGGCCAAGAACTCCTTCGGATAGTGGCATTTCAGGAAAGCCGTATGGTAGCCGATCAGCGCATAGGCGGCGGCGTGAGATTTGTTGAAGCCGTAGCCGGCGAACTTCTCCATCGTGTCGAAGATTTCGTTGGCGAGGGATTCCTTCATCCCCTTATTGGCTGCTGCGCCCTCCACGAACCGCTTGCGCTGCGCAATCATCTCTTCGAGCTTTTTCTTGCCCATCGCGCGGCGGAGAAGATCTGCTTCACCCAGAGAATAGCCGGCAATCTCCTGCGCCATCCTCATGACCTGTTCCTGATAAACAGGCACGCCATAGGTCGCCTCCAGCACAGGCTTGAGATCAGGATGCTGGTAGCGCACAGAGGCGGGGTCTTCCTTGCCCTGAACATAAACGGGGATGTTCTCCATCGGCCCGGGCCGATAGAGCGAAATGATCGCGATCAGGTCTTCAATGTTATTGGGACGCACGCGGCGTAGCGTGTCGCGCATGCCCGCGCCTTCGAGCTGGAACACACCGAGTGTTTCGCCGCTCGCCATCAGCTCATAAGTCGCCGGATCATCCATGCTCCGCCAGGCAGGCCCGACTTCGCCACCATCCCGCCGGATGAAGTTCAGCGCCCGGTCGATCACCGTGAGGGTTTTGAGACCAAGGAAGTCGAACTTCACCAGACCCGCCATCTCGGCGTATTTCATGTTGAATTGTGTAGCCGGAAGATCAGCACGCGGATCGTTATAGAGCGGCACCAACTCAACAAGCGGGCGGTCAGCAATGACGACACCGGCAGCGTGCGTGCCGGCGTTGCGGTACATGCCTTCCAGCGCCCGCGCTGTGTCGATCAATTCCCCTACGCGCGGGTCTGCTGCTATTTCCTCATCAAACTTCGGCTCCGCTGCAATCGCCTCATCAAGCGTCGGAGGCTTAGCGGGGTTGAACGGAATCAACTTGGCAAGCCGGTCCACCTGCCCGTAAGGCATCTGCATCACCCGGCCTACATCGCGCACCACGGCCTTTGCCTGAAGCGTACCGAAGGTGATGATCATAGCCACGCTGTCTGCGCCGTATTTCTCGCGGACGTAGCGGATCACTTCGCCACGCCGCTCTTGGCAGAAATCGACGTCAAAGTCGGGCATCGAGACGCGTTCAGGGTTCAGGAAGCGCTCGAACAGAAGGTCGAACCGCAGAGGGTCCAGATCGGTGATTGACAGCACCCAGGCGACGAGAGAGCCCGCGCCCGAACCCCGGCCGGGCCCGACCGGAATCCCATTGGCTTTCGCCCACTTGATAAAGTCCGAAACGATAAGAAAGTAGCCGGGAAACCCCATGCGGGCGATAATGCCCAGTTCATAGTCCAGGCGCTCAAAGTACTTCTCTCTATCCGCATAAAGACGGTCTGCTTCCGCCAGGCGCTGTTCCAGACCCTGGCGCGCCTGATAGGCAAGCTCCTCTGCTTCCGAGCGCCCTTCCTTGCTGAAGTTCGGCAGGATCGGCTTTCGGGTTTCAGCCCGCACCGAGCAACGCAGGGCGATTTCCTGAGTATTGGCAATGGCCTCCGGAAGATCGTCGAACAGGGCGACCATCTCTTCGGGAGACTTCAGGTACTGATCCGGCTCAACCCGTTTGCGGTCGTCCTGCCCCAGATATTGTCCATTGGCGATGCACATCATGGCGTCATGAGCCGTGATGTCGTCCGGCTTCATGAAGCGGGCGTCATGGGTTGCCACAATCGGCAGGCCGAGCTCGTAAGCGAGTTCTACCAGTCCCTGTTCCGTCTTGATCTCGTCCTGATTGCCATGACGCGTAATCTCGACATAGCAGCGCCCCGGATAGGCGGCCGCGAGCGTCGCCATCTCTGTCCGGGCATCGGCCATGCGCCCTTTCAGAATGTGCCGCGCAATTTCGCCCTCAGAGCCGCCCGTCAGAAGGATAAGTCCCTCGGTATTCTCGAGCAGATATTTCTTGTGAAGGCGGGGCACGCCATCCTCTGCCTCCAGATAGGCGCGGGAAGAGAGGAACATGAGGCGCTCGTAGCCCACATCATCCTGAGCATAGGCGGTCAACCGGAAAGGCTCCGCCTTGGGTGACCCATCGGTAACGTCGAAGCAGCAGGCCATGATGGGCTGGACCCCATAGTCCGCCAGCTTCAGTGACAGCTCTAGCGCGCCGAAGAGACAGTTCCGATCTGTCACCGCCATCGCGGGCATGCTGTGCTGCTTGCACCATTTTGCCAGATCAGACGGCGTAATCATGCTCTCCAGCAGCGAATAGCTGGAGCGGACAGCAAGATGAATAAAAACGGGTTTCGTCACGCGGCAATCCTCTTCCGCGCGGATAATCTCACCGAATCAGCAAAGCTGGAAGCATCTGCCGCCAGCAGTCCACAAAAGGATCACTCTGTGTAGTCGACCAGCTTGCCATCCTGAAGGGTCAGCACGCGGTCCATATGCCGGGTCAGCGCCAGGTTGTGGGTCGCGACGAGCACCCCCGCCCCCTCTTCCCGCACCATCTTGATGAGCGTTCCAAAAACCCGCTCTGTGGTCGCCGGATCCAGATTGCCTGTTGGCTCATCGGCAATCACGAGTTTCGGATCGTTGGCAAGCGCGCGGGCAATGGCAACACGCTGCTGCTCGCCTCCCGAAAGTTGGCCGGGCTGATGGAAGGCCCGCTCTTCAAGGCCCATCTCAGCCAGCAGGCGGGAGGCTTTTTCCCTGGCTTTTGATTTCTTTACCCCGGCAATCATCAACGGCATTGCGATATTGTCGATGGCGTTGAACTCGGGCAGCAGGTGATGGAACTGGTACACGAAGCCGATCTTCCGCCGGCGGATGCCGGTGCGGCCATTGTCATTCAGCTTCAGGCAATCGATTCCATCGAGAAATATCGATCCGCCTTCTGGCCGCTCAAGCAAACCGGCTGTGTGCAAGAGAGTGGACTTGCCTGAACCTGACGGCCCAACCAGGCCAACCAGCTCTCCTGGTGAAACGCGCAGATCTGTGCTCCGCAGCACCTGCAGCGCCCCGGCAGCCGTGCGGTAGGTGCGGTCAATCCCGATAAGTTCGAGTACAGGCTGTGTCATTCGAACCTCAGGGCTTTCACCGGATCCTGGGATGAGGCCCAGATAGACGGGATCAACGAGACAACCATCGACATGACAAGCGCATAGGCGCCTGTGCTGAACACTTCCCCCCAGTCCAGAACTGCCGGGAGATGATCGAGCCCATACTGTTCGGCCGGGAATACCTCTCCATCAATCGCCAGATTGATGAGCGCCTCGATCGGGCCAATATTCAGAATAAAGAGAACACCGACGACCATCCCCAGCAGCGCGCCGAGAGAACCAAGAACGGTTCCCACCATCAGGAAAACCCTGAGGACGCCACCGCGGCTGAGGCCAATCGTACGAAGGATCGCGACATCCCGTGTCTTGTTCTTCACCAGCATGACCACACCGACGATGATATTCAGTGTGGCGATCATCATGATGATGGTCACCAGAAGACGCACCATGACACGCTCTGTCTGTAGCGCGCCGAGATAGGTGCGGTTCTTGGTTTTCCAGTCACGCAAAAGCAAGCTGTAGCCGGTCGCTTCCGCGATGCGCTGCATCACGATCTCGGTTGTATCCGGATTTTTAACGCGGATATCCAGATACTGGTAGCGGCCCTTCGACTGAAACAGGATCTGGGCCTGTTCCATCGGCATGAAGACGTACACATTGTCGAGCTGCGCGGAGCCGGTGCGGAAGATGTCCCCTACGATGTAAGCTTTGCTGATCGGCGTCTGCCCGATGGGACCAGACCGCATCTGAGAGGTCACGACTTCAACGCTATCGCCTGGTTGAAGACCGAGATTGGCGGCGAGGTACTGGCCAATCATGATGACGTTTCCGCCATTCCGGCCTTCGCCAAACCCGGCCGCCAAAGCCGCTGCGCCGCCATCCTTCAGGATTGGCATGGTTTTGAGATCTGCCGGCGGAACAGCCCTGACAACGCCGCCGGTGCGGACCCCATTGGCGGAGAGGAGCACAAACTGCTCAATGTAAGGCGAAACGCTGACCACGTCCTGCGTTTCGGAAATAACCTTGGCAAGCGCCTGTGCCTCATCCTGGGGGATGCCATCCACAGCGGCCGAAATGTGAGGTTCTCCGCCCAGTAGCGCGTCCAGCAAGGTCGCCCTGAACCCGCTCATGATCGACATGGTGATGATCAGTGCGGCAACGGCAAAGAAAATGCCGATGAACGAGATCACGGCAATCAGGCTAGCGCCGCCATGCTCCCGGCGTGCCCGCAGGTATCGCCAGGCAAGCGTCCGCTCCAGCTTGCCGAACGGAGTGGCAGAGGGCGTCGCGCTCATCAGGAGCCTTTCAGCTGAGCCAGCATGTCTTCAATTTTGACGTCGTGTTTTTCGCCGGTCTTGCGGTTTTTTACCTCAACCTTGCCTTCAGCCACGCCGCGCGGACCAACTGTCGTCTGCCAGGGCAAACCAATCAGGTCCATACGCGCAAACTTGGCCCCGGCGCGATCGTCCGTTTCGTCATAGAGCACTTCGCGGCCCGCTGCGGTCATGGCCGCATACAGAGTTTCGCACGCGGCATCGCATGCCTCATCGCCCGGGCGCATGTTGATCAGGCCCACATCGAAAGGCGCAACCGCTTCCGGCCAGACAATGCCATTCTCGTCGTGACAGGCTTCAATGATAGCGCCGAGCAGGCGAGAAACGCCGATGCCATAGCTGCCCATCTGGACGGGCACCATCTGCCCATCCGGCCCCTGAACGACGGCGTTCATGGGTTTGGAGTATTTGGTGCCGAAGTAGAAGATGTGGCCGACCTCGATTCCGCGCGCCGACACGCGGCGATCTTCCGGCAGCGCGTTGAAGGCTGCTTCGTCGTGCATTTCCTCAGTGGCGGCGTAATAGCTGGTGCGGTCGTCGACAAAGGGAGTCAGATCCGCGCCGAAATCGAGGTCAAGGCCTGGCGCCGGCAGGTCCAGCAGGGCCTTGTCACAGAACACCGCGCTCTCACCCGTCTCCGCCAGGATGATGAACTCGTGGCTCAAGTCCCCACCAATAGGGCCGGTATCTGCCCGCATCGGAATGGCTGTCAGCCCCATCCTGTCAAAGGCGTTCAGATAGGCGCAGAACATCTTGCGATAAGCTGCCCGGGCGCCCTCTTCCGTCAAATCGAAGGAATAGGCGTCCTTCATCAGGAACTCCCGCCCCCGCATGACGCCAAAGCGCGGACGCACCTCATCCCGGAACTTCCATTGCTGGTGATAGAGGTTCAGCGGCAACTGCTTGTAGCTTTTTACGTAGGTGCGGAAAACGTCCGTAACCAGTTCCTCATTGGTCGGGCCGTACAGCATGTCCCGGTCATGGCGGTCCTTGATGCGGAGCATCTCCTTGCCATAATCGTCGTAACGGCCAGACTCGCGCCAGAGGTCTGCCTGCTGAAGCGTGGGCATCAGCATCTCGATGGCGCCGGAACGGTTCATCTCCTCCCGCACAATCTGCTCGATCCGTTTCAACACCCGGAAGCCCAATGGCAACCATGAGTAGATCCCAGCACCGTTCTGGCGGATCATGCCAGTACGCAGCATCAACTGATGCGAAACGATCGCGGCATCTGCCGGAGCTTCTTTGGAAACAGGCAGGAAAAACTTCGACAGGCGCATGAATCATCCAGACTTTTACGGAATTCTTTCACGCTCACTAGCCGGAGCTAGACCGGTTCCGCAAGCAGGAGAGGAATAACCAGCGCAGCAACGGCCGTGATCACTACGGCGCCAATGGTGGCCCAGATCACTTTTTTGACCAGCATCGGGTTCTTAGGCGCCCCCTCTTCCGTACCAGGCGTGGTGGACTCGTCTTCCCATTGCCCCTTCACCCCAATCGGCAAAACAGCGAAGAAGGTGATCCACCACCCCAGAACAAAGACGATTGTGGCGCCCGCAATCCCCATCAGTGGTGACCTTTGGGCGTTTCCATCAGTTCAACCAGAACCCCGTTGGAGTTCTTCGGGTGAACGAAAATGATCATGGTGCCATGAGCGCCGATACGCGGCTTGCCCAACACGGTGGCGCCGCGCTTTTCCATTTCAGTCACGGCCTGATTGATGTCCGCTACTTCGAAACAGACGTGATGCTGCCCACCAGCCGGGTTCTTCTTGAGGAAATTCGCAATCGGCGAAGCTTCATTCAGCGGCTCGATCAGCTCGATCTGGCTGTTGGGAAGGTTCACGAAACAGACTTTCACGCCCTGCTCAGGCATGTCGAACGGTGTCGTAATGTCCGTTGCGCCATACAGCGTCCGGTAGGTCTCGCAGGCCTGCTCAATGTTAGGCACCGCAACACCAACATGGTTCAGCGGACCAATCTTGAATTCGCTCATGAAAATCTCAGCTCCTCAGCACAACCACTTCAATCATCGGCTTCAGGCCGAAATTGATATCACAAGCTTTTCGCAATGCACGGCCCATAACGCGCTCGATCGCCTCATCATCGCCGCGGTCCTTCTTTGAAAGCCCGGCAAGGGCCGCCTCGGCCGCGTCATCAAGGATTTCAAGACTTTCCTCGGCCACGCGGCCATCGGTCTCGGAAAGCCCTTTCACGACAACGACCGGTCCATCGACAATGCGCCCAGCCTGATCGAGGCTCACGGTTGCGAAGATGATGCCGCTGTTGTGAAGCCGCTTGCGCTCGATCAGGCCCTGAGCGCCTTCCGGCACCAGACGGCTGCCATCCAGGAAGAGGCGGCCGGCGGGCACCTCATCCAGAATTTCTGCTTCGCCCGGTGCGAGGCGGATGAGGCTGCCATTACGAGGCGCCACGGTTTCCGGCACCTGCAGCGAACGGGCGTAGGCGGCATGTTCGAGAATATGCCTGCGTTCACCATGGACCGGCACAGCGATCTGCGGGCGTACCCACTGGTACATCCGGCGCAGCTCATCCCGGCAAGGATGTCCGGATACGTGGATTGTTTGCGGCACCATCCGGGGATGGATGACCCGTATCCCCTGCTCCGCCAGGGTGTTCTGAAGACTGTAAACGCTGCTCTCATTTCCGGGGATGAGGCGCGAGGAGAAGATCACGCTATCCCCTTCGCGCAGCGCCACATGGCGGTGGTCTCCCCTCGCTATGCGCGAGAGCGCAGCATTGGCCTCGCCCTGGCTACCGGTGCAGAGATAGAGAATGTTTTCAGGAGGCAGGTAACCGGCTTCCGCTTCATCCACGAAATCGAGGCGCGCAGGCAGAATGCCAACCGCCTTGGCCGCCGCCGTAACACGGTGCATGCTTCGCCCGACAAGGCAGACGCTACGTCCGGCCCGGTTGGCCGCATCAATGATCGACTTCACCCGCGCCACGTTGGAGGCAAAGGTGGTGACCGCGACAGCCTGTTTCTGCTCGGCAATCAACTCGATCAGGCCCTGGCGTACAGTCTCTTCCGACCCCGCTTCACCATCTTCGAACACATTGGTGGAATCGCACACCATGGCGAGAACACCTTCATCACCCAGCGCGGTCAGCCCCTCAATGTCCGTAGTCGCACCGATCTGTGGATTGGGGTCTATCTTCCAGTCGCCCGTATGCAGGATCACGCCTGCAGGTGTCCGGATTGCGAGCGCATTGGGCTCGGGAATGGAGTGCGTGAGCGTCACGTAGGTCACTTCAAAAGGACCGGCCTTGACGGTGGCGCCCATGGAAACCGTCTTCAGCCATTTATGATCCACGCCGCGCTCATCCATCTTTGAGCGGACGAGTTCACAGGTGAAGGGGGTAGCGTAAATTGGCGCTTTGGTGCGCAGCAGAGGATAAAGCAGCCCCACGGCGCCGATATGATCCTCATGTGCGTGGGTCAGGAAAACGGCATCAATTTGTTCGCCCACGAGAAAATCGGGATCGGCACAGATCAAATCAATCCCGGGCGTTTCGGAGTTTCCGAAGGTTACCCCCACATCCACGACAATCCACCTCCGGGCATGAGGCGGGCCATAGCCATACGCATTCAGGTTCATCCCGATCTCGCCGCATCCGCCGAGGGGGAGGAAGACAAGTTCGTCCTTGGACTGATCGAAGGGGGTATTTCTAATGGTCAACGGTTCCGCTTCCAGACTTCCAGAAGGCCCCGGATGAGGATGTCCTGGTCATAATAATCAATCGTCTCACTAGCGCCTTCAAACAGAGAAGCGACGCCCCCTGTCGCAATCACCGTCATGGGGCGCCCCCATTCCGCCTTGATCCGGCGCACGAGACCATCAATCAACTCAATGTATCCAAGAAACACGCCAGACTGCATGGCAGAGACGGTGTCTTTGCCAATGACCTGCGCCGGTTTCTGGATGGCGATTCGGGGCAACTGGGCCGCCGCGTCATGCAGCGCTCTCATGGATAGATAGATACCCGGCGAAATGATGCCACCCTCAAACGCACCATCGGCAGACACAATGTCGAATGTTGTGGCCGTGCCGCTGTCGATCACCACCAGATCGCCTGGATAAGCGACATGCGCGCCCAGCGCGCTCACGATACGGTCAGCGCCCACCTGTTCCGGGTGCCGAACCCTGAGGTTCATGCCGGTCTTGATACCCGGCTCGCCTATGAACAGAGGCTCTACATTGAGGTAACGCCGCGCTAGATTTCTGAAATTGAATTGCGCGTGCGGGACCACGGAGGAGACGACGCAGCCCTTTACCTTCGAGAGGTCGACCCCCTGCATGTCCGCCAGGCGCCAGAGCCAGGAGGCATGATCATCGGCAGTCTTCGTGGAATCCGTTGCGCTGCGCCATTGGTTGACCCAATTCTGCCCATCATGCAGCGCGAACACGGTGTTGGTATTGCCGACGTCGATGACCAGAAGCATGATTTAGGCTTGTCCGATGAGGCTGACTTCGCCCGCTCTTATGATGCGCGTGCTTCCATCGGGCAACCGCAGACGCAGCGCGCCGTCCAGTTCCAAATCTTCAAATACACCCCGCACAAAGGCTTCGCCGACGCGAACGGAGACTTCCTGTCCCCTACCCTCGGCATAATCAAGCCAGTCCCGACGGAGGCTTTCAAAGCCTCTGCGCGCCTGCGCGAGCCGGGCCTCAAAGGCGGAATGATAGACACCAATCACTTGACTTAGTTCAAGATTTTGTCCGCTCAACAGATTGAGACTGGTCGCCGCCTGCCCCACATTCTCCGGCACATAAGCCACATTGATGCCGGTGCCCGCTGCGACCCAAAGATCCCCGCCAGCGCCGCCCGTTTCAACCAGGATGCCGGACACCTTCTGCTGGGCGATCCTCACATCGTTGGGCCACTTTACCTTGACCGGCGCGTCAGGCGCGAATGTCCGCACGGTATCCACCACCGCCATGGCCGCCGCAAAGGGGACCCGCAGCGCCACGGGAATGCCGCCCGGCTCCGCAAAGAGCGCCGTGGTGAAGATGTTCCCGACGGGCGAAGACCAGACCCTGTCCTGACGGCCGCGGCCTGAGGACTGAGACGCCGCCACGATCCATTGCTCGTCAAACTGGCCGGAGCCGGCCCGCCGTTTTGCCTCGGTATTGGTGCTGTCTATCTCTTCAAACCGGTAAACCGGCCAGGAAGCGCTCAAGGGGCCAGACCCGCAGCAGCATAGCTTGCCCAGCCACCTGTACCGAGTTCTCCGATGAAGATCATGAACACGACACCAGCCACCACGGCGCAAGCGATCACGGTACCAAGTACGGACACATCCACCCGCTCGAAAGCTTCCTTCGGCTCATCAAACCACATCACTTTCAGAAGCCGCAGATAGTATCCGAGCGAAACCACCGAGGCGATGACGAGCACGATGGCCAGCGGGACGAGATCGGCATCCACGCCCGCACGCAGGACTTCGTATTTGCCGAAGAAACCTCCAAACGGCGGAAGCCCGGCGACGGAGAGAACGAGAACCGTCATCGCAATGGCAAAGACCGGCTGACGGCGCGCAAGCCCGCCCAGCTCCTGGATGCTCTCGACCATGCCGCCGCGGCGGCGCATTGCCAGAACGCCGGCAAAGAGCCCCAACGAAGAAACAACGTAGATCGTGGAGAAGGTGAGCAGCGCCGGCGCGCCGAGGGCTTGCCCCGCCGCCACCGCGACCAGCGCATAGCCGACGTTTGCAATCGACGAATAGGCGAGCAGACGCTTGATGTTGGTTTGCGTCAGGCCACCGAGTGAACCGACAATCATCGAGAGACCCGCCACGATTGCCACGATGAGCTGCCACTGATGGATAACACTGCCGAACAGCGTGAACATCACATTGGCGAAGACGACCAATGACGCAAATTTCGGTGCTGACGCGAAGAACGCCACGACCGGTGTGGGCGCACCTTCATAAACGTCCGGCGTCCAGACGTGCATAGGCGCAGCAGAGATCTTGAACGCCAGGCCGACAATCATCAGCACCATGCCGAACATGGCGCCTACAGACTCCCCTGCCAGCGTCAGACCGTCAAAGGACGTCGTGCCCGTGAAGCCATAAACGAGGGACGCGCCGTAGAGCAGCATGCCAGAGGCAAGCGCGCCGAGAACAAAGTATTTGAGGCCTGCCTCGGATGACCGTGCGGAGTCCCGATGGAAGGCTGCGAGCACGTAGGATGAAAGGCTCAGCGTCTCGATACCCATATAGAGCGTCATCAGGTCGTTGGACGACAGGGTGATGCCCATACCGAGAGAGCCGAGAACCATCAGCAGCGGGTATTCGTAGCGGCTGATGCCGTGGCGCTTCAGGAAGCCCTCCGACACAAACACCGCAACGCCCGCCAGCGTGAAGCTGATAACCTTGGTGAAGTTCGTGAAGGTTGTCGTCTTGACCAGGCCATTGAACGCCTCGCCGCCCTGGAGGTGGATGGCGGACAGCACCGCCGCCCCGAACAGAACCAGCGCGCCCACCTTGTAGGAAAGGCTGTTGAAGCGCTCCCCGACAATGGCGCCGACCAGCACCAGTATAAGGCCGGACGCAGCGAGCCAGAGTTCGGGCGCGAGCGCCTGCAGGATGGATTGAGTGTCGAGCATCGGCTTACTGGCCTCCCGCCATGAGCGCGATGATGCGCGCGGTAGCACCATTGGTGACGGCGAAAATGAGGTTCGGAGCAATACCGAACAGGATCGTCAGCGCCGCGAGCGGGGCGATACAAACCCATTCGATCCGGTTCATGTCCTTGATGTCCTCAAGGTGGGGATTTGTGATCTCGCCAAAGACTGTCCGGCGATACAGCGTCAGCATGTAGACGGCCGAGAAGATCACACCGAAGGCGGCGCCGAAGGCTGCCCAGGTTGCCGCCTGGAAGCCGCCGACCATGGTGAGGATTTCCCCCACAAAGCCGCTGGTGCCCGGAAGGCCGACATTGGCCATCGTGAACAGCATGAAGAAGCCGGCATAAATCGGCATGCGGCTGACGAGGCCGCCATAGGCAGCAATCTCGCGGGTATGCATCCGGTCATAGACCACGCCGACGATAAGGAAGAGCGCGCCGGAAATGAGGCCGTGGCTCAGCATCTGGAAGATGGCGCCCTGAATGCCCGTCTCATTGAATGCGAAGATACCGAGAGTGACGAAGCCCATGTGCGCGACAGAGGAGTAAGCAATCAGCTTCTTCATGTCCGTCTGCCGCCAAGCGACGAGCGACGTGTAGATGATCGCCACAACGGCCAGCGCAAACATCATCGGCTGGAAAAACGCGCTCGCATCGGGGAACATCGGCAGCGAGAAGCGCAGCATGCCATAGCCGCCCATCTTCAGCAGAACACCGGCAAGCACCACGGAGCCCGCCGTCGGTGCCTGAACGTGCGCATCCGGCAGCCAGGTATGGACCGGCCACATGGGCAGTTTCACCGCGAAGGATGCGAGGAAGGCCAACCAGAGCCAAGTCTGAACGCTGGGATCAAAGGCGTATTGCTCCAGCACTTCGAAGTCTGCCGAGCCTGCTGCCTGGATCATGTAGATTGCCGCCACGAGCAGAAGAAGCGAGCCGATCAGCGTATAGAGGAAGAATTTGAAGGACGCATAAATACGGTCCTTCCCGCCCCAGATACCGATGATCAGGAACATCGGGATAAGGCCAGCTTCGAAGAAGATGTAGAACAGCACCAGATCCAGCGCAGTGAAAACGCCGATCATGAATGTCTCAAGGACGAGGAAAGCGACCACATACTCGGTCACGCGCTTGTCGATCGAATTCCAGCTTGCCAGCAGGCAGATCGGCGTAAGGAACGTCGTGAGCAGGATCAGCGAAATCGACAGGCCATCGATGCCCAGCTTGTAGCTGATCGGGCCATACCAGGTATGCTGTTCGACCAGCTGGTAACCTGGCTGGGACGCGTCGAACGACACGAAAGCCGCCACCGACAGCACAAATGTCGCTGCCGAGATGATCAACGACGCCATGAGAATGGCGCGGTTCTGCCGGCCATCATCCGCGACCGCACGGCTGCCGGCCGTGGCCGCCCGCACAAGTACGATCAGCAGCGCCCCGATCAGAGGCAGGAATGTCGTTGCTGTGAGAATGGGGAAACCGCCCATCAGTTGGCCCCTCCGGCCCGCAGCCACAGGATCGCGCCAAAGACAATGGCGGCCCCGATGATCACGAACGCATAGTGATAAAGATAACCTGTGTGGAGTTTTGCGAGACGGCGGGCGCTGAAGCCGGCAAACCAGGCCACTCCATCCGGTCCGACGCCATCGATGATCTTCTTGTCTGCCTTCCAGAAAATGTTTCCGAGGAAGGCGGAACCGCGGACCAGCGTGGCCTGATAGATCTCGTCGAAATACCACTTGTTTGAGAACAGCGCATGAAGCGGTCCACCGCTGGCAGCAATCCGCGCGCCCACACCTCTGTTGAAGAAGTAGGTCATGCTCGCCAGCACGAAGCCAGCGATGGTAACCACCAGAGGCGCCCACAGAACCCATTCCGGTACATTGTGACGATCATGGAGAACATGGTTCTCTGCGGCGCGGTAGATTGCGCCAGCCCAGAACGCCTCGTTGTTGGCCTCCACGAAGGCATCATAGAAATAGAAGCCGGCGAAAATTGCACCCATGCTGAGCAAGCCCAGAGGGATGAGCATCACCATCGGGCTCTCATGCGGCGTGTGCGCATGATGATCGTCAGCAGGATGCTCCTCCCCTTTTACGTCTTCGCTCTCATGGGTGTCGTGATGCCCGTGATCGTGATGCTCGCCATGCTGCGTCAGTGGACCATGGAAGGTCATGTAGATCAGGCGCCAGGAATAGAAGCTCGTCAGGAATGCTGCCAGCAAACCGAACCAGAACGCCATCTGGCCAAACATCACCTGCGCGCTGCCACCTGCAAACGTGCTCTCGAGGATCGCATCCTTGGAGAAGAAGCCGGAGAAGCCGAGTTTTGTGTGCGGGATGCCGAGGCCGATGATGGCGATCGTGCCGATCATCATGGCGGCGTAGGTCAGCGGCATGAACTTCGCCAGGCCGCCCATCCGGCGCATGTCCTGCTCGTGGTGCATCCCGTGAATGACGGAGCCGGCACCAAGGAAGAGTAGCGCCTTGAAGAAGGCGTGCGTGAAGAGGTGGAACATCGCCGCTTCATACGCGCCAACGCCGGCCGCGAAGAACATGTAGCCCAGCTGCGAACAGGTTGAGTAGGCGATCACGCGCTTGATGTCGTTCTGAGCCATGCCCACCGTAGCGGCGTAGAGCGCCGTGACGGCTCCCACCAGCGTGATCATACCGGCCGCATAGAACGTGTATTCATAGATCGGCGAGACGAGGCAGACGAGGTAGACACCCGCCGTCACCATTGTTGCCGCGTGGATGAGCGCGGACACCGGTGTCGGGCCTTCCATGGCGTCCGGCAGCCAGACGTGCAGGAAGAACTGTGCCGACTTACCCATCGCGCCGATGAACAGCAGGATACCGATGAGCTCGAGCGCATAAACGCGCTGGCCGAGGAAGGAGATGATAACTTCGCGGGCGGGCGCGGCTTCTGCAAACGCAACCGGCGTCACGATGACGTTGTTCCGGATCGCATCCAGTACCGGGCCGAACTCGACGCTGCCGAACACGAAGAATACAGCCATGATGCCGAGAGCAAGACCAAAGTCGCCCACGCGGTTGGTCACGAAGGCCTTGATCGAGGCATCATTCGGCGCCTTCTTCGTGTACCAGAAGCCGATCAGCAGGTACGACGCGAGACCCACGCCTTCCCAGCCGAAGAACAGCTGGATGAAGTTATCGGCCACCACCAGCATGAGCATCATGAAGGTGAAGAGCGAGAGATAGGCAAAGAAGCGGGCCTTGTGCGGCTCTTCGCTCATATACCCCCACGAATAGAGGTGAACGAGGCCGGAGACGCCCGTGATGACCGCCATCATGACAATGGACAGCGCATCCACCCGGATCGCCCAGTTAGCCTTGAAGTTGCCCACCTCGATCCACGGCATCAGCGTGATGATGTGCTGCTTCAGCTCCTGCGTACCATGCGCGGGGCCAGCGGTCAGGTAAGCGTCCAGCGCTGCGTGGGCTTCATGTCCGCCGACAAGGCCAAGGCCCGCCACATAGGCAAAGAGCTGGTAGAGCGACAGCGCGCCCGCAGTCAGCACCGTACCGGTGGTGACCAGCATGACGATCCGATCACCGATGATCTTGTGAAACAGACCGAACAGCGCCGCGATACCGGGCGCCAGAACGATGAAAAGGAGAAGGCTATCAGGAAGCATACCCTTATCAGCCCTTCATGAGGTCGACATTCTCAACCGAGATGTCGCGCCGGTTACGGAAATAGACGACCAGGATCGCAAGTCCCACGGCCGCTTCTGCTGCGGCAACCGTCAGCACGAGCATGGCAAAGATCTGCCCCTGGATCGTGCCGCTGAAGACCGAAAAGGCCACCAGGTTGATGTTCACGGAAAGCAGGATCAGCTCAATCGCCATCAGGATGACGATGATGTTCTTGCGGTTCACGAAGATGCCGACGACACCGATCGTGAAGAGTGCCGCAGACACCATTAGATAGTGAGGAAGTCCGAGTTCCATCTATCAGATCCCCTGCCCTGGTGTTGGGTCCTTGAGCTCAATAGCGTCCGCGCGGCGACGGCCAGTCTGCTTGGCAATATCCTGACGCTTGATGTGCGGCTTGTGGCGCAGCGTAAGAACAATAGCCCCGACCATCGCCACCAGCAGCACAATGCCAGCCAGCTGAAACAGCAGAATATAGTCGGTATACATCACATAGCCGATGGCTTCCGCGTTGGTGGGCGCATTCGGCGACGCATCCATATTGCCGGTGGGAACACTGCCGCCTGCGACAGAAACAAGCGCGAGCTCCGCCAGCAGAATGACCCCCACGAGCAGCGCAAACGGCCAATACCGGAGGGTTCCCTGCTTCATTTCAACGAAGTCCACGTCCAGCATCATCACGACGAACAGGAACAACACGGCCACAGCGCCGACATAGACGACCACCAGCAGCATCGCGAGGAACTCGGCGCCAATCAGGACCAGAAGCCCCGCCGCCGAGAAGAACGTCAGAATGAGCCAGAGCACGGAGTGCACGGGATTTCGCGCTGCGATGACAAACATCGCCGCCAACACGACAACCGCCGCAATCAATGAGAAAGCGATCAACGCCACGGCTTGTTCGCCCCTTCCTGCTAAATGCCAGAACCTGACCGGCCCGGCCCTGCTTCAACCCAGCGCCGCCCTACCGGTACGGCGCATCCAATTCGAGATTCTTGGCGATCAGCCGTTCCCAGCGGTCGCCATTCGCCAATAGCCGTTCCTTGTCGTAGAACAGCTCTTCGCGTGTTTCAGTCGCAAATTCAAAGTTCGGCCCTTCGACGATGGCGTCCACCGGGCAGGCTTCCTGACAGAAGCCGCAATAGATGCACTTCACCATATCGATATCGTAGCGCGTCGTGCGGCGAGCGCCGTCTTCGCGGGGTTCAGCTTCAATGGTGATCGCCTGCGCCGGGCAGATTGCCTCGCAGAGTTTGCATGCGATGCAGCGCTCTTCCCCGCTGGGATAGCGGCGGAGGGCATGTTCCCCCCGGAAACGCGGCGAAAGCGGGTTCTTCTCGAAAGGATAGTTCACGGTCGCCTTGCGGCGGAACATTTCCCGGACTGCAATCCAGGACGCACCCAGAAAATCCGTCAGCAGAGCGCCGCGAAGAGTTTGCGCAAGGCTCATGAGAGACCTCCCACGAATGTCACATAGCCGGCCACGAGGATCACCGCTGCCAGCGAAGTCGGCAGGAAGATTTTCCAGCCCAGACGCATCAGCTGGTCATAGCGGTACCGGGGCACGATGGCCTTCACCAGAGCGAACAGGAAGAAGCAGAACAGCACCTTCCCCATGAACCAGGCAAGGCCGGCGAGGCTGAGGAGAAGCGGCGGCAGGTTTGCCGTAAGCTCAGGCCCGAGGGCGATCGGGCCATGCCAGCCGCCAAGGAACAGGATCGTCATCATCGCGCACATCAGAACGATGTTGAGATATTCCCCCAGCATGAAGAGGAGGTACGGCGTCGAGCCATATTCGACCTGATAGCCCGCAACCAGTTCCGATTCAGCTTCCGGAAGGTCGAACGGCGGACGGTTGGTCTCTGCCAGCGCCGAAATGAAGAAGATCACGAACATCGGCAGCATGACGAGGATCAGCGGGAAATACTGGAAGCTGAACACATGCCAGTTCTGAATACCGCCATCCTGGTTGTTGACGATGGTGGTGAGGTTCATCGAGCCGACCAGCAGGATCACCGTGACGATCACGAAACCGATGGAAACCTCATAGGACACCATCTGCGCTGCCGAACGGAGCGCGCCGAGGAACGGGTATTTGGAGTTCGATGCCCAGCCGCCCATGATGATGCCGTAGACACCCAGCGACGAGATCGCAAAGAGATAGAGGATACCAACGTTCAGGTTGGCGATAACCCAGCTGGTGCCCGTTTCGGTGCCGGGCGCCACGGGAATGGCCGCCCAGGTTACGAAGGCCAGCGTACAGGTTAGGATCGGCGCCATAAGGAACACGGCCTTGTTGGCGCCGGCCGGGATCACGATTTCCTTCAGCAGGAACTTGCCAAAGTCCGCGAAGGACTGGAGCAAACCGAAGGGGCCGACCACGTTCGGGCCCTTGCGCATCATCACACCTGCCCAGACCTTGCGGTCCAGGAGCAGAAGGAAGGCAATCGACAGAAGCAGCACCAGTGTGAACAGGCCAATCTGACCCAACACCAGCAGCGGCCCCCAGAGGCTGCCAAGAGACTCGATCGCGTTGCTCATGGCGCCGCCCTACTCTGCCGCTACCGGAGTGTCTAGGCGGCTTGCCAGCGCAGAACACTCGGCCATTGTCTTGGATGCCCGTGCAATCGGGTTGGTGAGGTAGAAATCCACAATTGAAGATCTGAAGGGCGCGCTGCTGAGGCTGCCAGAGGCTTCCGCCACCGGCTGCGAAAGCGCCCCCACGCCGCGTGCGCCAGGGGCGTAGCCGCGGCCGGAGAACGCGGTGTTTTCGCCTTCCTTGCCACGCAGGAGCGCGCGGAGCTGGTCTGCTGTGTCATAAGGAAGCGGCTTTCCGCAAACCGCTGAAAGGGCGCGGAAAATTGCCCAGCCTTCCCGCGCATCGCCTTTCGGCTGGACGGCGCGCGTGGTCATCTGGACCCGGCCTTCGGTGTTTACGTAAGTGGCGGTCATTTCGGTATAGGCAGCGCTGGGCAGGACGATGTCTGCCCGGCTTGCCCCGGCATCGCCATGGGAACCGACATAAATAACCTTGGAATTTCCAAGCTTTGACAGGTCCACCTCGTCAGCGCCGAGGAGGACGACCGTGGAAAGGCCGCCGCCCAGGATTTCGGCGGTTGCGAGGCCGCCTTCGGCCGGCACGAAGCCGACATCCAATGCACCCACACGGCCAGCTGCCGTATGAAGCACGCCAAAACCGGCCCATCCTTCGGACACTGCGTCGACAGTCTGGGACAGTTTATGGACAATTTCGGACAGTTTAAGACCATCCTCGCGACAAAGCGCGCCCTCCCCGACCACAATCATCGGACGCTTGGCATCCTTCAGGACCTGGAAGAAATCACTTGAGGCAAGCTGGTCGAGATCGGCCGCGCTGGTCCCAAGATGCTCATAGGGATACGTCAGATCGACAGCCTCGCCGATGAGGCCGATCTTGAGATTGCCCCAGAGCCAGGATTTGCGGATGCGGGCGTTCCAGACGGCAGCTTCAACGCGCGGGTTGGCGCCGATCAGCAGCAGGGCGTCGGCCTCTTCGATACCCATCAGGGTGGGATTGAAGAGGTAGTGCTCGCGCACGCCCGAAGTGCCGTACTGAGCACCTGCCGGGCGGCAATCCGTATTCTTCACGCCGAGGCTGCGGAAGAGGTCCAGCGCGGCCTTGGCCTGCTCGACCTCGATCAGGTCTCCGGCGACCACGCCGATCTTGTCGGCGCCGACCGAGAGGGCCGCTTTCACGGCTTCAAAGGCCTCACCCCATGTCGCGGCGCGCAGCTTGCCATTCTCGCGGATATAGGGGCGATCAAGGCGCTGGCGGCCGAGGCCATCCCAGACGAAGCGCGACTTGTCCGACAGCCACTCCTCGTTCACCTCTTCGTTGAGCTCGGGCATGATGCGCATCACGGCATCGCCCTTGGCATCAACGCGGATGGCGGCGCCCATCGCGTCCATCACATCTACGGAAGAGGTTTTGCGCAGCTCCCAGGGGCGCGCATTGAAGGCGTAAGGTTTCGACGTCAGCGCGCCGACAGGGCACAGATCGATGACGTTGCCCGAGAGCTCAGATGTCAGCGATTTTTCCAGATAGGTCGTGATCTCGGCATTCTCGCCGCGGCTGATCATGCCCATCTCTTCGACGCCGGCGACTTCTGCCACGAAGCGGACGCAGCGCGTGCACTGGATACACCGGGTCATGATCGTCTTGACCAGCGGGCCCATGTATTTGTCTTCGACAGCGCGCTTGTTCTCATCATAGCGCGAGGTTGAGCGGCCGTAGGCCACCGCCTGGTCCTGAAGGTCGCATTCGCCGCCCTGGTCACAGATCGGACAATCGAGCGGGTGATTGATGAGCAGGAACTCCATCACCCCGTTGCGGGCCTTTTCGACATAGGCACCGCCGGTGCGCACGATGGGCGCAGAGCCATCCCGGTTCGGGCGCATGTCGCCAACGATCTGGGCGCAGGAGGCGATCGGCTTGGGCGCCCCTTCCCACTCGACGAGGCACATGCGGCAGTTACCGGCGACCGACAGGCGCTCATGATAGCAGAAGCGCGGGATTTCGGCGCCCGCTTCCTCACACGCTTGCATCAGCGTGTAGTGCTTGGGCACTTCGATTTCCTGGCCGTCGATGTTCAGCTTGAAAGTGTCGGACATGGGACTTCAGAACTCTTCGGAAGGATTGATGCGGGGCTTGCCAGGATTGTCGATGGCGTTGAGGCCAATGGCGAAGCGGGAGAAGATGAACTGGGCGGCAAGCGCGCCCAGGACCAGCAGATTGAAAGGCAGCGCATATTCAATCATGCCGTAGAAAAACAGGCCGGCGCTGACGATGGCGAGCACCATGACACCCCAGAGCGCCTTGACGTAGAAGATAGCCATCAGCGCAAGGACGGCGGAAAGCAACGAAGCACCGGCAACAGCCATCACGTAAAGCCGCTGGCTTTCAACCACGCCGCCATTGCGGGGCATCACATAGCCCAGCGCAATCGCCACAACCCCGTGAAGGGTGGCCAGCGACAGGCACCAGGATACGATCAGGATGGCGCGGGTCAGGCTCACTTGCCAATTCTTCCTTACTCTGCAGCCGTGACGACAGCGCCCTGCACCATGGCGCGGGGCAAACGATACTGGGTGATGCGTTCTTCGATTTCGTGACGGAAATGCCGGATCAGGCCCTGGATCGGCCAGGCAGCGGCATCACCAAGGGCGCAGATCGTGTGACCTTCGACCTGTTTGGTAACGTCCAGCAGCGTGTCGATCTCGTCATGCTCGGCTTCGCCGCGCACCATGCGCTCCAGCACGCGCCACATCCAGCCCGTGCCTTCACGGCACGGCGTGCACTGGCCGCAGCTTTCATGCTTGTAGAAATAAGCGAGACGGGCGATCGCCTTGATCAGATCGGTCTGCTTGTCCATGACGATCACAGCCGCCGTGCCGAGGCCGGACTTCAGATCACGGAGCGTGTCGAAATCCATATAGGCGTCCATGATCTGCTCTGCCGGCACCATCGGCACTGAGGATCCGCCGGGGATCACGGCCTTGAGATTGTCCCAGCCGCCACGAATGCCGCCGCAATGGGTTTCGATCAGCTCACGGAAGGTGATCGACATCTCTTCTTCGACATTGCACGGCTTGTTCACATGGCCGGAGATGCAGAACAGCTTGGTGCCCGCATTGTTGGGGCGGCCGAAACCGGCAAACCACTGCGCACCGCGGCGCAAGATTGTTGGTGCGACAGCGATGGACTCAACGTTATTCACCGTGGTTGGGCAGCCATAGAGACCTGCATTCGCCGGGAATGGCGGCTTCAGGCGTGGTTGGCCCTTCTTGCCTTCAAGGCTTTCGAGCAGCGCGGTTTCCTCGCCGCAGATGTAAGCGCCAGCGCCGTGGTGAACATAGAGGTCAAAATCCCAGCCGTTCACATTGTCCTTGCCGATCAGCTTCGCCTCATAGGCTTCCTTGACGGCTTTCTCGAGCGCATGACGCTCGTTGATGTATTCGCCGCGAATATAGACATAGCATTTGTGGGCGCGCATCGCGCGGCTGGCCACCATGCAGCCTTCGATCAGCAGATGCGGATCGTGGCGGAGGATTTCACGGTCCTTGCACGTACCGGGTTCGGACTCGTCGGCGTTCACGACAAGATAATGCGGACGGTCGCGCACTTCTTTCGGCATGAAGGTCCATTTCAGACCGGTCGGGAAGCCGGCGCCGCCGCGGCCACGCAGGCCTGACGCCTTGATCTGGTCGCAGATCCAGTCCGGCCCCATGGCGAGCATTTCGCGCGTCAGGTGCCAGGCGCCGCGCTGCTTGGCGGCTTCCAGGCCCGGCGAATGCAGGCCGTAGAGGTTTGTGAAGATGCGGTCCTTGTCCTGCAACATGGCCTAGTCCTTCTTGTCCTTCGGGGCGGACATGCCGTCCTTTGTTGCATCCGGCTTGCTGGTCGTGTCGATCAGGGTTGCCTTGCCTGCAGTCGGCTCTTCGCGCTTCACATTTGTCGGCGCGCCGGCATCTGGGCGGCCGGTAGCTTCGGCGGTAGCCTCCCCTGCCGGCTCCGGCAGGTTTGGCAGCGACTTGACCGAATTGCGGCTGCCATCGAACAGCGCTTCGTCCGTCAACGTCTTGGCGCCGCCCTCAGGCGCACTGTTGATGCGGTCAATCTGCGGACCTGGTGACACCTCAACGCCATTCTTCAGCCGGCCGATGATCTGCGCGAAGGAATCCGGCGTCAGGTCTTCATAGTAATCGTCATTGATCTGCACCATGGGCGCGTTCACGCAGGCGCCGAGACATTCGACCTCTTCCCAGGAGAGGCGCTTGTCATCGGTGACATACATCTGACCGCCAATCTCGCGCTTGCAGACCTCTTTCAGGTCATCTGCGCCGCGGAGCTGGCAGGGCGTGGTGCCGCAAAGCTGGATATGGAACTTTCCAACCGGCTGAAGACGGAACATCGTGTAGAAGGTGGCGACCTCGTAGACGCGGATGTAGGGCATCTCCAGACGGTCAGCGACTTCGCGCATGGCAGGCTCGGAGAGCCAGCCATTGTTGTCCTTCTGGGCGAGCCAGAGCAGCGGGATAACCGCCGAACGCTGCTTGTCCGCCGGATACTTGCCCCGCCAGAACGCAATCTTGTCTTCTGTCTCAGGCTTGAAGGAGAAGCTGTCGCCCCCCGCCTCAAGGTCAAACCGGCGCAATGCCATCTACTGCTCCTTCGCAAGCGGAACGGCAACGCGGCCCGCTTCGTCAATTGGCCAGAATGGATTGTAGGCGACTTCCCAGGCATTCCCTTCAGGGTCTGCAAAGTAGCCGGAGTATCCACCCCAGTATGTCTTGTGCGGCGGCTTGGAAATGCGTGCGCCCGCACGCTCCAGCCGGCCGAAAATCTCGTCTACCTCTTCGGCAGAACGCGCGTTGAACGCCAGCGCGAAGCCCTTGAAGGCGCCCTTGCGATCATCGGAAACGCCCGCGTCAGCGGCGAGCTTGTTTTCGTCCCAGAGGCCGATCACGAGGCCACCGGCATTAAAGAACGCCACCTCGCCTTTGACGCCGCGATCCTCAAACCCCAGAACATCCGTGTAAAAACGGATCATGCCGGCGAGGTCGCGAACCCCTACGGTGATGACCGATACACGCTGTTCCGGCAGAACGCCCATCAGACCGCCCCTGCCCTCGCAAAGTCGACACGCGCGATCTTGCCGTCGCGGATGGTATAGATGGCGGCCACCTCGAAGGTTTCGCCGCCGGGCGAACGCTCCACCGCTTCATGGTCGATGACGGTGGTGCCGAGATCGATCCGGTTGACCAGTTTTGCGCGGTTCTGCGGGAACTGGGCGAAGAGGTCTTCGTGGCGCTTGCGGATGGCGTCCAGACCCTTCTGGTTTACCCCGCCATTCAGTGTCGCGAGTTCGGCGTCGTCTGCATAGCAGGCGAGGAAAGCATCGATGTCTTGGCTGTTATAGGCTTCCAGCTGGCGCTGGATGAGATCGAAGGAGGCACTCACCGGTCGATCTCCCCGAACACGATGTCGAGCGTTCCGAGAACGGCAGACACGTCTGCCAGCTGGTGGCCCTTGCAAAGATGGTCCATCGCCTGGAGGTGCGGGTAACCCGGGGCACGGATCTTGGCGCGATACGGGCGGTTTGTGCCGTCTGCCACGAGGTACACCCCGAACTCACCCTTGGGCGCTTCAACGGCGGCGTAGCATTCGCCTTCCGGAACGTGGAAGCCTTCCGTGTACAGCTTGAAGTGATGGATCAGGGCTTCCATCGAATTCTTCATCTCGCCGCGGCGCGGCGGGGAGAGCTTCGAACCGGCCAGAAGGACCGGTCCGGGACCATCTTTCGCCATCAGGTCGATACACTGGAGGATGATCTTCACGGACTCGCGCATCTCTTCCATGCGGCAGACATAGCGGTCGTAATTGTCGCCATGGCGGCCGACAGGAACTTTGAAGTCGAGTTCGCTGTAGCACTCATAGGGCTGCGAACGGCGAAGGTCCCAGGCAAAACCTGAGCCGCGCACCATGACGCCGCTGAAGCCCCAGTCGAGGATCGTGCGCTGGTCGACCACGCCGATATCGACGTTACGCTGTTTGAAGATACGGTTTTCGGTGACGAGGCCCTCGATCTGGTCGAGCTTCTCGGGGAACTGCTCGCACCAGGTGGCGATATCGTCGATGAGACGCTGGGGCAGATCCTGATGGACGCCGCCGGGACGGAAATAGGCCGCGTGCATACGGCTGCCCGATGCGCGCTCATAGAACACGCAGAGCTTCTCACGCTCCTCGAAACACCAGGTGATCGGCGTCAGCGCGCCCACGTCCATCACGCCAGTACCGACGTTGAGGAGGTGCGACATGATCCGGCCGATTTCGGAGTACATGACGCGGATGAGGCTGGCGCGGCGAGGCACTTCCACCCCGAGCAGCTTCTCGATGGCGAGGCACCAGGCGTGCTCCTGGTTCATCGGCGCGCAGTAATCGAGCCGGTCGAAATACGGCATACCCTGCAGGTAGGTCTTGTATTCCAGCAGCTTTTCCGTGCCGCGGTGGAGAAGGCCGATATGGCTGTCCACGCGGGTGACGATCTCGCCGTCGAGATCGAGGATCATGCGGAGCACGCCGTGGGCGGCAGGATGCTGCGGGCCAAAGTTCAGCGTGAACTTACGGTCGTCCATGTCTGCGATGTGTGCGGTGTCGGCCATCTGATCAGCCTTCCTTCGCTTTCTCGTCGCCGGGGATGACGCTGGTCATGCCTTCCCAGGGCGAGAGGAAATCGAAATTGCGGTATTCCTGAGCAAGCTTCACGGGTTCGTAGATCACGCGCTTTTCGAGATCGTCATAGCGAACCTCGTAATGCCCGGTGAGCGGGAAGTCCTTGCGGAGCGGCCAGCCTTCGAAACCGTAGTCGGTGAGGATGCGGCGCAGGTCCGGATGATCGGCAAACTGGATGCCGTACATGTCGAACGCCTCGCGCTCGAACCAGTTCGCAACCGGCCAGAGCGAGACGACGCTCGGCACAGCCGTTTCTTCATCGGTGCGGATGCGCACGCGGATCCGGTGGTTCATCCGCATCGACAGGAGGTGGTAGACCACTTCGAAACGCTCCGAGCGCTCCGGGTAATCAACGCCGCAAACATCGATGAAAGTTTCGAAGTTGCATTGCTGATCGTCGCGCAGGAAACGCAGCAGCGGGACGATATGGTCCCGTTCGGCCAGAAGCGTCAGTTCGCCCACGCGGATCTGCCAGCTGCGCACGGCATCGGGCATCCGGCTTTCGATATGGGCTGCAAGTTCGGAAAGCGCCTGAGTATCCATTGTCGTCACCATCAGCGCTCAAGCGAGCCTTCGCGCCGGATCTTCTTCTGCAGTTGCAGGAAGCCGTAGACGAGAGCCTCAGCGGTGGGCGGGCAGCCCGGAATGTAGATATCCACAGGAACGATGCGGTCGCAGCCGCGAACGACGCTGTAGCTGTAATGGTAATAGCCGCCGCCATTGGCGCAGCTGCCCATCGAGATCACGTAGCGCGGCTCCGGCATCTGGTCGTAGACCTTGCGGAGCGCCGGCGCCATCTTGTTGGTGAGCGTACCGGCGACGATCATCACGTCTGACTGGCGCGGCGACCCGCGCGGCGCCATGCCGAACCGCTCCAGATCGTAGCGCGGGTTGCCGGCGTGCATCATTTCCACGGCGCAACAGGCCAGACCGAACGTCATCCACATCAGTGAGCCGGTACGCGCCCAGCTGATCAGATCATCCGCTGCGGCCGTGAAGTAGCCCTTGTCCGCAAGCTGATCCGAGAGGCCGGAATAGAACGGGTCATCATTGCCAGGCTTGAAGCCGCCTTCGACCCCTGCCCGCGCGCCGCCCAGCGCATATGGCTTGTAGGAATTGTCAGACATCATTCCCACTCCAGAGCGCCGCGGCGCCATTCATAGACAAAGCCGACCGTCAGCACGCCCAGGAACACCACCATCGACCAGAAACCGACCACACCGATCTCTCCCAGGCTGATCGCCCAAGGGAAGAGGAAGGCCACCTCAAGGTCGAAGATGATGAACAAAATGGCGACAAGGTAGAATCGCACATCGAACTTCATGCGGGCATCATCGAAGGCCGGGAAACCGCACTCATAGGCGGAGTTCTTTTCCGGGTCGGGCTTCGAAGGAGCCAGAAGCACGTTCCCGATCACGAAAAGGCACGAAATCACCGCACCGATCACCAGAAAAATGATGACCGGCAGATAGTCGAGGGCAAGCCGTTCAACTTCCGTCATAGTGCAATTGCTCCCATTGCGTTGCCGCCCGATTAGGACGGTTTCCCGCCGGGCGCAACTGACGCGCATCTGTAATCGCAGCGCCTCGCAGTATATCCTGCGAAAACGCAATTTCACGGGTCACTTGCTGCGGCGGTCGGTCACGGAGGATGCAGGAAAGCCCTGAATTTGCGAATAATTCTCAATCAGGTGCGCTTGTGCTGCTCATAATACGCCGCAGCGCCGATCAGCGGCGCCACCTGCTCCCGCATCAGCCACACGGGACAGTCCTCGAGGTAGTGGCTCATTGGTCCGCGCGTCACGAATCGCTGCCTTGCCGCAGCCGTTTTGAGGAAATCCGAGATGCGCTCGCTGACGCCGCCCGCAAGCACCACACCGCCGAGCGCGCCATTGGCCAAAACTAGGTCTCCTGCAGCGCCCAATACAGCCAGGGCCCGCACTTCGATGAGCGTCTGGAAAAGCTCGTCCCCCGAATCGGCGCGTTCGCGCATTTCTTCAGGGGTCAGTTCGACGCTAGGGCGGCCGAAAATCTCGCAAAAGGCCGCGTGAACCTCATCCAGCCCGCTGCCAGAGGCCACAAGTTCATTCGACACATACCCATGATCGCGCATCAGCAGGCGGGCGAGCGCATGTTCCATATCGGTGCGCGGGGCATAAGCCATATGCCCCCCTTCCCCCGACACAACGCGCCAGCGGCCTTTCGGCTCGGACAACAAGGTTGCCACGCCAAATCCTGTCCCCGGCCCGGTTACCAGCACAGGCGCGCCCGGCTTTGGCGTGCCGGGAAAAATGCAGTCGAACGAATCATACTCAAATTCGGGAACGGCGCGCGCCATCGCATGAAAGTCGTTGATCAGGCACACGTCCTGAAAGCCAAAACTTTCCTTCAAGCTGCCGGCGGAAACATGCCAGCCGCGATTAGTCAGCGTGACTTCCTGATTCTCGACGGGCCCGGCGAGCGCAAAACACGCCTCCGACACCTCGGCCTCAATCTGGTCGAGATATTGCTGCAACGCCTCATCAAACGAGCCGAACCCGTCCCCAGCGAGCTTCTCGAAATGCTCGATGTTCAGCTTGCCATCCCGGCGCGATGCCAGGGCGAAACGAGCGTTGGTGCCCCCGATATCGCCGACAAGGATCGGTTGCTGCATCGCTCAAGCCCCTGAGCCGAGAAAGCGAAAGGGACTGGCGCCACAATCGGCTGTGCTGGCGGCATGCCGGAACAGATCGAACATTTCTCGGCCAAGCCCTGCCGCGGGCCGGTTTGGGCGGAACTCGGCGGGCGCGCGGGCCGCAAACTCTGCAGGATCGACTTTCAGGTCGAGGCGCCCGGCCTCGCCATCCAGCCGGATGATGTCGCCATCCCGCACCCGCGCCAGCGGGCCACCGCGCGCAGCTTCCGGCGCGACATGGATCGCGGCGGGGATCTTGCCACTGGCGCCGGACATACGTCCGTCAGTTACCAGAGCGACCCTGTACCCCCGGTCCTGCAGCACGCCGAGAACGGGCGAAAGGCCGTGCAGTTCTGGCATGCCGTTGGCCGCGGGCCCCTGGAAACGCACAACTGCCACGAAATCCCGGTCGAGCTGGCGCGCCTCAAATGCCTCGCGGAGCGCTTCCTGCGTATCGAAGACGAGTGCGGGCGCTTCGACGATACGGTTCTCCGGCTTGATCGCAGACACCTTGCACACGCCGCGGCCGAGCGGGCCATCCACAAGTCGCAAACCGCCATCCGACGAGAAAGGGTCATTGGCTGGCCGGAGCACATCCCCGTCGCCGCTGACCTCCGGCGCAGGCCGCCAGGCAAGCGCGCCATCCTGGAGGAACGGCTCGTGACTATATTCGGCCAACGTTCCCATCACCGCAGACGCATCCCCATGCAACAGACCGGCATTGATCAGCTCCCGGACAAGGAAGCCCATGCCGCCAGCCGCGTGAAAATGGTTCACATCCGCGCCGCCATTGGGGTAACTTCGTGCCATCAGGGGGGTCACGTGGGAGAGGTCGGCAAAATCTTCCAGCGTTACCTCCAGCCCTGCAGCGGCAGCCATCGCCGGGATGTGAAGGGCATGATTTGTCGAGCCGCCCGTTGCCATCAGGCCGACGATCGCGTTGACCAGCGAGCGGGCGTCGACCAACTCCCCGGCGGGCCGGTAGTCGCCGCCCTGCGCGGTAATGGCGGCCGCGCGCTGAGCGGCGGCACGAGTCAGCGCAGCACGAAGCGGCGTACCCGGATTGGTGAAAGCAGCGCCGGGCAAATGAAGGCCCATGACCTCCATGATCATCTGGTTCGAGTTTGCCGTGCCGTAGAAGGTGCATGTGCCATGGGCGTGGTAGCTTTCCGCCTCTGCCTTGAGCAGAGCGTCTCGGCCTACCTTGCCTTCGGCGAATAATTGCCGGATACGGACTTTCTCCGAATTGGGCAGCCCTGAAGGCATTGGCCCGGCCGGAACGAAGATCGAGGGCAGCCAGCCAAAGCGCAGCGCGGCGATCACCAGCCCTGGCACAATCTTGTCGCACACGCCCAGATGCAGCGCCGCATCAAACGCATCGTGAGACAGGCCGATCGCTGATGCCATTGCGATGATGTCACGCGAGAACAGCGAGAGTTCCATACCCTCCTGCCCCTGCGTGACGCCGTCACACATCGCCGGCACGCCGCCCGCCACCTGCGCCACCGCATTCACCTCCCGCGCTGCATCCCGGATGATCTGCGGATAGGTTTCAAACGGCGCGTGGGCAGACAGCATATCGTTGTAAGCCGTGATGATGCCGATGACGGGCCAGCCAGCGCCAAGGATCTGTGCTTTCTCAATCACCGCGCAGCCTGCAGACGCATGGGCGATGTTCCCCTCGTGCAGGCGTGTGCGCGCATACGCCTTGGGGCGCCGGCTACGGATCATTTCAAGATAGGCGGCGCGGGAATCCTTCGACCGCGCCTCGATGCGGCGGGTGACTTCCTCGACAGTGGGATGCAGCGGCGTCATGGATCAGGGTGCCCAAATGATGGAGAGGCGGCGTCCCAACCCCTCGATGGCTCGGCGGACGGGATAAAGCTGCTCGTCACCGTTCAAGGCGTGCTCAAGCGCCGCTCTCTTGTCTTCGCCGAATACCAGGAGAATGCCCGCTTCGGCATTGCAGACGGGGTCCGCCGTCAGCGTCATGCGGTGGCGAAACTCTCCGGCGACGGGCGTGTTGCTTGCGTCTATTGCAGCGATTACAGCGCCATCTTTCGGATACATTGCCTGCTCCAGCCCCATCGAGCCGGGAAACCAGCTCGCGGTGTGCCCATCCGGCCCCATCCCGAGCAGAATGCAGGAGAGTGGCGAAAGATGCGGCGCATAGGCGGCTGCGCGGCTGGCTACTGCGCTGGCTGGCTCTGCATCTGCCGTTTTCATCGGAAGGAAATGCGCAGCGGAGGCGGGCCCTTTCAGAAGTTTTTCCCGGACGGCCTTTTCGTTCGACTCCGGATGATCAGCCGCAACCCAACGCTCATCCACCAGCCCGACGGTGACCTTTTCCCATTCAAGATGCTCCTCGGCCAGCAGGCTGAACATCCGGCCCGGCGACGAGCCCCCGGAGACCATGAAGCTTGCCTGCCCATCTCTTGCGATGGTTCTCGATAATTGAAGCGCGGCGAGTTCAGCAGCGAGCGCTGAGGCAGCTTCCCGGTCATCCAGAACTATGAGGCGTGAATCCATCTGCTTAACTCTCCTTCCACCAGCTTCGATTGTCGCGGTCCATGAGCATGGCAGAAGCCATTGGCCCGTCGGTACCCGCTGGATAAGTCTCCGGCTCGTATCCGCTGGTTTCCCAGGCCTCTATAAGCCCATCCACCCAGCGCCAGGCCGCCTCCACTTCATCTCGCCGCATGAACAGCGAGAGATTTCCGCGCACCACATCCATCAGCAGGCGCTCATAGGCATCGGGATAACGCAGCATGAAACTCTCCGCATAGGAAAGGTTCAAAGGCAGGGATTTGACCCGCAAGCCGCCTGGCCCCGGCTCCTTGATCTGCACATAGAGGCGCACGGCCTCATCCGGCTGAAGGCGGATCACGAGCTTGTTTACGTTTCCGAACTGTTCACCAAACAGATTATGGGGCGCACGCTTGAACTGGATCACGATATCGGAATGGCGCGAAGACATACGCTTGCCGGTGCGAAGGTAGAAGGGCACGCCGGTCCAGCGCCAATTGCTTATCTCTGCCTTGATTGCAACGAAGGTTTCCGTCTTGCTGCCCTTGGGAGCGGACAGTTCCTCAACATACCCTTTCACGGGTTGGCCGGCATGAATCCCGGCCGCATATTGCCCGCGCACCGTCAGCCGCCGGGCATCGGCCTCTGTTACCGGGCGAAGCGCCTTGAGCACCTTTATCTTCTCAGTACGGATGTCATCATCGTCGAGATCGTTGGGTGGCTCCATCGCCGTCAGGCAGAGGAGCTGCAACATGTGGTTCTGAACCATATCCCGTAGCGCGCCAGAGCGGTCGTAATAATCCGCACGCCCCTCAAGCCCAAGATCTTCTGCCACAGTGATCTGAACGTGATCGATATAGTTCTGCGACCAAAGCGGCTCGAACAGAATATTGGCGAAACGCAGCACCATAAGGTTCTGCACCGTTTCCTTGCCGAGATAATGGTCAATCCGGAACACCTGCCGCTCGGCAAACACCTCTGCCACGCCATCATTGATCGCCTGCGCGGAAGCAAGGTCAGTGCCGATCGGCTTTTCAAGCACAACCCGCGAGAGACCGCCCGACAGACCGACTGCGCCAAGCGCCCGGCAGATGTCGACATAGAGGTGCGGCGACGTCGCGAGATAGAAAATCCGTGGGCGTTCTTCCTCGGACGTCATTTTGCTTTTGAGCCCCTCCCAGTCGCCTTCCGGGTTGGTGGCATCAATCGTGACATAGTGCAGAATCTTTTCAAACCTGTCCCAGGCGGCTGCATCCCAGGACTTCCCCGATGCCTTTTCGCAGGCCTCCTTGGCGACGGCCCTGTAAGCTGCATCATCCATGTCCGACCGCGCCGTGCCGACGATGGTGGAGTTTTCCGGGATCTGCCCATCGACCCAGCGGTGGTAAAGCGCGGGAAGAAGTTTGCGCCGGGACAGGTCGCCCGTGCCGCCGAAAATCACGATGTCGAAAGGTTCAACAGGAACAAATTTTGCCACCGGGGCGCTTCCTCTCTCAGGTCGGCTGCCACGGGGAGCCGAGGCAGTTTCAGGCCTTATATGACGCTTCCACGCAAAATGACAACGTTAGTCATGGCGCCTTGTTGTCCAATGCCCCAATCCATACTCCAAAAGCCGCCAAACGCTTCGGAACCCGCATCGTTCCATCCGACGCCAGGAGTGTTCGGGCCGTTGGGAGAGGTATGCCGACCTCTTGCGGCGCGTTAGTCAGATTGAAAAGGCACAGCACCCGCTCGCCTTCAAAGCTGCGCTCGATTGCCAGCAAGGCAGCGGGAGTTTCCGGAAAGCTCACTTCGCCCAGCCTGAATGCGGCCGATCCGTTGCGCACAGCAATCACAAGACGCGTGAACTCCAGCACCGAGAAGGGCTGACCATACTGCGCCGCCGCCGCTTGAAGCGCGTGGCCCGCGCCGACGGGTAACCACGGCTTCACCTCGGAGAAGCCAGCATAGCTGTTGTCGTTGATCCAGGGCATGGGCGTGCGGGCGCCATCCCGCCCAAGGGTCAGCGGCCAGTTGGCGATGGCTTCCGGGTCCTGCAGATCTTCAAAGGCGATCTCGGCCTGCGTCAGCCCCAGCTCCTCCCCCTGATAGAGGATGGGGTTGCCGCGCAGGCAGAGCAGCAGCGCATTGGTCAGCCTGGCATAGGCCACAAGGTCACCGCCGGGCGGGCACCAGCGGCTGATACAGCGGGGCGCGTCGTGATTGGAGAAGGCCCAGGCGGCCCAGCCTTCGCTGAACGGGCCTGCCCAGTTCATCTGGGCGGTTTTCACCCGGCGGGCCGAAAGCGATTTGGCGTATAGAAAGTCAAAGCTGTAGGCCGAACTGAGCCGGCCTTCGGCCGTAAACGCGCGCATTTCGGGTATCGGATCGGGCCCCGGAATTTCGGCAACCGTATAGATATCGCCATAGCCATCGGCGAGTTTGCGCACCCGCTCCATGAATAGGGGAATATCCGGGTGCGACTGGTTATGAATATGATGTTGCAGGTCAAACGGCCGGGTGATCGTTCGCCCTTCGGCGGGCCAGGGCGGGTTGTCCCGGAATTCGGGATCAAACATCGCAAAATTGATCGCATCCAGCCGGAAGCCATCCACGCCCCGGTCCAGCCAGAATTTCGCGACGCCGAGCAGCGCGTCCTGAACCTCGGGGTTGTGGACATTCAGCTGGGGCTGGCTGGAGAGAAAGTTGTGCATGAAATACTGGCCGCGGCGTGCGTCCCACGTCCAGGCCGGGCCGCCGAACACCGACTGCCAGTTATTGGGGGGCGCGCCATCGGGCTTGGGATCGCGCCAGACGAACCAGTCTGCCTTGGGGTTTGATCGGGAAGTACGGCTCTCCGCAAACCAGGCATGCTCATCAGAAGTGTGGGCATAGACCTGATCGATGATGACTTTCAGGCCGAGAGAGTGTGCTTTTTCCAGAAGCGCATCGAAATCCGCCAGGGTGCCGAACACCGGGTCGACATCGCAATAGTCCGACACATCATAGCCGAAATCCTTCATCGGCGAGCGGAAGAAGGGCGAGATCCAGATGGCCGACACGCCGAGCGCCGCGATATGATCGAGCCGGCGGGTGATCCCCGGCAGGTCGCCCACCCCATCCCCGTTGGAATCCTGATAGGAGCGCGGATATATCTGGTAGATGACCGCGCCGCGCCACCAGGGTTGCGTATCTTGGCTCATGCGGACCTCCAGAACTGCGCTCCATCAAGGTCTCGGCCGCTGCGCCGCCAATGACAAGAGGGCCGCGCCAAATGGCACAGGCGACCGCTTTCTGAATTGTCCGGAAACGTGAGCGACCTGAGACATAGGTGACAGATTGTACCGGACACATGGGTAACACTTTTCGCTTTGGCGGGAGGTTGGGATGCCATGGAAGGACGGAACAAAGATGGATGAACGCCTGCGAT
>Ga0067045_1002568_pt1 | contig 75153 bp, 75 predicted proteins | sample TerdegcTABiofilm_FD_59184 | JGI IMG/M metagenome (GOLD analysis project Ga0067045, IMG submission 59184) | Combined Assembly of (Gp0054472, Gp0054536) Wastewater bioreactor microbial communities from Singapore -Terephthalate degrading... | reverse complement strand
GTAACGAATGTGGGCACGGGCACGGCGTACAACGTGGACGTGGAAGACCGCATGCCCATTGGGCTGTCGTACCGCACGGGCACGTCCACGCTCAACGGCGCGGGCATCGCCGATCCGAGCGTTGCGGGGACGCCGGGGACCGGCCAGACGCTGACCTACGACCTGAATCACACGCTGGCGGCGGGCGCGCGCATGACGCTCACGTTCCAGGCGGACTTGACGGGCCTCATCACGCAGGGCGTCTCGCTGGCGAACTACGCCGAGGCGACGGGCTACGATGGCGCGGGCACCGAGATACCCGACAGCAATCCCGACCTGGGCGACGTGGCCGATTCGGATCCCGATGATGCCGACGCCGACGACACCGGCATGGCGTATCTGGAAGTCAACGAGCCGTTCCTGATCACCGACAAGACCATCGTGAGCGTGGCGGGCGATCCCAACCGCGACTACATCCTGCCCAATGAGGTCATCCGGTATCGGTTCGTGGTAACCAACGTGGGCCTGGGCACGGCCTACTCGCTGGTGCTGAGCGATGTGCTTCCGTCGCCAGGGTTCTCGTATGTGGCCGGCAGCACCGTGCTGGAGACGCCTTCGGGCACATCAACCGCCGACCCGACGGTGGCCGGAACGCTTCTCACCTGGAACACGGGCGTAACACTGTTGGGCGGCGTGCCCGTCGGCCAGGCGGTTACGCTGACCTTCTCGGCGCGGACGGGTTCCGACTTGCCCGATGGCCAGTTCATGGTGAACACGGCCTACGCCAGCGCGTTGGACGGCAGCGGCGCGCCGGTGCAGAAGGATGGCGTGGACCCGCAGGATACGGACCCGGACGATCAGGATGACGTCCAGATATGGGCGCAGAACTCCGGCCTGGTAACGGACAAGAGCATCGTCTCGGTAAACGGGCTCCCCTACGACGGGTCGGTGGAGCCTGGGGACATCATCCGCTACCGCTTCGTGGTAACGAACGTGGCGGCCGGCGCGGCCTACTCGCTGAACATCACCGACACGCTGCCATCGCCCGGGTTCGTGTACGTGCCCGGCTCCACCCTGGCGGTCTGGCCGTCGGGTTCGTCCACGGCTGACCCGTCCATCGCGGGCGTCGTCCTGACCTGGAACTTGAACGCGACGCTGGCGGGCGGCGTGCCTGTGGGCGAGGCGCTCACCCTGACCTACGACGTGCATGTTACGAGCGCCATCGTCGCGGCGCGCACGTACACGAACACCGCGACGGTAACCGGCTTCAACCAGGCGGGCGAACAGATTCGGCCCGACAGCCCCGACCCGCAGGATGACGACCCGGACGACTCGGACTCCACTACCGTGTCGGGCGTTACGCCGGCGCTGGTCATTGACAAGCGCATTACCGACATCAGCCGCGGCATGGGCACAACCGTGATCTACCCGGGCGACGTGATCACCTACCAGGTGGTGCTGACGAACATCGGCGGCGGCATCGCCTACCACGTGAGCCTGACGGACACCTTGCCGTCCCCCGCGTTCACGTATGTGGCCGGCTCAACCCGGGCGATCTGGCCTTTGGGTTCGTCGTCGGCGGATCCGACGGTGAACGGCGTTGTGCTGCACTGGCCGCTGGACGCCACGCTGCGCGGCGGCGAGTCGCTGACACTGACGTTCGCGGCGCGGCTGGGCAATAACTTCCAGGGCACGGTGTCGTTCGTCAACCACGTTTACGCTACGGGCCGCGACGGCGACGGCACGCCGATTCCGCCTGCGTCCACCGACCCAGGCGACTGGGATCCCGACGACGCGGATGATGTGCCCGTGGAGGGCCAGAAGCCGACGGGCACGTTGGACGTGGAGCCGCTGTGCCCCATCGCCTGCGCCGGCTGGAAGCACACCTTCGTCATCACGTTCACCAACAACACGGCGATTCCGCTAACGCAGGCGCGGTTGGTCATCACGCCGCCGAATCACACGCTTGTGGTCTTCGGCGACTCCTCGGCAGGCCTGGTGTCGGGGCCGAACCCCGGCCAGGTGATGTGGGACCTGGGCACTGTGGGCGTTGGCGAGGTGGTGGTGCGCAACCTGGTGCTGCATCTGTACTCCAGCATTCCGCACGGGACGGTGCTTACGCTGCCTGTGGGCGCGTTTGCCTACGAGAGCGACCCGTTGCAGGTGCTGGAGACGTTCACGGTGCGCCGCGACGGCGTGTGCCTGGGGCCGACGCCGACGCCGCTGCCGACGAGCACGCCGACCCCGACACGTACCGCGACGCCAACCGCGACGCAAACGCGGACGCCGACGCTGACGCCGACGGCCACGCCCACGGCGACGCCGACGCCTTCGGCGACGCCCACGGCTACGGCCACGAGTTCGCCGACGGCCAGCCCGACGGCCACGCGCACGCCGACGCCTACGCCCAGCCCGACGCCGACCCCGACGCTGCCAGGGCCCACCGCAACGCCGACGCGAACGCCATACGCTGGCTGCGACTGGATTTCGGGCGGCTGGGTGGACTACGCTCCGCATGGCGTGCCCGACTTTGACATGCGCCAGGAGGGCTGGCGGAACCCGAGCGGCAGGTGGTCCTACGACGGGCCGGCGGCTGCGGCAAACGTCCTCTGGTGGTACGACTCGCGGTTTGAGACGGGAGGCAACCCGCCGCCCATCATCAGCGACAACTACCCGCTGGTGCAATCCTACGACACGCTGGGGCCGTTCCGCCGCGACGACCACGACCCGATGAACGTGAACCTGCCGGGCAATCCGGGGATGCGGCAAGGCGAGTTCGTGGAAGATCTGGCCTACGTGGTGCGGACGGATTCCAGGGGCCAGACATCGGAAGGGACCGACCTGGAAAGCCTGGCGCTGGGTATCGGCCAGTACATCCACGAGAGGGGCCTGTGGCCCGACTACACGGTGGAGGTGCGCAAGTCGCCTTCGCTCATCTGGCTCACGGACCAGGTTCAGCAGAACAAGCCGATCATCCTGCTCGTGGGCTTCTGGGAGTACCAGTGGGTAACGGACGGCAACGGCCATGGATCGTGGCAGTGGCGACGCCTGGGTGGGCACTACGTGTCCGTTGCTGGCACGTGCCTGGTGAGCAACCAGGTGGCCTTGAGCGACCCGTGGCGGGATGGGGCGGAGATCGGGATGAGCGCCGGGCGGGTCTTGCCGCCGCACAGCCCGCACCTCGGCGATGCTACGGTCCATAACGACGCGCAGATGGTCAGCCACGATCTGTACGGCGTGCAGCCCTCGGCCAGCCCGGGCGGCCTGTGGGAACTGATGGGGTACGCGCCGGCCTACGAGGAGATCGCCAACTTCGTGGGCATGAACTGGGCGCAGGACTTGCGCGCGTACCAGGCCGAATACAAGGGCGGCGCCATCCACGTGGAGGCGGAGTACGCCATACTCGTGTCGCGCGCCAGCCATCCGGTGGTGCGCCGGTACGCGCCCGTCATGCCCGTGCGATGGAGCATTCAGTAGCGCAGTGAGACTCTACGCAGAGCGCCGCTCGGATGGGCGGCGCTCTGTTTGTTTCTAGCCCACGATGGCAAGCACGCGGCCCTGCCTGGGCGGTACGGGCACGCCGCCCAGGAGGGAGCCACTGGCGCGGAACTCCTCGCCGCTCCACACGTCTCGGAACGTGAGGTTCTGGCCCCATGCAGCATCCAGTTGCAGCGCGACCTGGCGGGGAGAGCGGCTGGCGTTGAGGATGACGATCATCGTCTCGGCGTCCAGCCTGCGCGCGAATGCGTACACGTCATCGCGCGCCAGGAGCGGGAGGAAATCGCCACGGCGTAGCGCGGGGCGCGACTTCCGCAGCGCCACGCATTGCTTGACATAATCGCGCAGGCTGTGATTCCACTTCGCTTCGTCCCACGGGAACGCGCGGCGACAGTCGGGGTCGTGTCCGCCTTCCATGCCGATCTCGTCGCCGTAGTAGATGCAGGGCGCGCCAGGGTAGGTCATCTGGAACAGGATGGCCAGGCGCAGGGCCGACTCATCGCCGCGGGCAAGGGTGAGGAATCGCGGCGTGTCGTGGCTGTCCAGAAGGTTCAACTGCGCGAAGTTGACCTCGGGATGGTAGAGGCCCAGGATGCGGTCAATCTCCGCCGCGAACTCGGCCAGCGAGCGCGGGCGCAAGTCGCGGTAACTCCATACCTGCTGCGCGAGCGACAGGTCCAGAGCGCCGCCCGCGAAGTAGGATAGGCAGGCTTTGGTGAAGAGGTAGTTCATCACGGCGTCAAACTGATCGCCCTGGAGCCAGCGCTGCGATTCGTGCCATATCTCGCCGACGATGTAGGCGTCGGGGTTGATGGCCTTGACCCTGCGGCGGAACTCTTGCCAGAACGAGTCATCGTTGATCTCTGTCGGCACGTCCAGACGCCAGCCGTCTATCCCCTGCCGAATCCAGTGCTCGGCCACGCCGAAGATGAACTCGCGGACGGCGGGCGTGTCGGTGTTGAACTTGGGCAGCGCGCGCAGCCCCGCCCAGGCCACGTAGTTGGGCGGACGCTTGGGGTCGTAGGCGTAGAGGGGGTAGCCCTTGATGTGGAACCAGTCCACGTAGGGCGAGGCTGGGCCGTTCTCCAGGATGTGGTTGAACTGGTAGAATCCCCTGCTTGCGTGATTGAAGACGCCATCCAGCACGATGCGAATGCCTCGGCGATGGGCTTGCTCCAGGAGCGTGGCCAGGGCGGCATTGCCGCCGAGGATGGGGTCCACGTTGTAGTAATCGTGGGTGTGGTATCGGTGATTGGCCGTGGACTGGAAGATGGGCGTGAAGTAGATGGCCGTGATGCCCAGGTCCGACAGGTAGTCCAGCCGTTCGGCCACGCCTATCAGGTCGCCGCCCTTGAATCCGTACACGGTGGGCGGCGAATCCCACGGCTCCAGGTTGGACGGCTTGCGCACCGAGGGGCTGGTGGCAAACCGATCTGGGAAAATCTGATAGAAGACGGCATCTTTGACCCAGTCGGGAGTATGAATCTCACCCATGTCTTACCCTCCATCTCGCCAGGTTTTGGCAATGAGCCGCCTGGTTTCGGCGATGACTTCTTCCAGGTACGGCAGGTAGCGGGGCCGCAATTCCACCACCAGCAGGCCGTCGTAGCCCGCGGCCTTCAGGATGTCCAGGACCGCTGCCAGGGGTATCCGTCCCCATCCTGGCGGCATGTGATTGTCGGCCTCGCCGAACACGAGCCTGTCGCCCAGCGATTCGTTCATGTCGTCGGTGATGCCGAAGTTGTCGTGGAAATGCAAATGCTTCACCCAGGGCGCGCAGACCCGAATGGCGGCCAGGTAGTCGGGGTCTGGCCAGTACGGAGCGGCCAGGAAGGCGTGGCCCACGTCCAGACAGATGCCCACGTTGGGGAGGTTCACCGCTTCCATCTGGCGGACGAGCAGGTCCAGGCGCATACCCTGGTGGTAGTGGGCGAGTTCGGCGGCGGGTTTGCCGTACATGCCGAGGGCGGAGATTTCCCACTGATGGGGGTCGCGGTTCTCCACGGCGAGGATCACCCCCATGTCCGCGGCACGGCGGCCCACCGCGATCAGGGCCTCCGTCTCGCGCTCCCACATCTCGCGGAGTTCGTCCTCGGACGGGAGGGGCGCGAGGTGCCGATAGGGGGCGTGCAGCGCGATCTGCGCGCTGTGGTACACGACACGTCGGGCGCCCAGCACTGCGGCAAGGCCCAGGACGGCGTCCATGACCTGATGATGCCGTTCGTTGCGGATGAGGCTGAGGTTGTTGGGGCAGTGCAGCGTTACGTTCAGGCCGTGCGCGGCCAGAATGTCGCGAACGCGCCTGGCCTCGGATTCAATCAGGACGCCGCCGCGAATCGCGTTGAGGCCAGGCACGGAAATCTCTACGGTGTCAAACCCACAAGTCTTGTACTTCTGGAGCAGGCTCTCCAGAACCGAGGTCTGCCCATCTACGTACTCGTGATCTGCATTGATGCCGATGCCACGAATCACCGAAAGGCTCCTTGTCAACAATGATTGCGAGACGCCTTGCGCATTCTAGGCGGCGGGGCGCGATTGTCAAATGGAAGGGGCGCGCTACATCTGGCGCAGGTGGCGGGGGTAGTGGTTCTTCACGGTGTCGCCGACGCGGAAACCCCAGCCCAGCGGGAACTCGCCCGCGCCGACCAGCACCCAGCCAGGGTCCCCTGGGGCCGCGAGCGGTTCGCCACGGAGGTAGCGCGCCGTGTCCTCGCCGTCGGGCGGGAGCGACAACCGCCGACGCGCGTCGGTCATGGCTAGCCCCAGCGCCAGGGCGTGGCTCGGAACGAGGCGGCTTTCCCGCAATTGGCCCAAATGCCAGCCGGGCCACAGGACGCGCAGGCCCGCAAGCGCAGGCGTACCGTCTGCAGCCAGGAAGGCGCGGTTGCCGTCGCGGATGACCGTGCCTGTGAGGTCTTGCGCCAGGGCCTCGGCGGTGAAGTCGCGGAAGGCGCGCGCGGCGGCGGGATCTTCCCGCGCGGCGGCGCGGCGCGGGGGCGGCCCAGGTTCGTCCGTGCGGCGCATGACGGCGATGAAGTGGCCGTCGCCACGGACACGGTGGGGCCAAAGCCTGGCTGCGTGTTCCAGCGGGAGGTGGCTGGCGTCGGGCACAGAGCACCATTCGCGCCGCCCGCGTTCCGCCACGCCAGGGACGTGCGCGGGTATCAGTTCGTAGTTCGGGTGGGCGAGCAGGAAACGCGCCACTACGTCTTCGTTCTCCTCGGGGCTGAAGGTGCAGGTGGAATAGACAAGGATTCCGCCAGCCGCCACCATCTCGGCGGCGTGGTTCAGGATCAGGAGTTGCCGCCGCGCGCAGCCGGCCACCGTCTTCGGCGACCAGGCCAGGCGCGCCTCGTGGCTGCGCCGAAACATGCCTTCCTCGGAGCAGGGCGCATCTACCAGGACGCGGTCAAAGAATCCGGCCAGAGGAGGGGCGAGGCGGTCGGGGGACTCGCAGGCAACCAGGATGTTCCGCGCGCCGAACCGCGCCAGATTCTCGGCCAGGATGCCGGCCCTGCTCCACACGGGGTCGTTGGCGACGAGAAGGCCGCGACCTTGGAGTCTGGCGGCGATTTGCGTGGCTTTCCCGCCGGGCGCGGCGCACAAATCCAGGATGCGCTCCCCTGGCTGGGGACTCAGGGCTTCCACCGCCGCCATGGCCGACGGCTCTTGCAGGTAGTACAGCCCAGCCCAGTGGTAGGGGTGTTTGCCGGCCCGCGCATCGGGCTCTTCCAGCCAGAATCCCTCGGGGCACCAGGGGATCGGCTCCAGGTGCCAGCGTGTGAGAGTGCGCAATGCCTCGGGCGCGACCTTGAGCGTGTTCGCGCGCAGGCCCGTCGGGGCCGGCTCCTCCAGCGCGTCGCGGAAGGCGGGGAACTCTGGCCCGAGGAGTGCCCTCATGCGCTCCAGGAACGCCGCAGGGATGTCAGCCGCGTCCTTGCGGGCGTGGGCCGAGCGTGCGGATGGGGTACGGGTGCCGCGCGGCGTCATCTCATGCGGCGCAGGCTGCTGCCGGCTCGGGGCGCAGGGTCTTGCCGAAGATGATGAGGTCGTCGCCGGGCGAGTAGAAATCGTGGATGACGGCCTGATACCGGTAGCCGCAGGATTCGTAGAACCGCCGCGCGGGTTCGTAGGCCGGCGTTCCCGAAGTCTCCACGAGGATGAGGCGGCCCTGCTGCGCCGAAACGATGTCCTCCATGTGCTGCAGCAGCGCGCGGCCTACGCCCTGCCCTCGCGTGTCGGGATCCACGGCAATCCAGTACAAATCCCAGACGCCCTCGGCCAGGGGATGGGGGCCAAAGCATGCGTAGCCCAGGGTTCTGCCGCCGTCGTGAAAGGCGAGAAAGGTGTAGCCGCTTCTCTCGCCTTGTTTTAGATACTCATTCCACAGTTCCGCTACACACTGGATCTCCGACGGGCTGAAGACTCCGACTTTGGCTGTAATCGCCGCTATGGAGTCCCCGTCTTCGGGTTGGGCGAGACGTATCATAGGTTTGCCTTTGCCTCATTGCGATGTCCAATATTCGGAGGGCCATGTCGGGATACGAGTAGCCCGCCGTCCTCGCGGCGCGGAAGAAGCCCGCATCGGGCGAGAGGTCGGGGTTGCAGTTGACTTCTATGACGTAGGGGACGTTGTCCTGCGACAGGCGCATGTCCACCCTGGCGTAGCCCTGGCACCCGATGGCTCTCCACGCTCGGAGCGCCGCGCCGCGAATGCGATCGGCGACCTCCGGGTCCACGTTGGCGGGGCACACCACGGGGGTGTGCGTGTACGCGAACGAGTCTTCCACCCATTTGGCCGAGAACGACACGATGCGCTCCAGCGGGTCCTGGAAGGCGCTGAAGTCCACCTCGGCCAGGGGCAGCACTTGGGGCGGGTTGCCCCAGAGGGAGATGTTGAACTCGCGGCCTGCGATGAATTCCTCCACCAGGGCCGCCTGGCGATAGGTGCCGACCAGGTACGCGACACGCTCGCGCATCTCCTGGAGGGAGCGAACCACAGCACTGCCTTCTATGCCCTGGCTGGCATCCTCGGCCACAGGCTTGACGATGGCCGGCAGAGGTAGGTCGCCGAGCGCGTCCCACGTAACTTCCACGGGGTGGCGGAACAGTCGCCAGTTGGGCGTTGGCACGCCGGCGCGGCGCAGGGCCTCCTTGGCCCGCGCCTTGTGCGTGGACAGGGCAAGGGCCGCCGCATCCGAGCCGGTGAAGCGATAGCCCATCGCCTCAAGCGCCCAGGCGATTCGGACTTCTTCAAACAGCCGTCCGCCCAGCCCCTCTCCCAGATTGAACACAACCCACTCCGTTGCCGGATAGGGGAGGAGGGCCGATTCCACGTCGTCCGTTATGGCCACCAGAGCGGCCTGGACACCTGCCTCCGCCAATGCACCGGCCAGGGCATGGGCGCAACCGATGACCGCCTGGTCGGCCACGATGTCCTCTGGGCTGCCCTTGACTAGGGATTCCGTCTTGTTGTACACAATCGCGACGCCACGAGGGCGCTCATCGTTTTCCATCAGACTCCCTCAAGCCCGTAACGTCTGGCCGCCAGGCGCAGGACTTCCAGGATCAACGTATTGTAGGGCAGGTTTTCGCCCCTGGCAGCCAGGACAATGTCGCTGTAGGTTGGGTTCAGTCCCGGCAGGGTGTTGATTTCCAGCAGGTACGGCTGGCCGTCCGCGCCCAGGCGAAAATCCACCCGCGCCACATCCAGCCCGCCGATGGCCTCAAAGGCGCGAACCGCCAGGTCCTTGAGTTGGCGTTCCAGGTCTGCGGGTATCGGCGCGGGGCAAAGGTATTTCGGCCCCAGGGGCATCTCCGACTTGATGTAGCCGGTGTACAGCCGCTCCCCTTCGGAGAGATGGCTCACGTCTATCTCCATGACGGGCAAGACGTGGAAGCCCCTCTCGTTGTAGAAGGGCGAGAGGGGGCGCTCCCCAGGCGCCAGCGTGTTGCCGAGGAGGCCAACGGTGAACTCCCTGCCCGGGAGATACGATTCTACCAGCGCCGGCTGCCGATAGGTGCGGATGACCCAGCGCACCTGCTCGCGGAGCGCCGCCTCGTCCCTCACGACGGATTGCTTGTTGATGCCCATGCCCGAGCCTTCGCGGGAAGGCTTCACGAACAGCGGGAAGGCGAGCGCGGCATCCAAAGGCTCATCGCCGCGGTAGAACGCCTGGAACGGGGCCGTGGGCAGTCCCGCATCCCGCCAAATGCGCTTCGCAATTACCTTGTCCAGCGAGATGGCGTGCGCCAGCACCTTGGACGCGGTGTAGGGAATGCCCAGCATCTCCAGCAGTGCCGGCACATGGGACTCCCTGGATTCGCCGCGCAGACCCTCGCAGATGTTGAAGCAGATGTCGGGTCTTGCGCGGCGGATCGTGTCCAGCAGGGTCTCGTCGCCTTCCAGCGGGATGACCTCATGCCCGCCGGATTCCAGCGCCGATTTCAGGCCCTCCACAGTCTCCTCGGAGTCATACTCCGCGAGGGCGTCTTCGGGCGCGTCCTCGGGCACAGGCACGTGCTTTTTCAGGTTGTAAAGCAGGGCTATGCGCAGCCGCCTCATCGCTGCTCAACCTCGGCCGAACGGGTGGCGACGGAGTGGATGGGCACGGGCTGCTCGCGATGGTGCACCTGGTCCCAACCTTCCGGCGCGATGGCCAGGCGTTCCCCGCCGAGCAGGCCGGCGACGCCTTCCTGCCCGCCTTCGGAGTGGCGCTGCTGGCAGTAGGGGCACGTCCGCGGGTCATGCGACACGTAGTCGGTGGGCTGCGTGTAGGTGCTGATGAAGCCCTCGTAGTTGCGGATGACGACCCGACTTTCGGACATGCTCATCAGGTAGTTGGGCAGGATGGGGACTTTGCCGCCGCCTGCCGGCGCGTCAATGACGTAGGTGGGGATGGCGTAGCCCGAAGTGTGCCCTCGCAGCGCCTCCATGATTTCAATGCCCTTGGCGACCGGCGTGCGGAAGTGCCCCGCGCCGTGGACCAGGTCGCATTGGTAGAGGTAGTAGGGCCGCACGCGGTTCCTCACCAGTTTGTGCACCAGCGCCATGATGACGTTGGGGCAGTCGTTGACGCCGGCCAGGAGCACCGTCTGGCTTCCCAAGGGGATGCCGGCATCGGCGAGTTTGTTGACGGCCTGCTCAACTTCGGGCGCCAGTTCCTTCGGGTGATTGAAATGGATGTTCACCCAGAGCGGGTGGTAGCGCTTGAGCGTGTTCACCAGTTCGTCGTTGATGCGCTGGGGCAGGAACACCGGCACCCGCGTCCCAATGCGGATGACTTCCACATGCGGGATGGCCCGCAGGCGCGCCAGGATTTGGTCCAGCACCTTGAGCGGCAAGGTGAAGGGGTCTCCGCCCGAGATGAGCACGTCCCGCACTTGCGGGTTTGCCGCCACGTAGGCGATTTGTCGGTCATAGTCGGCCGGCGAGAACTGGGCGTGTGAATTGCCCACGACCCGACTTCGCGTGCAATAGCGGCAGTAACTGGCGCACTGGGTGGTTACCAGCATCAGGACCCGATCGGGGTACCGATGAACCAGGCCAGGGACGGGTGAGTGGGCATCTTCCGCCAGCGAGTCCTCCATTTCGGCCGCGAACGGGACGAGTTCTTGGGCCGTGGGGACTACCTGGCGGCGGATGGGACAATTCGGGTCGTCGGGATCCATCAGGCTCGCGAAGTACGGAGTGATGTCGGTTCGGAACCGCTCGGACGCGCTGAGGGCGTCTCGCTCCGACTGGGTCAGATGGATCACTTGTGAGAGTTCTTCAATGGAACTCAGGCGGTGGCTGAGTTGCCAGCGCCAGTCATTCCAAAGGGACGGAGGCACATTCTCCCAGGGGTGGGGAGGCCTCCCAGTACCGGGGGGCTCTTCAAGTTCCTTTGCTATCGTTTCCATTTGTCTCATCTCCTTCTAAGATAAGATGCTGATGATAACTCTGTTTGGTGCGTTGGCGCGGGCCTCATACGTCGTTGTCGGCATTTTCCATCAGGCGCACGCGCTCGCGCAGAATCCAATCCTTGTCCTGTTCGTCGGGCGCCGGCGGATTGAATACCCAGTCCACCTCCGGCGGGTTGACATTGATGACCTCAAGTTTCGCCCCGCATTGGGGGCAGACAACCTTCGCCCCGACTTCCGCATACTTGCCGATTTGAAGGGTCGCCCCGCATTCAGGGCACGATACAGATGACATCTCGTTTTGTCCTTGCTTCTGCTAACCTCTGCACTACCGCTGGTATGCCCGGGCTTCTTTCCCCCCGAATCGTAGGGGGTGCAGAACTGTAGCCAGGCTCTTTTGAATACCCTGCGCATTATAACCCCATTGCGTGTAAAAGGTGTGCAAGAAGTGTATCAATATTGTGCACAGGGGCGCCCGGGGATCGCAACATTTCAACAGGCGGCTACGCGTCGGGGTTCTGGAGTTTGTAGCCGACGCCCGGGACGGTCAAGATGTACCTGGGGTTCTTGGGGTCCTGCTCTATCTTTGCTCGCAGCCGGCTGATAAGCCCCCGGACGAGTTCGCGATCGCCCTCGCCGCTGTAGCCCCAAACGCGCTCCACGATGGCCTCGGTCGGCAGGGTCTGGCCCTGGTGCATCATGAGCGTGTAGAGGAGGCGGAACTCCAGGTGGGTGAGGCGGTGGGGAGGGTGTCCTTCCCGCTGGACGTCGCGCGACGATGGGTCCAGCGTGATGCTGCCGACGCGAAGGGTGGGGAGGCTGAGCAGGGGGACGCCGCTGCTGCGCCGCAGGAGCGCGCGCAATCGGGCCAGGAGTAGCCGCGTGCTGTACGGACGGTTGAACACCACGTCGGCGCCGGCCTCAAATGCCGCGAACAGGGAGTCCTCGTCCTGGGCGTTCGTGAGGACGGCTAGGGGGACATCCGTCTCGGCGCGCACACGCCGCACCTGTTCATGCGGCGCGCCTGCCCGTAGCGCGACGACGACCATGTCGGCGGGGCGCTGCGCCCAACTGCGCATGGCCCGCTCCAGGTCGTTGGCAATGGTTACGGCCAGTCCCACCCGCTGGAGCACCAGCGAGAGGATCGCGGTTTCATCGTTGTCATCGCAGACGAGCAAAGCGTACACAGCCTCAATTCCTTCGGCGAGCGTCAGCGGCTCTGCCCGGCCCTCTGCGCTCCATGGCCGGGCCGGTTGCCAGCACAAGTATAGCCGTTTCGCGCTCCAGGGGCAAGAAACACTCGGCGCGCGGGCATTTTTGCAGAATCGGGCGAATTGTGGTAATATTTGCCTAGAACCCTGCTGTGTGCGTGAAGTCTCACCTAGTGTTTTGAGCCAACACCTAATAGACGGGGGCCTGGCACTGCTGGGGCTGTAGTAACCCTTCGGGGTCAGGCATTAACCAGCGGGCTGGCTCCCACCTGCGTGAGCAGGTTCAAAACTCATTGAGACGCACGGCACAGCGGGGTATCTTTGTGCCCTGCGGGCGGCAAACGCTTCGGGCCGCCCTCGCCCCGCCGCCTTCTCGCCCCGGCAGCGGGCAGAAATGGGAGGCGTGCGCCATCCCGCGGCAACGCTCCTTCCCCCTGCGCGGCGGGTTCCGTCGGATGCGGCAGGCGTCGCAGGGCTTTGACTTTTCGCCGTTTGCGTGCTATGCTTCGCGCTGCAAATTCCGTAACGGAAGAGTGCCTCATGGGATACGAGAGAATTGATGACGATGTCTATGTTTTCTCCAGCGATACCTATGCGCAGGTAACGGCGGGCCTTGTGTTCACGAGGGCAGGAGCCATCCTGATTGACACGCTTCCCTTTCCGCGGGAGACGCAGTCCATCGTGCAGTTTGAGCGTCGCCGCGGCGGGCTGGGCGTGCGATATGTGATCAACACACACCACCATGCCGATCACGTGTACGGCAATTACCTGTTCCCGGGGGCTCGGGTGATCGCGCACGAAATCTGCCGCGCCACTATGATGAAAGAGGGGCCGGCGCTCCTGGAACGCGATCGCCAGTCCATGCCGCAACTCATGGAGGTGGTGCTGCGCTTCCCGGATATCACCCTGGACAAGGGCGGGGCCATTCACATCGGCGGCAAGTCCATGGAGATCATTTCCCTGCCCGGCCATTCGGACGACATGCTAGGCGTGTATCTGGTGCAGGAGAAGATTCTCTTCGCCAGCGACGCCATGATGCCGGTGCCCTACATTGTTGGGGGCGACCCGGAGGCGTACAAGCGTTCGCTCCTGCGGATAGGCGAATTGAACCTGGAGAACCTGGTGCAGGGGCATGGCGAGGTGCTCCTGCGCGGCGAGATTCCCGACGCTCTGAATGCGAACGTCGCCTACCTGGATACAGTCCGCGCGCGGGTCAGGGAAGGGATTGAGATGGGCCTGTCGCGCGATGAGATCGCCGCGCTGGACATTGAAGAATGCGGCCTGTCGCGCGTGCCTCTAGGGGGGCTTGCCCAGCATCTGCATCGGGCCAACGTGCTGTACCTGTACGACGAGATGCGGCGCGGCGGGCTACCCTTCGCCGCGGATGAGCCTGAAACTTCCTCTGCGCGTGCCACGGCAGACGAGGATGAGCCGCTTGAGTGATCGGCCTAGTTCCGCGCGCCGCTCGCCGCGTACCAGGCCAGACTTCACCGTGGTCTTTGACGGTGGCAGCAGGGGCAACCCCGGCCCCGGATATGGCAGTTTCGTGTTGATGCGCAACGCCGATGGCGCGCAGAAGCGGCAGCGCCTGAATCTGGGCGCTCGCATGACCAGCAACGAGGCCGAGTACGACACGCTGATCCGCGCCCTGGAGGCTCTGCTGGACTGGATTCGCGAGTTGGGCCTGCAGGCGCACGAGGTTAGGGTGGAAGTGCGCGGGGATAGCCAACTGGTCATCCGGCAGGTCCAGGGCACATGGAAAGCGAGGGAGCCGCGGATGGCAGCGCGGCGCGACCGCGTTCTGGCGCTCGCAAGCCGATTGGGCGCTGTGCGGTGGGTGGAGCAGCCCCGCGCGGCCTCGGTGCGGGTACTGGGGCACTGACGCCGCGCCCGGCCGCCGACCGCAGCGAGGGCAGGCGCTACTCCTCGGGGAGTTCCTGTACCGGCAGGTTGAGGTCCACCAACTCGCCGTGAACGTTGACGGTGGCGCGGAAGCCCATCATGCCGAGGTAGAGCCTCGCTTCCTCGGGCAGGCCGAACTCCATCATCTGGTCCACCTGCTTGTCCAGATTCTGCAGGGTGGCATCTACGGCTGCTTTGGTGAACAGGTCGTCGCGCCCCAGGAGTTCCAGAATCTGGGCCGTAACCAGGTCGCGATGTTGGAGCATCTGGTCGCGCAGGCGCGTGAGGATTTGCTGGTCCACGTCGCGCGCCGGGACGTGCCGAAGGAAGCCGTACTCGGGGATTGTGTAGCACGGCTCATCGCCGACGTAGGCCACGCCTACCGGCTCGCCCGCCTCGTTGAAGATCAGGTTCTCAAAGAGTGGTTTCTTGACCATGCCGTTCCCCTGGCAGGCCCGCCTTTGCCAGGCACGATGTCGGGGCGGCGGGACTCCGCAGGTACCCCCGGAGCGATTCGAACGCTCAGCCGACTGCTTAGAAGGCAGTTGCTCTGTCCGTTGAGCTACGGGGGCTCGTCTGAATTATAGCACGATGCGCGATGGTCTGGCAACTCGCTCGCGCGGGCGCAGGGCAGCCGTGGGCAGGTATGGAAACCTGCCCCTAGGCTCGCAATGGGCGGGTGGCACAAGGCCCGAAGACGTAGGGCGGCTTTCCATAGCCGCCGGAGGCGGGGGCAGGTATGGAAACCTGCCCCTACGCTCGCAATGGGCGGGTGGCAGGTATGGAAACCTGCCCCTACGTCGCAATGGGCCGGTGGCACAAGGCCCCAAAAAAGAGCGTCGCACCCTGGCACCTATGCCCATGGCGCGCCCAACAAGATTTGGCACGAGACGCCTCTCATCGGTTTTTGTGTTTTGGGCGACTTTGAATATAATACATATATGTCAGGGGATGAATGGTCTCGACGGAGGAGGCTGATCAGGGACTGCGAGCCGAGGCGCCCAACCGCGTGAAAATGGGCAAAACGAGAAGTGCGAACTTCGCACAGAAGCCGGCTTTGGCCATCGCTGCCTAGTCAGCGAGAGTCAATGCCTTAGTTACCTGCGGGTAACTACGTCCTGACCATCTCTCTCCCGGTGAGGTGGATCCAGGGCGTCATGAAGACCGGGATGCAGCCCTCCGGATGCCGATACGGGGGGCCCAAGCGCATCGGCTGGCTCCATGCAGCCCCCGTTGGCCGGGTGCTGGTGGGGCGAGATTCCAAAGGCCACCTACGCTCGTAGAGGTCTCTGGTCGAATCTTTCGGACGCGGGTTCGATTCCCGCCATCTCCACCTGGAGAAGCGGCTCACAGGCCGCTTCTCGTTTTGTCCGCGCGCGGAAGGCCGCGTGCGACCGGTGGAGGCGCATTGCCAGCCCGGTGCTCGCTTTGACAGGCGGGCGCGGCAAGGCTATAATGCGCTGTGTTTTCTGCGGGTTTCAAGAAGGTGCAGGAATGAGATTCAATGTAGCGCAATTGCTTCTCGGCCCCACGGGCGGGGTTCGAGAGTACGATTTGGACGACGACATCAGCGGGCTGGATCCGCTCATCGTGCCGCATAGCACGCTTGTGGGCCATGTGCGCTTCACGCATGTGGGCGCGAATGTGCTGGTGGAGGGCAGCGCGCATGCCGATTTGGAACTCATCTGCGTGCGCTGCGCCGAGCCTTTCGTTGAGCGGGTGTCCATTGAACTCGTGGAGGAGTTTGAGCCCAGCATAGATGTTTTGACCGGGCGCGTGTTGCCCGGCACGCACGAGGACCCGGCGCTGGTGATTGACAAGCACAACATGCTGGATCTCAGCGAGGTTGTGCGTCAGAACCTGCTCCTGGCGATTGAGGAACACCCGCATTGTCGGGAAGATTGCGCCGGCATCTGTCCCCACTGCGGGCGCAACTTGAATACGGAAACCTGTACCTGCACGGATGAGCCGGTGGACCCGCGCTGGGCTCCGCTGGCGGGCCTGCGGACAAGTTGATCTCATTGAAGGAGAGTTTGGACTATGGGTGCTCTGCCAAAGCGAAAACTGTCAAAGGGGCGGCGGGATCGTCGCCGGTCGCATCTGGCGCTGAAGACGACCTCCCTGGTCGTGTGCCCGGAGTGCAAGAACCTGCGGCTGCCCCATCGGGTTTGCCCGACCTGTGGCTACTATCGCGGAACCGCGCGGATAGAGGTTGAAGGCGGGGAGTAGGACGGAACAGGGCATTGCTCAGGGTTGTGCCTGTGGCCGTGGTGCGGGGTTCCGCGGCACGGCCTTTCTTTTGGCCGATTCACGCGCCGCGCCCCGCTTGACTTAGGGCGCGCGATGGGGTAATCTAGGGGTTGCGATGCTGGTTGCGAGGGGGTCTGGCTATGGAAAATGAGACGGTCGGCAAGGTAACACTGGCTCCTGGTGTTCTGACGACAATCGTAACCCTGACAGCCAACGCCGATGAAGGCGTGGCGCGCCTGTGCAAGGACTGGCGCAGCGACGTCAGCCGGTTTCTCGGGGTCGGCGGCGTGGATGACGGTGTCCGCGTGGACGTGGAGGGTAACAGCGTGGCCGTGGATGTCCATCTGGTGGCCAAGGCGAACGTCAATCTGCTGGCCCTGGGCCGGCGATTGCAGACGGCGATTGCCCGCGCCATCAGCGAGACGGTGGGCCTCGTGGTCCGCGAGGTGAACATCTTCATTGAAGATGTGGAACTCCCTGATGCCGAGGAGCAGGTGTAAACCGTGAAAGTACGGCGGCGCGCTCGCATTGTGGCTTTGCAGGCCCTCTTTGAGACCGACAGTGTGGGGCATCCTCCCGATGTGGTGCTCCAGCACCGCCTGGAGGAGACGCCGCTGCCCGACGCGGGCGTGGATTTTGCGCGCGCATTGGTGTTCGGGGTGTTGGAGCACCGCAAGCAACTGGATGCTTTCATCCAGAAGAACGCTCCGCAGTGGCCCATTGAGCAGATGGCGACCATAGACCGGAACATCCTGCGCATCGCGCTGTTTGAACTCTACGTGGATCGGACGACGCCGATGAAGGTCGTCATCAACGAGGCCGTGGAACTGGCCAAGATGTTCGGGAGCGAGAGTTCCCATCGCTTCGTGAACGGCGTCTTGGGCAGTTTTGTGCTGCAAATGCAGGGGGCAAGCGATTCTCCCCATCCCGATCCAAGCGGCGGCTCCCCTCAGGATGCGGAGAAGGAGGGCGGGGCATGACTTTGTTCGGGATTGGGCCAGGCGAACTGATCCTCATCCTCATCCTGGCGCTTATCGTCTTCGGACCCAATCGGCTTCCGGAGGTCGCGCGCACCATCGGGAAGACGCTCAACGAGTTCCGCAAAACGTCAGAGGAGGTTACGTCTGCCGTTGCCAGGGAACTGGACTTGAGCGAGGCGGCGAGCAAGGCCGATTCGCCAGCCCCTACGCCTCCACCGGCCATCCAGCCGGTGCATGGCATTCCGCTGTCCAAGGTGGGCGAAGTGGTGGTGGCCGACGCGCCCGCCGCGCAGGACGAAACCCCAACACCGGCGGCCGCGGCTGCGTCCAACGCGAATGAAGCCGGCGATCATGCGGAAGCGGGAGGCACCGAGCAGCATGACTGAAAACCACAAGATGCCGCTGCTTGCGCACCTGGCCGAACTGCGTGATCGTCTCATCAAGGCTTTCGTTGCGCTCTTTGTGGGGACTCTGGTGAGCCTTTTCCTGTTCACGCCTCGGCTCTTTGAGATTGTCATCCGACCGATGCAGCCCAATGTCCCCGTGGCGTTGAGACCCACCGAGACCATCATCGTGTACTTCAAGTTGGCTCTCATCGTGGGCGTGGTGCTCGCGATGCCGGTTATCATCTATCAACTCGTGCGGTTCATCGTGCCCGGGCTCACCCCGCAGGAGAAGCGATACCTGTACTTCCTGCTGCCGGGGGCTACGCTCTCTTTCGCGCTGGGAGTGCTGTTCGCCGCCCTGGTCATGCTCCCCTTCGCTATCGCATACCTGAAAGGCTTCATGAGCGACATCGTTCGCCCGACGTATTCCATAGATTCCTACATCTCCTTCGTAACCGGCCTGCTGTTTTGGGTCGGGGTTACCTTTGAGACACCGCTCATCATCTTCTTCCTGGCGAAACTCGGCATCGTAACCCCTGCGTTTCTGAGCAAGAACCGCAAGTACGCGATTGTGCTCATCGCGGTGTTGGCCGCGGTCATCACCCCGACGCCAGACCCCTTCAACATGCTGATCGTGATGGCGCCACTGATCCTGCTGTATGGGGTAGGGGAGATTCTGGCGCGATTCGCACGGCCTCTGGCCAAACCCGGCGCCAGCAACAAATCGTAGCGAAACAGCAATACACTGAGGAGGCTTTCAATGAAGAAAGACAGAGTTCTGATCATGGGCGCTGCCGGAAGAGACTTCCACAACTTCAACGTCTATTTCCGCAACAACCCGAATTACGAAGTCGTGGCGTTCACGGCGACGCAAATCCCCAACATTGAGGGGCGCGTGTACCCGGCGGAACTGGCGGGGCCCAACTATCCCAAGGGGATTCCCATCTACCCCGAGTCGGAACTGGTGAACCTGATTCGGGACTTGCGCGTGAACCAGGTTGTTTTCGCCTACAGCGACGTGAGCCATGAGTACGTGATGCACAAGGCTTCGGTGGCGCTGGCGGCGGGGGCGGACTTCCGGCTGATGGGGGCTGAGTCCACCATGCTCAAGGCCAGCGTGCCGGTGGTTGCGGTCTGCGCCGTGCGCACCGGCAGCGGCAAGAGCCAGACCAGCCGCCGCGTCGCGGGTATCCTGCGCGACATGGGCAAGCGCGTGGTCGCCATTCGCCACCCGATGCCCTACGGCGACCTGGCCAAGCAGGCCTGCCAGCGCTTTGCCACCTACGCCGACATGGACCGCCACCACTGCACCATTGAGGAGCGTGAGGAGTACGAGCCGCATCTGGACCGAGGCGTGATCGTCTATGCGGGCGTGGACTACGAGCGCATTCTGCGCGAGGCGGAGAAGGAAGCCGACGTGATTCTGTGGGACGGCGGGAACAACGACCTGCCGTTCTACAGGCCCGACCTGCATATTGTCGTCGTGGACCCGCACAGGCCAGGGCACGAGGTGCGGTATCACCCAGGCGAGACGAACCTGCGCATGGCCGACGTGGTGGTCATCAACAAGGTGGACACGGCAGACATCGCCAACATCACCACGGTGCGTGAGAACGTCTTCCAGGTGAACCCGCGCGCCACGGTCCTGGAGGCAGCCTCGCCCATCTTCGTGGAAGCGCCTGAGGCGATCCGCGGGAAGCGCGTGCTGGTGATTGAGGATGGACCGACCCTGACGCACGGCGAGATGGCCTATGGCGCGGGCACGGTGGTCGCCAGGCGGTTGGGCGCGGCGGAATTGGTGGACCCGCGGCCCTACGCGGTCGGTTCCATCGTGGACACATTCCACAAGTATCCGAACACAGGCGCGCTCCTGCCTGCGATGGGATATGGCGATAAGCAGGTGCGCGAACTGGAGGAGACCATCAACCGTACTCCGTGCGACTTGGTGCTCATCGCGACGCCGATTGACTTGCGCAGGGTGCTCACCATCAAGCACCCGTCCCAGCGCGTGCGGTACGAACTGCAGGAGATCGGCCAGCCGACGCTGAAGGATATCGTGGAGAGGTGGCTGGCGTAGGCAGGGGCCGTCGGCGCTAGACGGTCTGGGGGAGGGAGTGCGATGTCTCCAGATTGGGCCGCTGTGGAACGCGAGGTTGTGCAGCACCTACAGACCCTGATTCGCATGGACACGACGAACCCGCCCGGGAACGAACTGCCTGCCGCGGAGTATCTGGCCGACGTGCTTCGGGGCGAGGGCATAGAGGCGGAGGTGGTGGAGTCGGCGCCTGGGCGGGGCAATGTGGTGGCGCGGCTCCGTGGCGACGGCTCCGCCCGCCCGCTTTTGCTGATGTCGCATCTGGATGTGGTGCCCGCCGAGGCGGACAAGTGGGAGCACCCGCCCTTCGCCGCCGAACTGGTGAATGGCGTGATCTGGGGCCGCGGCGCGGTGGACACGAAGAACCTGACCGCCGTGCAGTTGATGCTCATGCTCTTGCTCAAGCGCGAGGGCGTGCCATTGAAGCGGGATGTCATCCTGGCGGCGACGGCGGACGAAGAGGCGGGCGGCCTGACGGGGATGGGGTGGCTCGTGGAGCAGCGCCCCGAACTCCTGGAGGCGGAGTACGCCATCAATGAGGGCGGCGGGTTCGGCCTGGAAATCGGCGGCAGGCGCGCCTATGTCTGCCAGACCGCCGAGAAAGGCGTCTGCTGGATGAGGCTGACGGCGCAGGGCAAGCCCGGCCACGGGTCCATCCCCAAGGGCGACAACGCCGTGGCTACCCTGGCGGAGGCCATCGCCCGCCTGTCGCGCGCGCGGCTCCCGCTGCATGTGGTGCCCACGGTGCGCGAGTTCGTCCAGCAACTGGCCCGATTGCTGCCGTTCCCGCAGTCCTTCATCCTGCCGCTGGTGCTCAGTCCTGTGTTTGAACCCCTGGTCGCGAAGGCGCTGGCCCGCGAGGAGACAATCGGGCCGCTGCTGCGCGCATCGGTGCGCAACACGGCCACGCCCACGGTCCTCAACGCCGGCAGCAAGACGAATGTCATCCCCTCGGTGGCGGAGGCCCAGGTGGACGGGCGGCTGATTCCCGGCCAGACGCCCGATGACTTGATCCGCGAGATTCGGCCTTACGTCGGCGAGAAGGTGCGGATTGACATCATCGGCACGTCGGAGCCGTCGGAGGCGGGATACCAGACCCCGCTGTACTCCATCCTGGCGGAGGCGCTGGCCGAAGAGGACCCGGGAGCGGTGATGCTGCCCTTCATGATCACCGGCTCCACCGATGGCCGCTTCCTGGCGAAGCGCGGCGTGAAGGTCTATGGCTTCTGCCCGATGAAGCAGGATATGGACGTGTCGCCGCTGGAAATGGCGCACGGGCACAACGAGCGGATATCGGTGGCCAACCTGGTCTTCGGCGTGCGGGTGCTGTACAAGGCCGCGGTGCGGTTGTGTTCCTAGCGCGCGGGCATGGGCACTAGACCTGGATGGACTTCCACTTGCCGCCCCGGTAGCGCAGGAAGGCGAACAACCCGCGGAAGAAGAGGTCCACCGACATGGCGACCCAGGCCCACTCCAGTCCCAAGCCCATGACGGTGATGAACAGGATGGCGAGCGGGACGCGGATGCCCCAGATGCACCCCGCGACGATGTAGAGGGGATAGCGCGTATCCCCGGCGCCGCGCAGCGCACCGTTGATGATCATGGTGGCGGCGAGCGCCGGCTGGGCCAGCCCTACGATGCGCAGCGGCCCCGTCCCCAGCGCGATGACCTGCGGGTCGGATGTGAAGAAACTGACGAGCGGCAGCGGAAACAGGATGAAGACGACCCCCATCAGGCCCATCAGCGCCGCCCCGATGGCGAACGCCGTGTAGCCGTTGCGTTCGGCTTCCTTCGGATTCTGCGCCCCCAGAGCCTGCCCCACCAGCGTGGTCGCCGCGACGGCGAAGCCGAAGCCCGGCATGTACGATAGCGACTCGGCATTCAGCGCGACCTGGTGGGCGGCAAAGGCGGCGGTGCCGAGCGTGGCGACCACCCGCGCATAGGACATCTGGCCGAATCGGAAGAGCAGTTGCTCCAGGCCCGAAGGCACGCCGACTCGGAGTATGCGCTTGATGAGGTCCCAGTCGGGGCGGAGTTTGTCCAGCGCGAGCCGAAGGATGCCGCGCCCTCGCGCCAGCGTGCTCACGGCCAGTACGCCGCCCATCAGGCGGGCCGTGGCCGCGCCGATGGCCGACCCCGCGACCCCCATGCGCGGCAGCCCGAAGGCCCCGTTGATGAGCGACCAGGCCACCACGATGTTGATGCCGTTGACGATGAACATGATGCGCAGGGGGGTGCGCGTGTCGCCCGCGCCGCGCAGGGCGGCGTTGCAGATGAACATCAGCGTGGCGGGGAGGAACACCACCGAGACGATGCGCAGGTAGGTGGTGCCTGGGCCAAGGGCTTCGGGTTCTGCGCCCATGAGGGCCACCGCAGGGCGCGCCAGCGTCGTGCCGAGCAGCGTGGCGACGAGGCCGATGGCCGCCCCGACGAGCACCGATTGTCGGAGGACACGGTTGGCGAGCAGCGAATCCTTGGCTCCGACCGACCGCGCGATGAGGGCGGTGCTGCCCACGCCGATGGCCCCGAAGAGCGCGTTGGTCAGCATCACCCACTGATTGGCCAGGCCCACGGCCGCGAGGGCTGCCGCGCCGATGTGCCCAACCAGAAACGTATCCACGATGCCCACCATCATCCCCAGCATTTGCTCGCCGGCGGCAGGCAGAGCCAACCGAAGCGTCTGGAGCGCGGCGGAACTGCCCGAGGCGCTCTTCCGGAGGGCGGCTGCTGTGCGAAGACGGGCCGCGGCCAGGTGTCCCAGCCCATTGACAGGTTTCATGAGCGAGTCTCTTTCGGCGTTGGATTCAGTTTGGATATATTATACTCCATGCGCCGTTTCTCACAAATGGGGCGGGATGCGGGGTCGGTTCCAGTTTGCGTTGGGGATTCCACGAGGTGTAACCGCGAAGAACGCCAATCCACGCGAATGTTAGGTGCGACGCGCTTCCGAACGTGCGTCGTACCTGGGCCACCAACATCGGCACTTCGCCACCCGCAAGGACGGGCGCCACGCGATTGGGCGCCGAATCGCGGGATGCGTGCGGGCGTGCGTGTGGACACGCAGGGCGATTTCGGCTACAATCTGCCGGGCAGCCGCCGTTCACTCGTTTCGGAGGAGGTCTCTGTCGCGATGGTGAAACGCTTTGTGATTGTGGCGGGCAACATCGGATCGGGCAAGACCAGCCTGACCACCCTGGTGGCGCAGCGGCTGGGGTGGAAGGCCTACTACGAGAGCGTGGAGGATAACCCCTACCTGGCCGACTTCTACGCCGACATGAGGCAGTGGAGTTTTCACCTGCAGATATTCTTCCTCGGGCATCGCGCCGAACTCCACCGACACATTGCCGCGCTGCCCGAATCCGTGATCCAGGATAGGAGCATCTACGAAGACCGCCATATCTTCGCCCAGGCCCTGTTTGACATGGGCATGATGCGCAAGCGGGATTTTGACGCCTACGTTCGCCTCTACGATATGATCGTGGCGCATCTGCCGATCCCGAGCCTGCTGATCTACCTGCAGGCTTCGGTGCCCACCCTTGCCCGCCGCATCCGCCTGCGCGGGCGCGACATTGAGTCGGGTATCACCGAGGATTACCTGGCGCGGCTGAACGAGTTGTACAAGGTGTGGATGGAGGGCTTCAACCTCTGCCCCGTGCTGACAGTCCCGGCAGACGACCTGGATTTTGTCAACTCTGCCGACCACCTGGACATCATCTGCACGCGAATCCTGGACCGACTTCAGGGGAAAGAGGAGGTCATCCTGAAGCCGTAGGGCGTTCGCGGCGTGCTCCGTTTGAGTGAGGGTGTCGGCCCTGGGCGCGCCCGGTGCCGCATCTACGGGCGAAGCAGTTTCAGCCCGTCCGGGTACCGCCGCGCCAGGTCCACGTAGATTTTCTTGAAGTGCGTCCACTGGGCGCGGTATTCGGCGGTTACATCCTTTTCCAGAAGGCGCGCGGGGACCCCGACGGCGATTTTGCCGCCGGGCACTTCTTGGCTCTGCCGGACGACGGCCCCTTCGGCGACGACGCTCCACACGCCGACGATGGCCCAGTCGCTCACGACGGCGCGCATGCCGATGACCGCGTAGTCGTGAATCGTGGCGTTGTGGATCACCGCGGCATGGCCGATGGTAACCCAGTCGCCGATGACGGTCTGCTCGTCGGGCCTGGCATGCACCACCACGTTCTCCTCTATGCTCGTGCAGTTGCCGATGGTGATTCGGCCATAGTCGCCCCTGATGCAGGCTCCTGGCCCGATCCAGCACCCTTCGCCGATGGAGACATCGCCGATGACGGAGGCCGAAGGATGAACGTAGGTGTTCTGGCCGATGGTGGGGATGCGATTCTCAAACTGGTAGATGGCCACGTTCACTTCTCCTGCATGGGTGAGCGGACGAACCGATAGCCGACGCCGCGCTCGTTGACGATGTAGATGGGATTCTCAGGGTCAGGCTCAATCTTGCGCCGCAGGTAAAGGATGTAGAGTTTCAGGTTGCTGATGGCGCCCTCGTAGCCAGGGCCCCATACGTTGTCCAGGAGTTCGCCGTAGGAGAGCGGGCGGTCGGGGTGCGTTACGAAGTACAACAGCAGGTTGTATTCCGTCGGGGTGAGGGGAATCTCATGTCCCGCGACTCGCACCCTCCTCGTGATGGGGTCTATGGTGAGGTAGTCGCCGCCGACGGAGTAGAGGCACGCGGTTTGTTCTCCCACCACGGCGCGCCGCAGCAGGGCCTTGACCCGCGCCCGAACTTCCTCCAGGTCTACGGGTTTGGTGATGTAGTCATCGGCGCCCATGTCCAGGCCGCGCACCTTGTCGGCCGTCTGGCCCATGGCGGTGAGCATGATGATGGGAACCGGCGAGAATTCGCGGATGCGCTGGCAGACCTCCCAGCCGCTCATGCCGGGCATCATGATGTCCAGCAGGATGACGTCGGGCCTGAAGTCGTAGGTCATGCGCAGGCCTTCGCGGCCGTCGGGCGCGGCCATGAACTCAAATTCGGGCGGGCGGAAGACCTCCGCCAGCATTCTTTTCATCATCGGCTCGTCGTCTATGAGGAGGACTTTGATGCTCATACGCTCTCACCCGGCGCATAGAGCCAGTGTATGGCCGCTTGGGCGTATTATACAGCAGGTTGTGCTGGGAAGCAATATGAGCGGCGGGAGGAACCCCCGCTCATCCCCTGGCCGCTCGCGCTGGCCTTCGGGGGCCCTAAAGGTCTCCGAGACCTTTTGGGGTCTCTCTGTTCTTTCCCGCGAGTGGGGGCCCCCTTGCGGCCAGGGATAGCCGCCCTACGTGCCGTCTCCCAACCTGTGGTCGGGTTTCCATGCCCGACGCGGTGTGGTGCAGGGGCACCCTATGGCGGCTAGGGATAGCCGCCCTACGTGCCGTCTCTCAACCTGTGGTCGGGTTTCCACGCCTGACCGGCGGCTGGCTCCGTTGGCGGCGCAACTTTCGGGCAGGCGCGTTGTTGTATATGTGAGAAGGGCCGCGTTTGTTTACATAATCCGCGTCGGAACCTATTGACAAATGCGCAAGTTGGTGGTAGAATATAGTGGCCTAAGCAGGGTTGCCGACGTTGGTGGGTTTTCTGTTCTCGCGGAAGGGAGGTGATGCCGGGGCTGGTCCGATCGTTCGCTTCATTTGGCAGAGTCCGTTTCACCGATTGGTCGTCCGAATTCAGTCGCGAATGAAGTAAGGAGAGTAGGAGATGAACGCTCTGGTTGTCCTCGTCATCGCCGCTGTCGGGATCGCCGTGGGATATGGTCTCTATGCCAAGTCCATTGACCGCCGCGTCATCCAGCCCGATAACCAAAAGGCCACTCCCGCGAAGATGTACATGGATGGCGTGGATTTCATCCCCGCGAACCGCAACGTCCTCTTTGGCTACCAGTTCAAGTCCATTGCCGCCCTTGGCCCCATCCTCGGGCCGATTGTAGCCGTGCAGTGGGGCTGGCTCCCCGCGCTGCTGTGGATTGTGCTCGGCACTTTCTTCATCGGCTGGGTGCAGGACTACAGCAGCATCATCATGGGCGTCCGTGAGGAAGGGCAGACCTTCGGCGCGTTGAGTTATCGCTTGATTTCGCCTCGCTCCCGGATGATCCTCCTCACGTTTATCTACTTCTACCTGTGGCTCATCATGGGCGCGTTCGGGACCCAGGTTGGCTTCGTGCTGCTGACCAACCCGGCGGTGCCCCTGGGGGTGATCATCGTCATCCTGGTGGGCCTGCTGGCTGGCCAGATGACCTACAAGTGGAAGCAGGACATTCTGTTGACGACCGTGATCACGGTGGTGCTTGCGCTTGCGGGCATCTGGGTAGGTATGGCGCCGGCGGTGCGGGACTTCTTCTCGGCCCTCTACGGGACTACCGGCGGCGCGGCCAGCCCGAAACTGTTCCTGGATGTAACGCTGGCGAAGTTCGTCGGCAGCCTGCTGGTCATCGTGATATGCTACTTTGGGTCTGTGCTGCCCATCTGGCGCTGGGCGCAGCCGATCAACTACGTGGCGTTCTGGATCGTGAGCCTGGGGGTCCTGGGAGGGCTGATCGGGTTGCTCATCTGGCGGCCTGGCATGGGCGACTTCCCGGCCTATCGTATGTTCAACGTGCCTGGGCTTGGCCCGCTGTGGCCCATCCTGTTTGTAACGATTGCGTGCGGCGCAATCTCGGGCTGGCATAGCCTGGTGTCGTCGTCGGGCACGGCGCGGCAGTTGGAGCGCGAAGGCGATGCCATCTTCGTGGGCGGCGGCGCCATGTTCTTTGAGATGTTCTTCGCGACCATGGCGTTCCTGACCGCGACGGTGGCCTTCGGCAGTTACGATGGCTATGTCAAGGCGGGTGGCGCTGCGGCCGTCTTTGCCAAGGGCCTGTCGGTGTTCATGAACAAGTGGGGCGTGGACAAACTCCTCGGCGAAGGGTTCGGAACCGCCTATGGCATGGTGTTCCTGACCCTGATGGCCCTGACCATCATGTACCTGGTGGTGCGATTCATGCGCGTCGCCAGCGCCGAGGCCCTGGGCGACAAGTTCCCCGCCATCCGCAACATGCACGTGGGCACCATCATCGCCCTGCTGCTGACGCTGGCCCTCATCTGGCTGGTGCCCTTCCTGCAGATTTGGGTGGTGTTCGGCGCGGCCAACCAACTGATGGCATCCCTGGCCCTGCTCCTGATCACATTGTGGCTGATGTCCAAGGGCAAGAGTTATCAGTGGACCTTCTGGCCGTTCGTGTTCATGTTCGTTACCACCATCGGCGCCCTGCTGTACAAGGCCTATGAGGCGTTCTTCATCAACCTGCCCAAGACGGCGGATCCGGTGGCGAACAAGATTGCCAACGTTGGGCAGTTCACCGCCGCGCAGGTTATCATCGGCATTGTGGCGCTCATCCTGGTCGTTGCTGCCTTCATCCTGGCTTGGGATGGAGTGAGCGCCATCCGGCGGTATCGCGCCGAATTGGCCAAGGCCAAGGCCTAGCGGCGCAAGGTGCGATCTCAGCGATGGGAGAGCAATGGCGCTCTCCCATCGCGCCTACCTGCCGTTCTTGACGGAACGGATTGGAAGGCGTACAATGTTTTTGCAAGTTTCCGTCAGGATGCCGTGTGGGTAGAATCTACAAATGGGTGATGGTATGGTACGCAAACCAATCCTGCTAGAGGTGATCGCACCGATTCTAGAAAGGGTTGGTTTGTGCTTTACTTGCCAGGTTGTTCTGAGCGGCGCCGGGCTTGACAGGGGACAGGATGCATATCCTGAACAGTGGCGGAGCGACTTTGAGGCGACGCTAGGCGTGGTCCGGCGGCTGTCGCAGATTGCCGGAAACGGGTTGGTCATCCGCTGGTCGGATCCGCGATCCCTTCGTGGGTTGTTCCTCTCGCTGCGGTACCGCGTGCGGCGCTACCCTACTTTCATTTTGGGCGGCCGCGAGAAGTTTGTCGGTTTGGAGCAGGCCGAGGCGGGGTTGATACCCCGGCTGGAGGCCCTGATGGGGTTGGGGGGAAACCATGTATCGCAAGATTCTGTTGCCCATTGATTCGGCAGGTGTGCCGGACGACACGGCGCGGCACATCATTTCGCTGGCGCAGGTGCACAACGCGGCTATCCTCGGGCTGCGAGTAATCCCCATTGTGTCCTCGGGCGAGGCGTTTTTTGACAAGGTGCAGGTGGAACTCGGGTCTCGCGGGGCGCGATTGCGCGACGCCGCGCAGGCCGAGTTTGCGCGGCTTGAGGCGATGTGCAAGGAGGCCGGCGTCGCCTTCGCGGGCGAGGTGATCTTCACCGAACGCGGCGAGGCAGAGGCCATTGCGACGTATGCGGCCGAGAACGGGTGCGACCTGATTGCGATGCCCGTGCACCCGCGAACGGCCCTGTCGCGGTGGCTGATGGGGAACGTGGAAGACAAGGTGCGGCGGCGCGCAACCGTACCCGTCTTGTTCATTCCGGTAGCCGTTGGCTCCGGCGCGTAGAAAGCGAGGCACGGATGTCTCACGATATTATCCCAATTCTGCAGGACGCTCTGAAGGCGGAACTGGCCGCTGTGGAGATGTACGCGGCCCATGCGAAGGCGATCCCAGAGGCGGCTGTCGCGGAGGGCGTTCAGGCGATTTTGGAAGTGGAGCAGGAGCACGCGGCCAACCTGTCGCGCCGCATACGGGAACTCGGCGGGCGGCCGCTAGAGCCAGGCGGGCCTGCCACGGTCGCGGGCAGGGTTGCCGCGGTCGGCAGCCAGGCGCTCGCCACGGCGGAGATGCTGCGACTGGAACTGGGCGAGGAGCAGACGGCTATCAAGCACTATGCGATGGCCATCGCCGAGATCATGGACGACGAGGACACACTGTCCATGCTGACAGAGCACCTGCAAGATGAGATTGCCCATGCCACATGGATGAAGCGCCAAATCCGTGCGCTGGGAACGGCCTAACGATGGGCGAAGAGGTATGTAAGGAGAGCAGACTTCGGCGCGCCTGGCGCACGCTGTGGCAGATCATCTACGGGATGACGGTCTATGACTGGGTGCGCGAACTGCAAAAGCAGCGCGGCGAACTGGAGCGGTTCTTCGTCCTGGTGGTGTTTGGCGACATGATCGGCCTGCCGATCTTGCCGCCGTACTACTCGCTGCGTTTGATTCCGTACACCGTACCCATGCTGGACCGCTGGAAGCGTTGCATCCTGAGGGAAAGAGACCTTACGGATCTTTTTGATTCCGAAATTGGATAGGGAGGAAGGTACGTACATGAGCGAGGAAGAGAAACCCAATGTGCTGAAACGGTTCTTTGATACCACCAAGAGCGTGCTGTATGGGATGGCGGGGCACGACATGGCGCGATTCGCGCTGAAGACGCGCGGGAGCATGGAGCACCTGTTCATCCTGATCACCATGGGCGACCTGCTGGGGATTCCGATTCTCCCGCCGTACTACTCGTTGCGGCTGCTGCCGTATGTGGTGCCGCAGATCGCCACGTGGAAGCGGCGCATGCTCCGTGAGCGCGACCTGACCGACGCACTCGCGTAGGGCGCTGCGGTCGTCCTGGAAGCGCGCTCTACAAAAATCTAGAAAGGGGTGATGGGCGTTGTCATTAGCAGAGGTTTTTGAAAAGAATCCCGACCGTCGCTACATCATGTTTGGAGGCAAGGGTGGCCTGGGGAAGACCACATTCTCCGCCGCCACCGCGTACTGGCTGGCCAAGAAGGGCTATCGCGTCCTGGTGTTCTCCGTGGATCCGCAGGCTTCGCTTTCGGATATCTTCCAGCGAGACATCTTCGGCAAAGGCCCTGTAGAAATCATGCCGAATTTGTATGCTCAAGAGATTGATGCGGACAAACGCATCAAGGAGTACCAGGACGAGATTCGCCGCAAGATTCTGGACATGTACGGCCTGCCCGAAGTGCCCCAGGAGATTGAGAACTACATCCAGGCCGCAGCGGCGGAACCTGCCATGGAGGAAAGCGCCATCTTTGACGAGGTGGTGGACATCGTCGTGGGGGGGCAGTACGACTACTATATCTACGACCTGGTGCCCCTGGGCCACGCGCTCTACTATCTCAGCATGGCATCCGTGTACGACCAGTGGATTGACAAGATCACGGCGCTGCGCGAGGAGATGGCCGAGTACGAGAAAGTGGCAGCCGTGATGAGGCGGGAGAAGGAGACCGAAGAGGACAAGATTCTGAAGGAGTTGCAGTACATCAAGAATCGCATCAATACCTCCTCGGGCATCCTGACCGACAAGCAGAAGACGGCGTTCTTCTTCGTGCTGGTTCCCGAAGAGATGATCATCCTGGATACGCAGAAGGCTGCGGGCCTGTTCGCCAAGTTCAACGTGCCCCTGTCGGGCTACATCGTCAACCGCGTGATCCCTGCGGAACTGGCGCAGCAGAACATCCCCGCGTACCTGCGCAACCGCATTGAGATGCAGCGGCAGTATCTGGACAAGATCAACCGCACTTTCGGCGGCGAAGTGCTGGCGTGGGTGCCCGAGTTTGAGCGGGACATCACCGGCTTGCCGATGATAGAGAAAGTCGCCAATGCGATGTTTGGAGGTAATGGCGCATGATCACGAAGACAACGCAGCAATTCCTCGCCGAACACCCGAAAATGAAGTACGTCTTCTTCGGGGGCAAGGGCGGCGTGGGCAAGACCGTCATGGCCGGCACAGCCGCCTTGTGGCTCGCGCAGCAGGGCAAGCGCACGCTCCTGGCGTCCACCAACCCTGTCCACAGCCTGAGCAGCCTGCTCGGGCAGGATGTTTTCGGCAAGCCCACGCCGGTAACGGGGGTGAACAACCTCTGGGCGCATGAGATTGATACGCGCGAGACGATAGAGAAGTCCAAGAAGGAAATCCGCGAGAAGATAGAGTGGTTCCTGAAGTTCGCGGATATCAAGACCAAGGCGGACGAGTTCGTGGAATCGGCGACGATGAACCCGGCCTTTGAAGAGTCGGCTATGTTTGAGAACATGATTGACATCATGTTTGAGGACAAGTACGAGGCCTACGTCTTTGACACCGCGCCGACGGCGAACGCGCGCCGCCTGCTGGGCATGTCCTCGGTCTACTCGCTGTGGGTCAACAAGATGGTGCAGAGCCGCGAGGAGGCCAGGAGCCTGCGGGAACTGCTGTCGTACAGCAAGAAGAAGCAGGAGAAAGACCCCCTCATGGAGTACCTGCTGCGCTTCAAGGACCGCATGGCGCACGCGAAGGAACTCCTCACCGATGCGGAAAAGACGGCGTTCTTCTTCGTAACGCTGCCCGAGGCCCTGCCCATCGCTGTGATCACCCGATTCATCAACTGGTTCAACGAGTTCGGCATCCCGGTCGGCGGCGTCGTGGTGAACATGGTCATTGACAAGAGCACGGTGAACGCCACGACGCCTGATTTCGTCCGCAACCGCATTGCCATGCAGGACGAGTACATGGAGGTCATTCACCGAACCTTTGGGGACTCGGTGCGGGCCGTCGTGCCGCTGTACGAGACGGAAGTCCGCGGCGTAACGATGTTGGAGCGCACCGCCCGCGACCTGTTCAAGTAGCGCATCGTGTCGTCCAGGCAAGGCCCTTGTCGTTCTGGACAAGGGCCTTGTTTTGCCAGGAGGGTATCCGTATGGGGCCGTGGATGGTCTTGCTCATGGGGTTGTTGTACATTCTGGCGTTCGGCGCCCTGGGGCTGGTGCGCCGCGAGCCGTTGAGCCTGCGGTTTGCCGTGGAGAGTCTCGCCTTCACCGCGCTCATCTATGCCATCTACTTGGCGAGCGGATTCCTGATGAGCCCCATTCTCTTCATCATCCTGCTCTACGTGCTGACGATGCGGGCGCAGATTCTGGTGGACGTGGGCAACCTGGCCGCCCGCACGGGGCGGTGGGACATGGCGCGGGGGTTGTACCGACTGGGCGAGCGGCTCAGCGTGGCCGACCCCAGCCGCTGGGCGGCCCGCATCAATACGGGCGCGTGCTTTCTCAAGGAAGGGCGGCTGGAGGAAGCCATCCGGGCCCTCGCGGCTCTCCTGGAGAACGCGGAGAAGGGGCGGCTGGCCCCGAAACACGAGGCGGCGTGTCGCTACAATCTGGGCCTGGCGCTGATGCGGAGCGGCAAATGCGCCGAGGCGGTGCATCAGTTGAATGAGGTCATTGAACTGCTGCCCGGGTCGGTGTATGCGGTGGGGGCAAGCGCCGAACTGAAGCGCTACCGCAAGACACTGGCCGGGCAGGAGAAGTCGCAAGACTCGGGTTGCGAATCATAGAACACATCCAAGGAGGCCAACGTACATGGACAGCATGGACATCGTAACGGCGTTGATGGAGGTCGCAGCGCGCACCGCGCCGAAGGCGGCGGGCAAGGATTACATCGTCGTCCGCACGCTAAAGGGCGACGTGCTGCGAGACCTGGCCGAGAAGATGGTGGAGTTCGGCATTCGGACCGGCAAGGTCAACTTTGACCGCGACGGCAAGAACGTGGCCAACTCGGCGGCTGTGGTCCTCATCGGGATCAAGGACGCCGCGACAGTAGGTCTGAACTGTGGCGCTTGCGGCTTTGAGAAGTGCCTGAAGATCAACACGTTTGAGGGCGAGTTCAAGGGGCCTCAATGCGCCTACCGCCTGCTGGATATGGGCATTGCCCTGGGGTCGGCGGTGAAGACGGCGCAGATTCTGAACGTGGACAACCGCATCATGTACCGAATCGGCGTGGTGGCCCGCGAAATGGGCCTCATAGACGCCGACTTCGTCATGGGCATCCCGCTGTCGGCAACGGGCAAGAACATCTACTTTGACAGGTAGGGGTGCCGTGAACTGGAGCGACATAAAGAAAACCGCGAAGGAGCGTTTTGCGGGCGCGTGCCGCGTCTGCCCGGTGTGCGACGGGAAGGCCTGCGCGGGGGAGATGCCCGGCATGGGGGGGATTGGGAGCGGCGCGTCGTTCATGAACAACGTGGCGGCCCTGGCGCGGCTCCGCCTCAAACTGCGCACGCTGCACGACAAGGACACGCCGGACACGCGCCTGACGCTGTTCGGCCACGCGCTGGAGATGCCCATCCTCGTAGCGCCTGTGGCGGGGACTGCGCTCAACATGAACAACGCGGTGCCGGAAGAGGATTTGGCCGACGCCATGATGGGGGGCGCGGTGGCCGCCGGCTCGCTGGGCATGGCGGGGGACGGGCCGAATCCGGCGCTGGCGGACATCGGCATCGCGACGATTGCGCGGTACGGGGGCCGCGGCTGCTTCATCGCCAAGCCGCGCCGCTCGGAGGACATCCTGCGCCTGTTGCGCCGCGCCGACGAGGCGGGGGCATGGGCTGTGGGCGTGGACATAGACGCGGCCGGCATTGTGGGGATGGTGCGCGCGGGCCAGTACGTGGGGCCCAAGCCCGTCGCCGACTGGAAGGCGATCGCGGCGCGGCTTGAGCGGCCGTTCATCCTGAAGGGCATCATGACGCCCGACGAGGCGGAGATGGCCCTGGACACAGGGGCGGCGGCCATTGTCGTGTCCAATCACGGCGGGCGAATCCTGGATCACACGCCGGGCACCGCCGACGTTCTGCCGTCCATCGCGGCGCGGGTGAAGGGCAAGATTCCGATTCTGGCCGACGGCGGGGTGCGGTCGGGGTACGATGTGCTCAAGATGTTGGCGTTGGGCGCCGACGCCGTGATGGTCGGGCGCCCGATGAGCATCGCGGCGGTCGGCGGCGGTAAGGAGGCGGTCGCGGCGCTGCTGGCCCAGTACGCCGATCAGTTGCGCTCGGCCATGATCCTCACGGGCTGCGCCAGCCTTGCCGAGGTGGACGCCCGAATCCTGTGGGGCCATGACGCCTAACTCAACGACGAGGTGAAGCATGTATCGGGTGCTGAGCATCAATCCAGGCTCCACGTCCACGAAAGTTGCCTTGTACGAGGACGAGTCGCCGGTGTTCGTGGAGGTCATCCGCCACTCGGCGGAGGAGATCGCCCGCTTCCAGCGCATCGTGGATCAGTACGAGTTCCGCCGCGATGTCATCCTGCGCGTGCTGGAGGAGAAGGGCGTTGACCTGAAGTCGCTGCACGCAGTGGTGGGCCGGGGCGGCGCGCTCCCGCCCGTGGCCAGCGGCGTGTACCGCATCAACGACCGCATGCTGGAAGACCTGCGCCAGCCCAAGCGCGAACACGTGAGCAACCTGGGCGCGTTCATCGCCCGCGAAATCGCCAGCCGCGCCGGAGTCCCGGCTTTTATCGTGGATCCGGTATCGGTGGACGAGTTTGAGCCCATTGCCCGCATCAGCGGCCTGCCGGAGATTGAGCGCAAGAGCCTGTCCCACGCGCTGAATCTGAAGGCGGCGGCGCGCAAGGCGGCCAAATCGCTGGGCAAACCCTACGAGGAACTGAACCTGGTGGTGGTCCACATGGGCGGGGGGATTTCCGTCAGCCCGCACCGCAAGGGGCGCATGATTGACGTGAACCAGGCGCTGGACGGGACAGGCCCCTTCTCGCCCGAACGCGCCGGCGGCTTGCCCATCGGAGACCTGCTGCGGCTCGCGTATTCGGGCCAGTACACGTTTGACGAGTTGTGGCGGCGGTGCGTCGGCGGGGGCGGGCTGGTGGCGCACCTGGGCACCAACGACGCGCGCGAGGTGGAGCGGCGCATCGCCGAAGGGGACGAGCACGCACGCCTGGTGTACGAGGCGATGGCCTACCAGACCGCCAAGGAAATCGGCGCCATGGCCACGGTCCTGAAGGGCGAGGTGGATGCCATTGTCCTGACGGGCGGGCTGGCGCATTCGGAGATGCTCACGGGCTGGATACGCGAGCGCGTGGAGTGGATCGCGCCGGTGCTCATCTTCCCGGGCGAGGACGAGATGGAAGCCATGACAATGGGCGCGCTGCGCGTGCTGCGCGGCGAGGAGCAGCCCAAGGAGTACGCGTGATTCGTCTGCAGAGAACACCTCACCGCCGAGACCGCGGGGCACGCAGAGAAACCGAACGTGCTGTCTGCGGCCTCGGTGCCCTCGGCGGCGAACCGATGCATATCAGGGGGCGTCTGTGAGTCTGGTTTTCTTCATCGCGGGGATCATCCAGGGGTCGCTGGCCGACGGGATGCACGACCAGGACTACCGCGCCCGAATCGCCGAGGTGATCCGGCGGCGTTTTCCCGACGCGCGCATCGTGGACCCTGTGGCGCTGCACCCCAACAGTTTGGACTACTCGGACGAGGAGGCGCGCGCCACGTTTTTTGCCATGATTGAGGAGGCCAGGCGGGCCGACGTGGTGATTGCGTTCGTGCCGTCGTGCAGCATGGGCACGGCGGTGGAGATGTGGGAGGCCCGCCGCGCCGGGAAGCCGGTCATCGCCATCTCGCCGCTGGTCAACAATTGGGCGGTGCGGTACCTGTCCACGCGCATTGTGGGGACGATGGAGGACTTGGACGCGGCGCTGGCGGAGGTGGTGGGGTAGGCGATTCTCCCGGCCTAGCGAAACACGCAAGGGAGAAACAGCGCCTGCGTGTCGGTCATTTTGATCACGTAGAAATCCGACGGGCCGGGAATCTTGTCCAGCGGCCAGGACACTGCATCCATGAAGCCGACCGCCACGATTCCGCCATCAGAGGTGCGAATCATGGACACTGGATCGTCATTGTCCGGGCCGCCCCAGATGCGGGACCAGAGGTCCTCTCCGGCGCTATTTAGCCTCATGATCCAGAAGTTGTCAAAGTTCATCTCCGGCGTTTGGTAAACCTGGGAGTAAGCGGACACCACATAGTTACCGTCGGGCATCTGCACGATGTCATAGGCGCCGTCATAGCGCCCGCGACTGTTGAAGATTCTCATCCACGCCACGTCGGCGTTGGCATCCAGTTTGACGATCCAGGCGTCTTCGCTGGGGAATGTCTCCTGCACGCTGGTCCCGCCCACGATGACTGCGCCACCGTCGCGGGTGGGTATGATGGAGCCGAACTTGTTCTTGGGGCCTTCGTTGAAGGTCTGTGTCTTGAGGATGTTCCCGTTCGCGTCAAGCACCAGGTAGGAAGCAAAGACATGCGGAGTCAGGATGCTGCGGCAGTCGGCTGTGCACGTGTCGGCGGTGAGGATGTAGCGATTTGAGCCCCAGGGGGTGAGCGCAGTGCCGCCATCTTCCGCGCCCAAATCGTACGTCTTGCTCCAGATGATCTCGCCGTTGGGATTCAACTTGACCAGCCAGACGTCCCCTTTGCCATCCTGAACGCCGAACGACACGGTGCGGCCAGTCATCAGGAAGTTCCCATCGGGAGTAGGGATTGTCTCCACGACGAATTCATCCTGATTGCCGCCGAAGGTCTTTTCCCACACCACGCTGCCGTCGGGGGCCATCTCCAACAGCCAGGCCTGGTAGCCGTAGGGAAACACATATCGGGTGCCGGTAATCCAATAGTGGTTGCCGTTGAGAGTAACGGAGTTGAACGAGTCGGCTTGGCCGCTGCCTATCTGACGCGCCCAGAGCAGTTCGCCGCGCGCGTTGAGTTTGATGATCCAGCCGTCCGTATTGCACCACAGCAGGCAGGGAGTCGGGCCGGTAACGCCGACGACGACCAGGTCGCCGTCGGGCGTTTCTACGATGTCGGCTGCGAGATCGGCCTTCCCGTTGTTGTCAAATCGCTTTTCCCAGACGACCGATAGGGCCGCGGGACTCGTTGCCCGTGGCGGGGAGAGCGGGGTGTTGGATGAGGGGAGAGTCCACGGCGCGGGCACTGCGGGGGTCAGCGTGGCGGTGGGGGGCGGGCCTGGGCGTGCGCCTCCGGCCGCGGCGATCGTGGCGCAGGCGGTCGCCGGGAGGAGCAGGAGAACCATCGCGCGTCCCATGTGTTTCATTTCGGGCGCCCTCATCAAATGGTGTGAAGCGTTATACCAGCACCTCTTGGCGATCGGCGCGGTGTTACCCGCGTTGCCGTTGTCCCGCTTCCTCCAACGCGCGTTCAAGCAGATCGCTGACGTGGAGTTCGGAAGCCCATTCTCGCAGGTAGTCCAGGTCTAGTTCGCCCGCGCGGGTCTTCAGCACACCAAGCACGTCGCGCCACTGAAGGTCGGAGACATCGCCGCCCATCCGATACCACTCCAATTTGGACAGGACGATGTCCTCTGGGCTGATGACATACACGGTTTGCTCTGGTTCGGCAACGATGGCGAGGGGTTTGCGCCGTTCTAATTGCATTTGGTCAAACGGGCGCAATCCGCGGATGAAGATATCCACCTTGAACGCGGTTTCGTAGTGGATGAGGTTGAAACTGCCGTGATGTTCAATGGCAGCGCGCATCATTTCCTCGTCCACGTAGAATTCCTTTGAGAGCGCGGCTACGAGCGGTGGAATATGCTCCAGGCGCATATCGGCAACGATATCCACATCCAGCGTAGAGCGCATGACGCCTTGCAGGGAACTGGCCAACGAACCGCCCACCGCGTAGCGAACACCAAGCCGTTCCAGCGTGTGGGCCACCAGCAGTGTGATGCGCGTGGTCTCACCGGACACGTCCATACACCTTCTCTGCCAGTTCTGCACCCAGCGCCATTTCTGCGAACATGCGGTGGACTTGTTCGGCGGTTGCCTGGGGGTAACGCTGCTTGATCCCGCTGATGGCCAGCGTCCTGACGGTTTCGTTCAGGCTTTCCACCACCGCCATCTTTCTCCACGGCGGCATACGCCGAATCAGGTCAATTTGCAGGGCTTCAATTTGGGGATCGGTGTCAGGGAATAAAGCGCCCATATCGGTTCTCCGCAACCGCATGCTGCTCCCCATCTCAATTGTAGCCGCACCCTCACGGCGCGTCAATGGGTTTGAGTGTCCGCCCCCGGCCTTCCCCGTGGGCGCGAGGGTGCGTTGTCCCCCTACACACCCTTGCGCCGCGTGTAGTCGGGCAGCAGGATGGGCGCCCGAACCTTCGGGTCAAGCCCGGCCTCTTTCAGTTGCTTCTCCCACCGGTCCAGGTGGCTCAGCGTGAGTTTGCCCAGTTTCACTTCGCGGAAGTGCTGGCCCACCGTGATGCCCGCGCGCCGCCCGAACACGCACACGTCCAGCAGCGAGTTGCCCATGAGGCGGTTGCGCCCGTGGACGCCGCCCGACGCCTCGCCCGCCACGTACAGGCCCGGGATGTCGGTGGTGCAGTCGGGCTTGATGGCGATGCCGCCGTTCTGGTAGTGTAGCGTGGGGTAAACGAGCATGGGTTCCTTCGTGATGTCCACGCCGAAGCGCCCGAACTGGCGCACCATGGCGGGGAGTTCCCGCTGCACCGTGCCCGGGCCGTGGATGATCTCAATCATGGGCGAGTCCAGCCACACGCCCTGGATGCCCGAGGGGGTCGTAACGCCCTTGCCGCGCTCCACGCACTCACGGATGATGGCGGCGGATTCGGCGTCGCGGGTCTCGCGGGGGAACACGAACTGCTCGCCGTCTATGTTCACGACCTGGGCGCCCAGGCCGCGCACCTTTTCGGTAACCAGCAGGCCGACGATCTGCTCGGGGAATGCGGCGCCGGTGGGGTGGTACTGCATGGTGTCAATGAACGCCAGGCGCGCCCCGACGCGGTAGGCCATCACGAGGCCATCGCCCGTCGCGCCGTAGTGGTTGGTGGTGGGGTAGTTCTGGTAGTGGAGCCGCCCGCTCCCGCCGGTGGCAATGATGGTGCACTTCGCCTTGACGACCAGGTATTCGTTGGTCTCCAGGTTCATCAGGACTGCGCCAGCCACGCGCCCGTTTTCGTCCATGAGGAGTTCCACCGCTGGCGCGAACTCTATCACCTGGATATCCTCGGGCCACGACCGCACCTCGTCGCGGAGGGTGCGCATGATCTCCGCGCCCGAGTAGTCGCGCGCCGAGTGCATGCGTTTGCGGGAGGTGCCGCCGCCGTGGATGGTGATGAGCGTGCCGTCGGGGTGCTTGTCAAACATGCAGCCCAGGCTCTCCAACCACTGGATGACGAGGGGCGCGTCCTTGACCAGCGCCTCCACCAGGTCGGGGTCGTTGGTGAACCCGCCGCCGCCCATCACGTCCAGGTAGTGGATGGCGGGCGAGTCGTTCTCCTTGTCGGCGGCCTGGATGCCACCCTGGGCCATCATGGTGTTGGCGTCGCCGTGGCGGAGTTTGGTGGCCATGATGACCTTGGCGCCGGACTCGCGCGCCTTGATGGCCGCCGCCGACCCTGCGCCGCCGCCCCCGATGATGAGCACGTCGGTCTCGTAGTCCACGTTGTCCAGGTTGACGGCTGCGGGGTCCAGCAGGGGGCGCGCTTCCAGCAGGTCCGCAAGTTCGTGGGGCGTGCGCGTCCCCTTGTTCGGCCCGACGCGCAGTTCGCGCATGGCCTCGCGGATGTAGTCGGGGTGGAACTTTTCCAGCAGGGCCTGCTTTTCCTGCGCGGTGAGCATCGGGAACGTTTCCTGAAGCCGCCGCGGGCGGGTTGCCTCTACCTTCGCAATGGAATCTCTCATGTACTGCGGATAACCCATGATCTCCTCCGCTATTCGTTATCTACCGAACGGGTGCGCGCATCGGCTATTCAGGCTCAATGTCGCGCTCGTAGTACGCCTTCTTGAGTTCGTCCTTGGACATGGACTTCAGTCGGATCAGTTCCGCGTCGTGCTTGCCGTCCATGATTTCCTGGACGCGCTTGTGCAGGTGCTCGGCGCGCGGGGCCAGGTATTTGCCGTAGAGGCGCCTGCACAGGATGGCGATCTGGTACTGCTTCTCCTCGGCGGGGCAGCGCGCCGCGCACAGCCCGCACATGATGCAGTCAAAGGACTTGTCGGCGACGCCCGCGATGTTGCCCCGCATGGCGTCGGCCATGTAGTCCCGCACGTCTATGTCTTGGGGGCAGACCTTCGTGCACGTGCCGCAACTCAGACAGCGCAGCACCTCGGGGTAGGTCTTCAGCAGGGCGCTCATGTCGGGCTTCAGTTCTTCCAGATGGTACTGCGCGCGCGGGGCCGGGAAGAAGGGAATCTGCGCCAGGTACATTTCCGGCTCCACCATGGTGGCACACGCCAGGCCGATCTTCAGCCGGTAGTCGCCGGCGGTGCGATAGACCGTGGCGCACGCCCCGCAGAACCCCGCGCGGCAGCCGACGCCGCGAATGAGTTTGTAGCCGGCGTACTCAAGGGCCTTCATGATGGTGAGCGTAGGCGGAACCAGGTACTGCTTGTTCATGATATAGATGGGAATCAGTTCTTCGTTGGCCATCACTGAATACCCTCCAACTCGTCTTCGCGGAATGTGGCGACAGGTGGGGCTTCGTCCAGGCTTCGGCCGGGCACGTAGTCAAAGAGGGCCTGGACTTCCTGCCCGACGGCGCGGAACATGGTGGCGATGGGCAACTGGCTTGGGCAGGCGCTGTCGCACATGCCGCAGCCGACGCATGATGTTACCATGTGGTTGAGCCGCGTGATGTGGAAGAGGAGCGTATCGGTCGGGAGCCGCACCGCGCCCTTTCGGGCCGCCCACTGTTGGTATTTCTCGGACTCATGGTCAAAGATGGGCGTGCGGAAGATGCACTCCTTGCAGTAGCAGATGGGGCAGTTCACCATGCAGTTGTGGCAGCGGATGCACGTGGAGAGATAGGCCTGCAGCCCGCTCATGTCCCTGACGCGCTCGCGGAAGGCCGCGAACAAGCGGTCGCGGGTTTCCGTGCGCCGCCTTGTGATGTCGCCCACGACGCCCTCGCGGGCCTCGGCGGGCTGCCCCGGCTCCAGGCCCAACTTTTCGGCCAGCGCGTCGGCGACTTCCAGGTGGATGCGCTCGCGGGGGTCGTCGCCGAAGATGTGGATTCGCAGGTCGCCGTGGCTGGGGGTGAACTTCTCGCACATCTGGCATGCGGTGCGGAAGGTCTTGCCGGCATGGGGCTGGATGTCGCCGCCCGCGACCTGCGACAGGAGTTCACCTTTGGCGTCCACGCCGTGGCGCAGCATGTCCGCGTAGTCCCGCACCTCGTAGGTGCCCGGGCAGTCCACGCCGATGATGAGCAGGTTGTCGGCTTTGGCCTGCTGGAGTTTGACCAGTTCCACTACGGCCCGAATCTCGCAGTCGCGCATCACGACGCCTACCCGCTCCTTGATTCCGGTCATCGTGATGTTGGATACGAGCCGGGCCGTGGTTACGGGCATCACGGGCGCCAGCGGATCCATGGCGGCCAGGTGTCGCGGATCGCGCACCAGGGTCTGCACCGTGTTGTCGCCAGCGGCTACCCTCAACGGCACCAGCAGGGAGTCCACAATGCCCGCATCCAGCAGTCTGCGCAGTAACGAATGGATCGCCTCTGAGGGATTGCCGTCGGTTTTCAGAATGCTATGCATCATGAGCCGTGAAGTCCTCCCTTCAGCGATCAGATGTCCCACGCGCCCTTGAGCGGGTTGGGGCCTTTGGCCTTGAGGGCGGCGACCATCTCGGTTACGGTGTCTGCGAACAAGCGGCCCTCGCTGGCGCTGATCCAGCGCAGCCATACGCGGTCTTCGTCAAAGCCCAACTGCTTGAGGATGCTCTTGAGGATGGCGACCCTTCGGCGGGCCTTGTAGTTGCCGGTCTGGTAGTGGCAGTCGCCCGGATGGCAGCCGCCGATGAGAACGCCGTCAGCGCCCTCCAGCAGGGCCTTGCTCACGTACACGGGATCCAGCGCCCCGCTGCACATCAGGCGAATGACCCGAATGTTGGGCGGGTACTGGATGCGCGACGTGCCCGCCAGGTCCGCGCCCGTGTACGTGCACCAGTTGCACAGAAACGCGATGATCCTGGGTTCAAATTCGGTTTCAGCCATTCGTTTCTCCGACGTTGAGAATACGGGCTTCGTTAGGTTGTCGTGCGCCGTTGCGGCAGCGTTAGGCCTGGGGCGTGGCCTGGACTTCGCGGATGTCCAGGATGGTCAGGCCAAGCGCCTCCATGGTCTGCTGCAACTTCTCCTTGGCGATCCCCGTAACCTTCAGCGTTACAGTGCGGTTGGATGCATCCTCGCCCAGGAAGGTGCCGAGGCTCACGATGTTGCCGCCCAGTTTGGCGATCTCGCCGGTGATGGACGCGAGCATGCCTGGCTCCTCGGGGACCAGGAGCGTGATTCGGATTCCCCCTTCTCGCGCGCCGAGCATCTCAATGAAGGTCTTGAAGATGTCGGTCTCGGTGATGATGCCGATGAGCCGGCTATCGCGAACGACGGGAAGCCCGCCGATCTTGTTGTCGGCCATGATGCGGGCGGCTTCTTCCAGCGGCGTGAACTCCGTTACCGTGATGACGTCTTTGGTCATGACGTCGGCCACGGTGATGCGCGAGATGAGGTAGTTGGGTTCCCACACGCTCAACGTTGTGGCTGGCGACGGCGACGCATACAGCAAATCCTTCTCCGAGACGATGCCGATGAGATGCCCGCGCTTGTCCACGACCGGCAATCGGCGCACTTTCCGCTCCCTCATCAGTTTGAGGGCTTCGTTGATGGGCATTTCGGGCCCCGTGGTAACCGGGTGATGGCTCATCCGTTCTCCGACTAACATCGTTCTACCTCCTCATTTCCCTTCGCTTTGAACTGTTCCGATACGACGAACTTTCGCTCCGCTCCAAGATTACAACCCGAGCGCGGCGGCGTCAACTTCGGCGAGCACGGCCTTGTGCTCAAAGGTGTACTGTTGGGTGGCCTTGTTTGGGCATGTTACGGCGCAGATGCCGCATCCCTGGCACAACTCGTCCAGCACGCGCGCGACGCGCTCCTCGTAGTCCATGACGCGCGCGCCATAGGGACATGCCGAGACGCACAGCCCGCAGAAACTGCACAGGCGCTTGTTGACGCCGACGCGCGTCATCTTGCTGGCGCGCTGCTTCTCGGCCAGGTAGGCGGCGGCCCGCATCGCTGCGCCCTGGGCCTGGGCGATGGTCTCGCGAATGAAATGCGGCCCGTGCGCCAGCCCGCACAGGTACATCCCTGGCTTCATGAAGTTCAGCGGGCGCATCTTCGGGTGCTGCTCCTGGAAGAACCCGTCGCTGTCCAGCGGCACGCCCAGGAGTTGCGCCAACTCCGCGTTGGCGTTTGGGGCGATGCCGGTGCTGAGCACCACGGCGTCGGCTTGCAGGAGCACCGTCTCGTTCAGGATCGCGTCGGTTACCCGCACCGCAAGCCCGTCGGCGGCAGGTTCCACCTTCGGCTTGTCGGGCAGTTCGTAGCGGATGAACACCACGCCCTTGTCGCGCGCCTGGCGGTAGAGGAGTTCGTACATGCCGAAGGTGCGGATGTCGCGATACAGGATGAAGATGTTGGCTTCGGGCCTCAGTTCCTTGAATCGGATGGCGTTCTTGACCGCCTGGGTACAGCAGATGCGCGAGCAGTAGGGGCGGTTCTCATCGCGGGAGCCGGCGCACTGGATCATGACCAGGTTGCGCGCGCTGGCGAACGGGGACTGCGCCAGGGTTTCCTCGCCGCCCGAGAGCGCACGGGACAGGTCGCCCTGGAGCAGGACGCGGGTGTCTTCCCCGTAGAGGTATTCGCGCACCTGCGCCTCGTGGCCGCCGGTGGCGACGATGACAGCGCCTGCCGAGACCGGCACGTGCTCACCCGCGGCCGTCTGGATTTCCGCGCGGAAACGGCCGCCGACTCCGGAGAATGACGCCAGGGTCGCGCCGAGGTGCACGGTGATTCGGTCGTGGTGGCTCACCTGCGCGGCGAGTTGCTCGGCGCGAGTTTGGGGATCGGGCGTCTCTACCGTGAACCCGACGTTGTGCAATTGCCCGCCCAGACGGTTCTCGCGCTCCACGAGGGTTACAGGATGGCCCAGGTTCGCCAGGGTGAGGGCGGCGGTCATCCCTGCCAGGCCGCCCCCGATGACAAGCGCGCCGTCGTCCACATCCGTCGTCTGGATTCTGACCGGGTTGGCGTGAACCGCTCGCACGGCGGCCATGGCGACCAGGTCTTTGGCCTTCTCCGTGGCCAGCGCCGGCGAATGCCGGTGCACCCAGGCGCATCCCTCGCGGAGATTCGCCCGCTGCAGGAAGGCGTCGTTCAGGCCGGCCTGGGCCAGCGCGCGGGCCAGTTCCGTCTGGCAGGTTCGCGGCGAGCATCCGGCGAAGACCAGGCGATTGCTGCCGGTGGTTCGGATCCACTCGCCCAGGTTCGCGATGCCCTGTTCCGAGCAGCAATCCTCGGCGCGGCCCACCGCAACGACGTGGGGCAGGGAGGCCGCATACTCCGCAAGCGCGGCGACGTCCATGGCTTGCCCGATCGTGCCGTTGCAGGTGCAGATGAAGACGCCGATGGCCGGCTCGCTTTCGGCAACCTGGCCGCTCGGGACGACCGGGCGCGCCAGGGCTGGCTGCGACGCCGTTTGCGCGGCGTGGGCGGCGGCCGCGGCGGCCTCGGCCACGGTGTCGGGGATGTCTTTGGGTTCCAGGTAACAGCCGGCGACGAAGACGCCGGGGCGCGCGCTTGCCACAGGTGCGAATTCGCCGGCCTCGCCGAAGCCGTAGGCATTCACGCCCAGCCCGATGCGCTCGGCCAGTTTTCGGGCCGACTCCGACGGCTCTAGCCCGATGGCGAGGACGACCAGGTCAAACTCCTCTTCCTTTGGCTCCCCGCCCTCGCTGACGTAGTTCAGGGCAACGTGGCCGGTCTTGGGGTGCTGCTTCGCCTTGGAGACCATCGCCCGACGGAAGCGGATGCCCTCTTGCCGCACGCTGTCCCAGTAGCGTTCGTATCCCTTGCCGAAGGTGCGGATGTCCATGGTGAACACGGTGATCTCGGCGTCGGGCTGGGATTCCAGCGCGGCGCGGGCCTGCTTCGCCGTGTACATGCAGCATATGGAGGAGCAGTACTCGCGTCCCACCGTCTGGTCGCGGGAGCCGACGCACTGGATGAAGGCGATGCGTTTCGGCGTCTTGCCGTCCGAGGGCCGCACGAGTTTCCCTTTGGTGGAGCCGGGAGGGCTGACCATGCGCTCAAACTGGATGCTGGTAACCACGTTGCTGAGCACGCCGAATCCGAATTCGCCCTTGCGCCGCGCGTCAAAGGGCGAGAAGCCAGGGCTCAGGATGACGGCTCCCACGTCCAGTGTCTGCTCCGTCGCCTGCTCGTCCAGGTTGATCGCCTGGGTGGGACAGGCGTCCACGCATTTGCCGCAGCGGATGCACGCGGTCATGTCAATCACATAGGCATTGGGCACGGCGCGGGGCGGGGGCGCGTAGATGGCCTTCTGGGGCGCGAGGTTCCCCTCGTGGGCGTGCGGTCGCGTAACCGGGCAGACCGCCGCGCAGTCGCCGCACAGGTTGCACCGCTCCACGTTGACATAACGCGGGTTGTGGCGAATCCGGGCCTGGAAGCGGCCTGGCGCGCCGTCCAGGTGTAGCAACTCGCTCAGGGGCAGGGGCATGATGTTGGGGTGCAGGCTGCACTCTATGGATGGGCAGTAGGTGGCGTTGGTGGGCGAACTGATGCACAGCCCGCACGAATCCGTCGGGAAGGTGCGATCCAGCAGGTGGAGCGAGCCACCGATGCCCGGCGCCTCGTCCAGAAGATAGACGGCATGGCCGCGCTGCGCCAGGAGCAGTGCCGACTGCATCCCGCTCAGGCCGGCACCCACGATGAGAATGGCGTTTGAACCTTTGTCAACGGCGGCATCAGCCATGGCTCACCCTCAAGTCGGTCATTCCAGCCCCTTTGCGCGCAGGAGAGGCCGGGGATCCACAAGGTGCTTGGCGTACCACTTGTTGCGCCCGGGAAGGTCCAGCGCAAGGCCCATGAGTTCGGTGATGTACATGACGGGAACCTTGGGCGAGACGCCCTTCTGTCGGCTATCCAGATTGGCCTGGCAGAGCGGGCACGCGCAGACGATGCAATCGGCTCCGGCATCGTTCGCTCCCTGGGCGATGCGCCCCGACAAGACCGTAACCACGTCGGCGCGATCCAGCGCCAGCGAGGCCCCGCAGCATTCCACCGTGTGCGCCCACGGCACCGGCTCTGCCCCCAGCGTCCTCAAGATGCGGTCCATGACCGTGGGGTGTTCGGGATCATCCCAGCGGTTGGTGAGGTCGGGCGGGCGGATGAGCAGGCAGCCGTAGTAGGAGACGGTGCGCAGCCCGTTGAGCGGCCGCTTGACCTTGGCGGCCAGGGCTTCTGGCCCCAGGTCGTTGCCCAGAACGTCCAGCAGCGTGCGGGGGCGGGCCGCGCCGATGTACTCGGTCTGGAATTCGGCTTCCATCTCCTTGCGCCAGGCGGGGTCGGTGCGCATCCTGTGATCGGCGGCGGACATGCGGCCGTAGCAGGCGGCGCAGGGCATGACGATGTCGGCCCGCAGCGCCTGCGCGCGCATGAGGTCGCGCGTCGGCAGCGCCAGCGCTAGCCGGTGGTCCAGCGAGTGCGCCGAAGATGCCCCGCAGCAGTTCCAGTCTTCTATCTCCACCAACTCTATGCCCAGGGCCTCGCAGACGGCCTCGGTGGACCAGCCGTATTCAATGGCCGTGGATTTCAGCGTGCATCCGGGATAGTACGAGTATTTCACCCTTGTCCTCGCGGTTGCTTTCTGAACAACTGCTGGATTTTGGCCATGCCCTTGATGCGCTCGGGCAGAATCGGGATTTTCCCTCGGAGAAACATGCGGGCGCCCAGGTCCAGGTCGGTGAACAAGTCCCCGCTCAGGAGTTTGTACAGCGCCAACATGCTCAACTCATGCACCCGCCCGAAGAGGCGGATGCTGGCCAGGAACTGGCGGTGCAGGACCAGCACGCGGCGCTCCGCCGGCGCGTAGCCTTCCCGCAGGGCCATCTGCTTGAGCGCGTCCATGACGTGGCCGGCGGCAATCCCATTGGGGCAGCGCGTCCAGCATGTCTCGCAGCCCACGCATAGCCAGATGGCGCTGCTGCGGAGGACCCTGTCCTTCTGGCCCAACTGCACCAGTTTGAGGATGTGCGCAGGGCCGTAGTCCATGGCGTATGCGGTGGGGCATCCGGCGGTGCACTTCAGGCAGTAGTAGCACAGCCGAATGTTCTCGTGGCTGAGCGATTCCACCGTTCGCAGGAACGTGGGGTCAACCCGCAGCACGGCCTGGGTTGCGCCCGCGGCGGGCGCCTGCGTTCTCGTGTGGCTGGCCAGGGATGCGGTCGCGCCTGCTGTCATCTACACCTCCGCCAGGTAAGCGTCCATCATCGCCAGCACGTGGCTGGGCGTCAGGTTCCGCAGTTTGCACGCCTTGTTGGGGCAAGCCACCACGCAGGCGCCGCACCCTTGGCACAGGGCTTCGTGGACGACGGCCTTGTGCTTCCAGGGGTGCATCTCGCGCGCCTGGTAGGGGCAGGCGGGAATGCACAGCCCGCAGCCCGAACAGAGTTCCTCGTCCACGTAGGCGATGGTAGGCTCGGCGACCAACTCGCGCTGGGAGAACAAGGACAGGACTTTGGCGGCGGCCGCGCTGGCCTGGGCCACGGTCTCCGGGATGTCCTTGGGCGCTTGTGCGGTGCCTGCCAGGAAGATGCCGGCGGTCAGGCTTTCCACCGGCCGCAGTTTCGGGTGGGCCTCGCTGAAGAAGCCGTGCTCATCGGTGGCGATGCGCAGTTTCTGCGCCAATTCCACCGCGCCTTCCGCCGGCATGACGGCGGTCGCCAGCACTGCCAAGTCGGCCTGCACCTCTATGGGCTTGCCGGTGAGGGTGTCGGCGGCCCACGCGACGACTTTGCCGTCCTCTTCGTAGAGGCGCGCCACCTTGCCGCGAACGTACAGCACGTCCTGCTGGGTCATGGCGGACTGTACGAACTCTTCGTAGTCGCGCCCCTGCGAGCGGATGTCTATGTAGAACACGTAGGCCTGACCATCGGGCACGCGCTGCTTGTACAGGGTAGCCTGCTTGGCCGTGTACATGCAGCAGATTTTGGAGCAATAGGGCATGTGGTGCTCGGGGTCGCGCGAGCCGGCGCACTGCACGAAGATGACTTCCCGAGGCACGGCGCCATCCGATGGCCTGCGGATTTCGCCGCCCGTGGGGCCGTCGGCGGCCAGCATCTGCTCAAAGGTCAGCGCGTCTATGATGTCGGGGTAGCGTCCGCCGCCGTACTCGCCGAACTTGGCGAGTGGCCGCAGGGAGTATCCCGTTGCCACGATCACGGCGCCGAAGGCGTGCTCGGAAAACGTTGGCTCCTCGTCGGCGTTGCCCGTCCGGTGCTTGAGTTTTGCGGTGAAGTTGCCCACGTAGCCGCCCAGTTCCTCCACCTCGGTCCGGAGGAAGACTTTGATGCGCGGGTTGTTTTGTACCGCCTGCAACTTGGACTGCAAGAGGTCATGGGCCGCGTCAAAGTTGACATAAACGCCGGACAGTTGGCCCACGTGGCCGCCGAGTCGGTCGGAACGCTCCACCAGCACGACGGGGTATCCGGCAGACGCGATGTCCAGGGCCGCCTGTAGACCCGCGATCCCGCCGCCGATGATCAGCGCCTTCTTGACCAGGGAGAGGGATAGCGGAACCAGCGACTCGTTGTATTTCACCTTCTCCACGATGGTCTTGATGTGCTCTATGGCCTTCTCGGTCGCGGCTTCCTTGTCTCCCTGGTGGACCCACGAGACCTGCTCGCGGATGTTGGCGATTTCGGTCTGGTAGGGGTTCAGGCCCGCCTGGGCGGATGCCTTGCGGAACGTAACTTCGTGCATGGCCGGGCTGCACGCGGCAACCACCACGCCCTCAAGGGCCTGGTCCTTGATGGACTGCCGAATGAGCGACTGGCCGGGGTCCGAGCACATGTACATGTAGTCCGTCGCCAGGACGACGCCCGGGTAATCCTTGAGCGCCTCCGCGACGCGCTTCACGTCCACCGTGCCGGCAATGTTGATGCCGCAGTGACAGATGAACACGCCGATGCGCTTCATGATGCCTCCGCTCCGACGGGGGTCTCCATGGCCTGGGGCACGCCGCTCCACTGGGCGAAGAGCGACAGGACTTTGGCGGCAGCGGCGCTGGCCTGGGCGACGGTCTCGGGGATGTCCTTGGGGCTGGTAACGGCCCCCGCCAGGAACACGCCCGGGCGCGTCGTCTCCACGGGCAGCACGTTGTCGTCCAGGGGCAGCAGGAAGCCGTAGGGGTTGGTGGGGATGCCGAGCATCTCGGCCAGTCGCCGCGTCTCGGGGTGGGGCACCATGGCCGGCGCCAGCACCACCATGTCGGCGGCGATCTCCACCGACGCCCCGCTGAGCGTATCCGCGCCCCAGACGATGACCTGGTCGCCCTCGCGGAAGACGCGCGCCACCTTGCCTCGGATGTACAGCACGCAATCTTCTTCTGTGGCGCGGTGGTAGAATTCCTCGTAGCGTTTGCCAGCCGCGCGCACGTCTATGTAGAACACATATGCGGTGCCGTCGTGCACCCGATGCTTGTACAGCATGGCGTGTTTCGCCGTGTACATGCAGCAGATTTTGGAGCAGTAGGGCATGGCGGTTTCGGGGGCGCGCGAGCCGGCGCACTGGATGAATACCACCTGCTTGGGTTCTTTGCCGTCCGAGGGCCGCCGAACCTTGCCCGCGGTGGGGCCGGACGCCGAAAGCAGCCGCTCAAACGCCAGGCCGTCCACCACGTCGGGAATCTGCCCATATCCGTACTCGCCCAGGTTCTCCAGCGCGTACAGGTTGTAGCCGGTGGCGATGATGATGGCGCCGACCTCCACTTCTGTGGTGGTCGCTTGCTGCTCGTAGTCAATGGCGTGGACGGGACAGACTTTCTCGCAGAGGCGGCACTTGCCCCGCGTGAACCAGGTGCAGGCGTCGCGGTCTATGACCGGCTTGTTGGGAACCGCCTGTGGCGACAGCGTGTAGATGGCCTTTCGCTTGCCCATGCCGCGGTCAAAGGGCGAGGCGACTTTGGTCGGGCATTTCTCCTGGCAGAGGCCGCACCCCGTGCACACGTCCCAGTTGACCGATGCCGGCTTGCGCTGGACGGTGGCGGTGAAGTGCCCGATCTCGCCCGTGATGGCCGTAACCTCCGAGAAGGTCATGAGTCGGATTCGCTCGTGGTGGCCGGCCTCCACGGTGCGGGGCGTCAGGATGCATTGGGCGCAGTCCAGCGTCGGGAAGGTCTCGGACAGTTGGAGCATCCGCCCGCCGATGGAAGGTTCCTTGTCCACCAGGACGACTTCGTATCCCGAGTTGGCGATGTCCAGCGCGGCTTGGATTCCCGCAATGCCGGCCCCGATGATGAGGACTCGCGTGATGGGCGCCTTGTCTTCCGCCACGTTGCGTCTCCTAGATCAGCCCTTTCGCGGCCAGAAGCGGCCTCGGATCTACATAGTGCTTGTCCAAGTCAAAGGCGGTGGCGTCCAACCCCAGGGCGATGCCCAGCAACTGCGTGTCGTACAGGACGGGAATGGGGCGGAAGCCGCCGTGCTTCATGGCCAGGTCCTGTTGCCAGCGGTCCAGGTTGAACTGGCACAGGGGGCAACTGGTAACGATGAGGTCCGCACCCGCCTTCCTGGCCGACGCCAAGATGAGGTACGACATCTCCTTCGTGGTCTCCAGGTCAAAGGCCGCGATGTAGTTGCCGCAGCATTCGGCGCGGTGCGGATAGTCGGCAACCTGGGCGCCGAGGGCGCGCAGGAAGTTTTCCAGGATCTGGGGGTTCTCGTGGTCGTCAAACCCCATCTCTTTTGGGGGGCGCAGGAACATGCAGCCATAGTACGGCGCAACCGAAAGGTCGGACAGGTTCTTCTTCACGGCCTTGCTGAGGTTGTCCCAACCTACCACGTCGCGCAGGATTTCCAGGAGGTGAAGCACCTCCACCTCGCCCGCGTACTCGGCCTCTATGAAGAAGTTGATCTTCTCGCGCTTGTCCTCCTCGTTGCGCATGACGAGGTTGGATCGCTTGAGCACGTTGAAGCAGGTGGAACAGGCTACCGCGAGTTTGTCGCTTTCCGTTGCGGCGCTCACCAGGTTGCGCACCGGCCCTGCCAGGTCCAGCAGGTTGTCGCGGCTCAGGGGGAAGGTCGCGCCGCAGCAGTTCCACATCTTCAACTCGGCCAACTCTATGCCCAAGGCGGCCATGGAGTCCCGCGCGGCGCGGTCAAACCCCTTGGCCTTGGTGCTGAGGGTGCAGCCTGGGTAGTAGGGAATTCTCATGCCCGCACCTCATCGTTTGTTACTACGCTGTGTATTTCCTGAAGCCGCTGATAAAAGCCTGCTGGGGGAATTCCGCAAGCGTCTCGGCGGGGAGTTTCTCTATGACGATTTTGTCCCCGCGTTCTGTCATCAGCAAGTCTCGCACGACTTCCATGATGCGCGAGAGGTCCACGCCTTTGGGGCAGCGGGTGTAGCACTGCTGGCACGCCGCGCACAGCCAGATGGTCTTGGACTGCAGCACGGCCTCGTGCTCGCCCAGTTGCAGGAGGCGGATCACCTGGTTGGGGAGGAGGTCCATGGCGAAGGCAGCCGGGCACCCCGCCGAGCACTCGCCGCACTGGTAGCATTTGAGCAGGTCCTGCCCGCTCATCTCCTCCACCTTGCGGATGAAGTCGTTGTGGACCTTGGCAGCGGACAGTTGGATTCGCATGGCGCCTCCAGGCTAGTCTGGGATGGCGTACTGGCGCACGCCGTCTTCGTATGCGTCTCCCCCATAGATGTCGTTGATGACGGTGGCAGGGAAGTCCTCTACCTCAAGTTTCCACAGGGCCTCGGCTCCCAGGTCTTCGTAGGCGATGACCTCGGCCTTTTTCACCGACTTGGCGATCAAGGCCCCCGCGCCGCCCGTGGCCGCGAAGTAAACGGCCTTGTACTTCCGAATCGCGTCCTTGACCGCCTGGGAGCGGTTGCCCTTGCCGATCATCCCTTTCAGGCCGGCGGCCAGCAATCGCGGCGTGTAGGGGTCCATGCGGTACGAGGTGGTGGGGCCTGCCGAGCCGATGGCCTGGCCGGGCTTGGCGGGCGCGGGGCCCATGTAGTAGATAATTTGCCCCTGGAGTTCAAGGGGAAGGGGCGCGCCGGCGTCCATGGCCTCCACGATGCGCTTGTGCGCGGCGTCTCGCGCCACGTAGATGGTCCCCGAGATGAGCACCTTCTGCCCGGCCCGCAGGCTGGCAACTACGTCGTCTGTCAATGGCGTCTGGATCTTCATGGCACACAGTCCTCCGCTGTTCGGCTACAGAACGATTTCCTTGTGTCGCGCGCTGTGGCACTGGATGTTGACCGCCACGGGCAAACTGGCGATGTGGCACGGCTGGCTGAGCACGTGGACGGCCAACGCCGTCGTGCGGCCCCCCAGACCCTGCGGCCCGATGCCCAGTTTGTTGACCCGCGTGAGGATGTCGGCTTCCAGCGAGGCGTCTTCCGGGTTGTCGCTGGGCTGGCCCACCTCGCGCAGGAGCGAGCGCTTGGCCAGGAGCATGGCCTGCTCGGCCGTGCCGCCGATGCCGACGCCGACGATGATGGGCGGGCACGGGTTCGCCCCGGCCTTGCGCACGGTCTCCACGACAAACTTGATGACGCCTTCGCGCCCGTCGGCGGGCTTGAGCATGCCCAGGGCGCTCATGTTCTCGCTGCCGCCGCCCTTGGGGGCCAACGTGATGCGCAACTTGTCGCCGGGCACGATGCGAACGTGGATGACGGGAGGCGTGTTGTCCTTCGTGTTGACCCGACTGGAATACGGATGGGCCACGACCGACTTGCGCAGGTAGCCCTTGATGTAGCCGCGCCGCGTCCCTTCGGCGATGGCCTCGTTGAAGTCGCCGCCGACGATGTGCACGTCCTGCCCGATGTCCGCGAATACGACCGTGTACCCGGTGTCCTGGCACAGGGGGACTTCGTCTTCGCGGGCGATGCGGGCGTTCTCCAGAATCTCCTGCAGAATCTCGCGTCCTGTGGGCGACTCCTCGCGTTCCAGGGCTTGCCTGACCGCTTGGATCACGTCGTCGCCCAGGACGTAGTTGGATTCCATGCAGAGCCGTTCCACGGCTTCAACGATGGTGTCGTAGTGGATTTCGCGCATGGTCTGCTCTCCTGCCTTTCTGGCGAAAATAAGGCCTGAGTGCGCAGTTCACCCACGTCCTCAGGCCTTTGTTGTCATCCCCCGATTGGTTGAATTCGCAAGCATGCGGATGGATAGCACCTTTGCCAGCGCCCCTTTCGGAGTCGTGCCTGCATTATACTACGCTGCCAGGCGGATGGCAAGTCGCCCACGTGCCTGCGCGGCGCTTCGTAATGCTGCGAATGTCTTTGCAAGCCTTTGTTCACGGATATGTGGCGCGCCGAATCACGCCCCAGCGCGATGGCGGCCAGTAGCAGAGCCACGCGTGGCCGATGATGTTGCGGCGCGGCAACGGGCCCCACGAGCGCGAGTCGCTGCTGGCTGCGCGGTTGTCGCCCATGACGAAGTACTCATCTGGCCCCAGCGTGAGCCGTATCGGGCGGTAGGTGAGCGTTGGCTGGCCGGCGAGGTACGGCTCTACAAGCAGATTCCCGTTGATGTACACGGAACCGCCCTCTATCTCTATGGTCTCGCCGGGGAGGCCGATGATCCGCTTGATGAAGTCCTCTTGCGGCGCGCGGGGGTACTCAAAGATGACCACATCGCCACGGCGAGGCGCGGAGAACCAATAACTCACCCGTTCCACCAGCACGAACTGCCCCGTTTCCAGGGTGGGCAACATGCTGTCGCCCAGGATGCGGAAGTTCCTGACGACCAGTTGCAGCAGCAGGAAGAGAACGACCGCCAGGACGATGGTCTCTGCCGCCTCGCGGAGGAATGACTTGCCAGGGCTTTCTGGGCTGGGAGGTGCTTCTATGGGAGATGTTTGTTCGGGCGACGGTTCGGGTTCGCGCACGAAGGCTCTCTCCGATACAAGGTAAGCGCATTATACCCGCTTTGCGCCTGGCGGCAACTTGCGAACTGTCGCTGCGGCGCGCTCGTGCAGAATTTGACAAATCCGCGCGCCTGTCGTAAAATATGCAAAGTTTTGAATGGAGTGGGCGAGGGGAGATGATCCCGTACGGCGAGTTGAGCCAACTGTATAGGGCGCTGGCCCACCCGGTTCGTCTGCAAATCCTGGACGCTCTGGCGAGAGGCGAGGAGTGCGTATGCGACCTGACGGCCCTGCTGGGCGCGCCACAGCCGTATCTGTCGCAGCACCTGGCCGTGCTGCGGAAGGTCGGACTGGTGGAGTGCTGCCGCAGGGGGAACCGCGTGTACTATCGGCCGCGCGGTCGGTGTGCCATGGAGATCATTGCCATCGGGAGCGAATGGCTGGGGACGCTTCAGGGCGATGGTGCAGTCGCGTGCGAGGGAGAGGATATCTCGTCCGACTGCTGCTGATCCGAACCGAATGGCGCAGGAATCGTTGCTGCAGGAGAAGCGGCATTGGCGCGCGCCTGGCGTGCTGGAATCGTCGGCGGGCCGCATTTGCACCCGCCGTCGCTTTGGCGTCGGAGTTACGTCGTGCTGCCCGAACGCAGCGGCAACAATGAATCTGGGAGGCAGAATCGCGTGGTCAAATCGTTGCAGAGAACCGCCAAGGCGGCTTGCGGATTGAAGAGGTGGGTAAGGCGGCCAAGAACTTGAAGTTCATCAGCCTGACGATGTTCTTGAATTTGTGATTTTGCCACTTTTCGCCGCGCTGCTGGCGTATCTCTTTTTGCACAATCGGCCCGATTTCGCGGTGGGCTTGATTCTCACCGGCACCGTTCCGTGCGCCGGGATGGTGGAGGGCTGGACGCGCTACGCCAAAGGGAACGTGGCGCTGGCGGCGACCATCTTCTTCGGTCCGATGACGGTGCTGGTTCTGGCGCTCAAGATGGTGATACAAATCGGCTTCATGGCGACATTCTTACGGCTGTCCGACCGATTATGCGCGTACTGGTTGCGGGCGATGGCACGCAGCCCGCTTGGCCTCAACCCGTGAGCCGAAAGACTACATTGTTGGGAGGAACATGCATGGCTCTATCGCTGACCATTCTCGCCAAAGGCCTGCTGGCCGGTGTCATCGTTGGTTTCGTTACCGCGTCCATCCAATCGTGGGTAGACCGGTTCTTCCTGGTGATTATCCTGATAGGGCTTGTCGGCATCCGCATTCAGGATGCGGTGGTCATCAATCTGGTAGTCGTCTCGTTGGCGGCGCTCATGATGCTTCTGCGCCAGGCGGATGTCCTGCTTTCGGTGCGCACGCACTGGGCCGAGATCGTCGTCCCCGCGGCGGTGGGCGGTGCGCTGGGCCGTGTGATTGCCCTGAACCTGAAGCCTGCGGTGCTCCTGGCCATCCTCGGCGTGTACGCGATCCTGGCTGGGCTGCGGCTGGTTTTCATCCGGCCTCTGGCTGAACGCGAGAACAAGGCCCACCCAGCGTGGATGGTGGCCATCGCCGGAGGAAGCGGTGTGCTCGGCGGGATGCTTTCTGCGGGCGGCAAGCCGTTCGCCGTTCCGCTGTACAATGCGGCCTTGGGACACCACCCTCGGAAGGCCTATGCCTTGGCCACATTGGGCGTCGTGAGCAGCGTTTGGGTGGCGCTGCTTACGCATGTGGGACTGGGCCAGGCCATCGGGCAAACTTCGCTCCTGCTGGCCCTGTATCTGTTTGTGGTGATCGCCCTCACCAGCCTTGCGGTGGCACGCGTTTGGACACCCACTTTGAACCGCATCGTAACCTATACGATCGCGCCAATCCTTGTGTTGGTGGGCGCACGCTTCTTGTGGATGGTGTTTCGCTGATACAGGCTTACTGCACGAGTCAGATGAGGAGGATGACATGAGGCGATGGTGCCGCCGTCTGCGCGGGTTCTGCCATAGCCGCCCACACCCGCCCCCGCGCGGTGGTGTGAGCGACACCGGAACGGAAGGACAACATTCTACGTTGGAGGAGAATCTCGTATGGCTCAGAATTGGTACCCGATAATCAAGGAAGACCTGTGCGTGGGTTGTGGCACGTGCGTGGAATTCTGCCCTCACGGCGTGTACGCCAAGGGGGAGGATACGGTTCCGCAGGTGATCGCGCCCGAGAATTGTGTGGAATTCTGCCGCGGCTGCGCGAAGGCCTGCCCGGTAGAAGCGATTGTGTACTTCGGTGACGACGAAAACTAGAGGGAGATGAAGGATATGGGAAAGAAAGGCTTGCTCCTTTGCGTGTGCCAGGGGAACTGCCCCTCGTTCCAGCAGATGAACATTTTTGAAGTCGGGAACGCCATCCGCCGAGCGAAACTGGTGGATTATATCGCCATTCACCCCCAGTTGTGCGCTCGCGATGGCGACCAGTTTCTCCAGGCGCTGCTGAGCAATGGGAGCCAGGTCGCGGAGACCAGCGCCCTCTATGTGGCGGCGTGCGACCCAGATATGCAGGTCAAGATGTATCGGGATGCGTTTGACGCGGCGGGCTTCCCGAAGGAGCGACTCCATGGCGTGGACATCCGAAACATGAGCACGGAACAGGCCGTGGACGCGATCAAGCGCCTGATCACAGAAAACCCGGCTTGAGCCGGAACTCCAGGGACAATCAGGGACGGCGGGGGCTCCAGGGCTCGCGCCGTCCCCATTGCCCCGTCCAAGCGAGGCCTGTCCTCTCCATCGCAACGAAAGGAGTCCGCAATGCGTATTGCGATCACGGCCAGGGGGCCAGGACTGGGCGCCTGGATTGACCCTGACTTTGGCACAAGTGGCTACGTGCTTATCGTAACCGATGACAACGATTTTGAAGCCTGGCCGAATCCATCCAAGGCCAGCGGAGATGCGCGCGGGCTGGACTTGGCGCGGCGACTCATTGACGCGGGCGTGGATGGTGTGATCACGGGCACCGTGTCCCCTGATGCGCTCACCCTGCTGCACCGCGCGGGAATCCCTGTGTATCTGGCGGGAATGGATTCCGTTCTGACCCTGGTAGAAGGTGCCCGCAATGGCGTCCTCAAGCGGGCATCGGTGGATGAAGCGGCGGGGCCGAATCCGGGGTGAGCCCCCCGCGAGGCGGCCACCTGCGCGGACGGAGATTGTTTCGTGGCTGCACTCGCTGCAAGGTCGGCGCCAACGGGCGGCGAAACCGAATGGACGAAACGCCGCTTTTGCCCCCGCCCGCTGTCCTGATTATACTTTATCGGCATCTCATCCGTGCCCGCGGCGGCTGGCCCAGCCGCGCTGCTGCGGGAAAACAGGAGTGCCATGACCACAACCACCATTCGCGAGGCCAAGCCCCGCGATACCGTGCAGGTTCATCTGCCCGACGGCCGCACTTACGAAGGCCCCGTCGGCACGCGCCTTGAGGCGTTCATCCGAGTCGCGTGCCGCGCCCAGGAAGCCCCCGTCGTCGCCGCCCTGGTGAACCGCGAGATTCGCGACCTGTGCTCGCCGGTGCTCCAGGATTGCGAAGTGGTGCCGCTCACGACCGCCACGAGCGACGGCCTGCGCATTCTGCAGCGTTCGCTGTCCCTGCTGCTGGTCGTGGCGGCGCACGAACTGTTCCCCGAAGCGCAGGTGCTGGTGGATCATTCCCTCACGCTATCGGGGTTGTACTGCCGGATCATCGGACGCGAACCGCTGAGCGCCGAAGAAATCGCCCGCTTTGAGGCCCGCATGCGCGAGATCGCCCAGGCCGATGAGCCTATCGTCAAGGAGCGGCTTTCGCTGAGCGAGGCGAAGGCTATCTTCCAGAGGCAGGGCTACGGCGACAAGGTGCGCCTGTTGCGCTATCGCTCCAAAGACTACCTGACGGTCTATCGCCTGCGGGGCGTTACCGACTACTTCTACGGATACCTGGTGCCTTCCACGGGCTACCTCAAGACCTTTGCCCTGCACCCCTATCCGCCGGGGTTCATCTTGCGGTTCCCGCGAAGGGAGAACCCGCTGGTGCTGCCGGAGTACCGCGATTCGCCGAAATTGGCGGCTGTGTTCCGGGAGCACACCACATGGATGAACCTGCTGCAGATCAATGACGTGGGGTCGCTGAACGAGGCGGTGGAGAATCAGCGCATCCGCGAGGCCATCCTGGTGTCGGAGGCGCTGCACGAGGACCGCATCGCGGCCATCGCGCATCAGATTGCCGACCTGCGCCCCGGCGTCAGGCTGGTGCTCATCGCCGGGCCGACATCCTCGGGCAAGACGACGTTCTCCAAGCGGCTGGCCGTGCAGTTGCTGGCCCACGGGGTGCGCCCGTTCACACTGGCGATGGACGACTACTTCGTGGACCGCGAGAAGACGCCGGTGGACGAGCATGGGGCTTACGACTTTGAGTCGCTGGACGCGCTGGATCGCTCCTTGCTCAACCGGCAATTGCTCCAACTGTTCCGCGGCGAAGAGGTGATGCTCCCGCACTACAATTTCCGCCTCGGCAAGCGGGAGGATGGCCCCAGGGTTCGCCTGAAGGACGACCAGGTTGTGATCGCCGAGGGGATTCACGGATTGAACCCGGATCTGCTCCCCGACCTTCCGCAGGGGAGCGTGTACCGCATCTACGTCTCGGCGCTCACGCAACTGAACCTGGACATGCACAACAGGATTCCGACCACCGACACGCGCCTGCTGCGGCGTATCGTGCGCGACGCGCGGACGCGCGGGTACAATGCGGCGAGCACGATCAGCCGCTGGGGGAGCGTAACGCGAAGCGAGGCGCTGCGTATCTTCCCCTATCAGGAGAACGCCGATGCCATGTTCAACTCGGCGCTGGCCTACGAACTGGCAGTGCTGAAGCCGTTTGCCGAGCCGCTGCTCAGACAGGTGGAGCCAGGGACGCTGGAATACGTGGAGGCCAAGCGCCTGTTGGCGTTCTTGCAGTGGTTCCTGCCCTGCGAACCTCATCTCGTGCCCGACAATTCCATCCTGCGGGAGTTCATCGGCGATTCCATTCTGGCCGATTACGCGCCCTAGTCATGGGGGTGGCGGCATGGAGAAGACCAATAGCATGCGGCTGCTGGATCGGTTGGGCATTCCCTACGATGTGTACACCTTCTCGCCCGACATCCACTCGGCGGTCGGCGTCGCGGAGGTTACGGGAATCCCGCCGGCCGAGGTGTTCAAGACGCTGGTGCTGCTGCGGCCCAACGGGAAGCCGTTTCTGGTCATCGCCCCAGGCGACAGCGAGGTTGACCTGCGCAAGGTGGCGGCGGCGGTGGGCGAGAAGAAAGTCGCCATGGCGTCGCACCGCGAAGCCGAAGCGTTGACCGGCCTGCAGGTCGGCGGCATCTCGGCGCTGGCGCTCCGCGACAAGCGGTTTGCGGTGTACCTGGACCGCTCGGCGGTATCTCACGAGCGGATACTGGTGAGCGCGGGCAAGCGGGGCGTGAACCTTCGCCTGAAGCCGCAAGATCTCATCCGCGCGGTGGACGCCGAACTCATTGACGCGGTGGGGTAGCGCCCGCGGGCGCGGCTTGGCGGATGTTGGTCCCGTTCTGGGCGGGGCCTTTTAGCGTTACGCCCACCTGCACGTCGGGCCAGACGTTGCTGATTCTGCGCCGCACCTGCTCGGTGAGGTAGTCGGCCAGCGGGCAGGCGGCCGTCGTCAGCGTCATAACGACCTCTACGCGATTGCCGTTTACCGCGATCTCCCGAATCAGTCCCAGGTCAACTACGCTGATTCCGGCTTCCGGGTCAATGACCTCTTTCAGGGCAGCCAGCACTTGGTTGCGGTCAACGCCTTCGCGTCCTGCCTCTCGCGGGGGCACGCCCTCGGCCCGTGCCAGGGCCTGTTCAAGGTGGCGCACGCGCTCTTCCAGCTGGCTCTGCCGGGCCAGGACTTCCGCCAGGGTCTTCAGGGCGGGGTCGGGCAGGTCGCCGTGGGCCAGGTCGGGCTTGGGCGCGGTTTCGCGCTCGGGTTCGGCGAAGCGGCCGGGGACGCCGACCACGGTCATGCCCGGCGGAACCGACTTGACCACAACCGACCCCGCGCCAATCCGGGCGCGGTCGCCGATGTGGATGGGGCCGAGCACGATGGCGCCCGCGCCGATGACGACGTGGTTGCCGATGGTGGGGTGTCGCTTGACCTTCTCGGCGCTGGTGCCACCCAGGACAACCCCCTGGTAGAGCAACACGTCGTCCATGATTTCGGCAGTCTCGCCGATGACGACACCCATCCCGTGATCAATGAAGCAACGCCGCCCGATCTTGGCCCCCGGGTGAATCTCCACGCCGGTGAGCCAGCGGTTGATATGCGAGATGAAACGCGCCACGAAATGGAGTCGGCGCGTCCACAGCGCGTGCGCGATGCGGTGCAGCCAAATGGCGTGCAGCCCGGGGTAGCAGAAGAGCACTTCCCATACGGTGCGGGCCGCAGGGTCTTTTGCGAATACGGTTGCGATGTCTTCTCGGATGCGTGCGAACATGGGTCCTCCGTCGCTGAAACTTCGCCCAAGTGCGATGTTGCCGCAATGCCCGTCATCCCTGGGCGAACAACTCGGTGCTGAGGTAACGTTCTCCGGTGTCGGGCAAGATGACGACGATGAGCCTGCCGGCGTTTTCGGGCCTGGCCGCGACCTGCAACGCAGCGAACGCCGCCGCGCCCGACGATATGCCTACGAGCAGCCCTTCTTCCCTCGCGAGTCGTCTCGCCATCGTCATGGCCTCGTCGTCGGCGACTCGGATGATCTCGTCCACCAACTCGCGGCGGAAGACATCGGGCACAAACCCCGCCCCGATGCCCTGTATCTTGTGGGGGCCGCGCTGGCCCCCCGAGAGCACCGGCGACCCCGCCGGCTCCACCGCCACGGCGACGAGTTCAGGCTTGTACTGTTTCAGCCGCTCGGCCACGCCTGTGATGGTCCCGCCGGTACCGACCCCCGCTACAACGATATCCACCCTGCCGTCCGTGTCGCGCCATATCTCCTCGGCGGTCGTGCGCCGATGGATGGCGGGGTTGGCAGGGTTCCGGAACTGCTGGGGGATGAAGTAGCGGGCGTCCGCCGCGGCCATCTCCTCGGCCCTTCGGACTGCGCCGGTCATCCCCTCGGCTCCCGGCGTTAGCACCAGTTCGGCGCCGAGCGCCTGCAACAGTTTGCGGCGTTCCAGGCTCATGGTCTCGGGCATGGTGAGGACAAGGCGATACCCTCTGGCGGCGCAGACGGCAGCCAGCGCGATGCCGGTGTTCCCGCTCGTGGGCTCCAGGATGATGGTGTCCTCGCGGATCAGGCCCGCTTCTTCCGCCGCGCGGATCATCGCGACGCCGATGCGATCCTTGACACTGCCCAGGGGGTTGAATGCCTCCACCTTGGCCACTACAGTGGCCTGAAGCCCGGCGGCAACCCGATTGAGCCTGACGAGAGGCGTGTTGCCAATGGTCTCGGTGATGTCGTTGTAGATTCTCATGGGCGCTTCTCCCTTTGTGCGGTTGGCGGTTCGCCGCAGAGGTCCGCGACGGTCCAGGCGTCGGCGTATTCGGCGATGACCCGCGAGAGGCCCTCCCAGAATGAGCGGCTCGGGCACGTTTCCACAAAGCGGCACGTTACGTCCGAGTCTGGGATGGTACAATCCACCAGCGCGATGGGGCCTTCGGTTGCGCGCAACACGTCGCCGATGCGAATCTCCGCGGCGTCGCGGGCCAGCGCGTACCCTCCGCCCGGGCCCTTCACACCTGTAACGAACCCTGCCGCGCGGAGCGGCCGAAGGATTTGGGCCAGATAGTCGGATGGCACTCCCTGCCTCGCGGCCAGGTCGCGCCGGCTCACGGGATTCCCATGATTCAAGGCGATGTCCACCAGAATCCTTACCGCATGGCGGCCTTTGCTCGTGACGCGCATCGTGCTCCCTCGTCGCCATTTTAGAGTAGTTGAGTGAAATTGTCAACTATTCGGCCCTGCCCGTGAGCGGCGCGTCTTGCCAGGGCGCGGTTCGCGGGTTATAATGCATCCGCGCGTGTGGGGTGGAGGTGGAGTCGCGTGGTGCAGGCAAGCGCCGCTTCCAATCTGATCGTGCCTCCGGAGTGGGAGGCGCTGGCGGCCGAGGATGTGCGGGGCGCGGTGCTGCTCGTCGGCGGCACGGATAGCGGCAAGACTTCGCTGGCAACCTATCTCGTCCAGCAATGGTCGGCTCGTGGGCGGACGATTGCCCTCATGGATTGCGATGTGGGCCAGGGGGTGCTCGGGCTGCCCGCCACCATGACGCTGCGGGTGCTGACCGGTTCTGCCTACACCGACCACTGCTTCTTTGTCGGCGCCATTTCTCCCCGCGGGCACATGCTTCGCATCCTGGTGGGAGTGCATACGCTGTACAGGAAGGCCCTGGCGCTGGGCGCGGAAACGGTCATCGTGGACTCCACCGGTCTCGTGGACCCGGGGCAGGGGGGACTGGCGCTGAAGCAGGCCAAGATTGATCTCCTGATGCCCTGCCGCGTCATCGCTCTGGCAAGGGGCGCGGAACTGAATCCCATCCTTGCTTCCTGGCGCAATCATCCCCTGGTGCAGATCACTACCCTGCGCGTATCGCCTCACGCGCGGACGCGCAGCCGCGCCGAACGGGTGGCATGGCGCCGCGAACGCTGGGAGGCCTATTTCCGTCAGGCGGTCCCCTTGACCTTCCCGCTCCAATCCATCGCGACGATCAATTGGCTATTGCCGACGGCCCAGCGCATCTGCGCGTTCCTGGACGCGGAAGGTTTGTGCCGAGGCATTGGGCGGGTTACCTACGTGGCGCGCGGCTCCACAACCATCACGACGGAGACCCCGCTACGTTCGCTGGAGGGAGTGGTCGCCATTCGTTTTGGCGCTCCCCGACTGGAAGAGCGCATATTGGGCAACGCCACGCCCCAATAGCCGCGTTTTGTGTGGGCGCGGAGGCGTGTTATACTCCAAGCCGTTCCATCTGCTGGCTGTTTCCCATTTCGCTCGGAGGCTCTTGAGTATGCCAGGTACGGTTGCCTTGCTTCGCTGCACCACATACGACACGCAAGAAGTTGAGGCGGTTGTGCGCTCTGCGGTCGGGCTGCTGGGCGGCATGAGCGCCTTTGTCAAACCCGGGTGGCGCGTCATCCTGAAGCCCAACATCCTGCGCGCCGCGACGCCCGATTCCGCGATTATCACCCACCCCGCGGTGGTGCGCGCGGTGGCCATCCTGGTGCGCGAGGCCGGCGCGACGCCCATCCTGGCCGAAAGCCCGGCAGGCCCGTTCAACAAGGCCGTGCTGCGCCTGGCCTACACTCGCGGCGGCTACGACAAGGTCGCCGAAGAGGTGGGGATGGAACTGAACTACGACGTTACGGCCGTGCAGGTTTCGCATCCCGAGGGCCACCTCATCAAGCGGCTGGACATCTTGAAGGCAGTGGCCGAGGCCGACGCGGTCATCGCGCTCCCGAAGTTCAAGACGCACAACTTGACGCGCATCACGGGCGCGACGAAGATTCTGTTCGGCGTTGTGCCTGGCGTAACCAAGTTCGGGTATCACGCCAAGTTGCAGGACGCCATGCGGTTTTCCGAGGCCCTGGTGGACATCATCGCCTATGTGAAGCCCGTGCTCACGGTCATGGACGCCATCGTGGGCATGCACGGCAACGGGCCGTCGGGCGGCGACCCGTATCCGGCCAACCTGCTGCTGGCGTCGGCCGATCCGTTCGCGATGGATGTCGTGTGCGCGACGCTGGTCGGGATGGAGCCTTTGAGCATTCCACCCCTGAAGGTGGCGGCGGCGCGCGGGCTTACATCCTGCAGCGTGGACGATGTGCCCGTGGTGGGGTTGCCTCTCGCGGAGGCGAAGTTGTCGGGCTTCCGATACGGGACGGCGACGACGATGGACACGGGCATCTTCCCGCGGGCGATGCGACGCCTGGGGCGGCGGATTCTGGCCGCGCGGACTGTGGACGGCAAGCCCGCCTGCGAGACCGAGGACTACGCCGCCCTGGACGTGGGCACCGCACCCAGGGCGATCCGCAGTTGGGTTACGCGCCAGGTGGTGGCGAATCCCCAGGCGACCGATCGGTGCATCGGCTGCGGCGTGTGCGTGCGGAGTTGCCCCGTGCAGGCGATCAGCCTGGTGAACGGGCGCGCCCACATGGATTGGAACAAGTGCATTCGCTGCTATTGTTGCCATGAGGTTTGCCCCGAGAATGCGGTGGAACTTCGGCGTTCGCTGATCGGGCGACTGATGAGCCTCGGCAGCGAATAGCACCCGTTTCGCGTGCGGCGGCGGGGTCGGCCTTTTCGTATCCAGCGGACTGTGCTATACTGTGTTTGAATGGCTTGTGCCATCTGTGGGAGGTGAGAGGTGCGTATCGGAGTCCTTACAGGGGGAGGGGATGCCCCTGGGCTCAACGCGGCCGTTCGTGCCGTGGCCAGACGGGCATTCCAGTATGGCTATCAGGTCTGCGGGATTCACAACGGGTGGCTGGGCCTGATGGAAGACCAGATGACCGAATTCACCCGCTATTCGGTGTCGGGGATCATGCACACCGGCGGGACAGTCCTCGGCGCGACACGGACAAACGTATTCGCCGTCCCCGATGGGGTGCAGAAGGTTCTGGGCACCATGAAGGCGCGTGGGCTGGACGCGGTTGTCGTGATCGGCGGCATAGATACCCTCGGCATCGCCCAGCGGCTCTACGAAGAGCATGACGCTCCGCTTGTCGGTATCCCCAAGACCATTGACAACAACGTTCCGGGCACCGATCAGTGCATCGGGTTCAATTCTGCTGTGGCTACCATCGCGGAGGCGTTGGACAAACTGCACACCACGGCCAGCGCCCATAGCCGCGCCATCGTCGTGGAGGTGATGGGGCGCGAATCGGGGTGGCTGGCTACGGTGGGCGGGCTGGCCGGCGGCGCCGATTTTATCGTCATCCCCGAAGTTCCGACCAGCGTGGGCGAAATCTGCGAGCACCTGCGCCGCCGCGCCGAGGCGGGCAAGCATCACAGCATCATCGTGGTGGCGGAGGGAGCCCACCTATCGGATTTGCCGAATGAGCCGGAGCCTGGCGAGCCTGATGCTTTCGGCCGGCCCCGCATGGACTTGCGCGGCATCGGCGAAGCGGTGGCCCAGGCCATTGAGAAGTGCGCCGAGTTTGAAGCGCGGTTCGTGGTCATCGGGCACCTGCAGCGCGGGGGCACGCCGACGGTCTTTGACCGCGTGCTGGCCACGCGCATGGGCGTCCGCGCAGTGGATCTCATCCGCGAGGGCCGATTCGGCCAGATGACGGCCCTGCACGGCAACAAGATTGAGCCGGTGCCCCTGAGCGTGCTGAAAGCGGGCGTGCGCCAGGTTGACCTGGATTTGTACCGCCTGGCTCAGGTCTTCTTCTAGTTCTCGCACCTTTGGGTGTGTGCATTCCACAAAACATTGTGCGCGGAGGTTAGAAATGAAGGTGGAAAAAGGCCTGCTGTACCTGGAGAGCCACGAGTGGGTGCGCCTGGAGGGCGACGAGGCAGTCGTGGGCATCTCGGACTTCGCCCAAGAGGAACTCAACGATGTGGTGTACGTGGAACTGCCCGAGGTGGGCGACACCTTTGCCAAGGGAGATGTGTTTGGCACCGTGGAGTCGGTGAAGGCGGCGTCGGATGTGTACCTGCCGCTCAGCGGCGAGGTCATCGCCGTCAACAGGGAACTGGAGGATTCGCCGCAACTGGTGAACGAAGATCCCTACGGCAAGGGCTGGTTCGTGCGAATCAAGGTCAGCAACCCGGAAGAGGCGAAAACCTTGCTGGACGCCGACGGGTATGCCAAATTCCTCGCTGAGGAGGCGAAAAAAGGAGGGCATTGATGCCTTACATACCCCATAGCGATGCTGACCGCGCCGCGATGCTCAAGGCCATCGGGGTCAGCAGCCTTGAGGATCTGTTCCGCGACGTGCCGGCTCAGGCGCGCTATCCTGAGATCAATCTCCCTGACCCGATGTCGGAGCCTGAACTGCTGGACTACATCGGCGCGTTTGGCCAGGCCAATGCTGACCTCAATCACTTTATCTGTTTCCTCGGCGCTGGCGCCTACAGGCATTTCATCCCAAGCGTCGTGGATCACATCGTCAGCCGCAGCGAATTCTACACCGCCTACACTCCCTACCAGCCCGAAATCAGCCAGGGCACGCTTCAGGCCATCTTTGAGTACCAGAGCATGATCTGCGCGCTGACGGGGATGGAAGTGGCGAACGCTTCGCACTACGATGGGGCTACCGCCGTGGCCGAGGCCATCGTCATGGCCTACAACGTGCAGCGGAAAAAGCGCAACAAGGTGATCATGTCCCCGTATGTGCACCCGGAATACCGCGCCACGGCCCGCACGTACGTGCAAGGGCTTGGGCTGGAGATTGTGGGCGATGACCGCCAGGACCTGGACGCGATCCTCAATCTGGTGGACGAGCAGACCGCTTGCGTTGTTACCCAGACGCCCAACTTCCTGGGCGAGATTGAGGATTTCCGGGGCGTCGGCGACCGCGTTCATGCCAAAGGCGCGCTGTGGGTGGTGGTGGCAGACCCCATCTCGTTGGGCCTGTTCAAGGCGCCCGGGGACTACGGCGCCGACATCGTAGTCGGAGAAGGGCAGCCTCTGGGCAATCCGCTCAATTTCGGTGGCCCGTACCTGGGGTTCTTCGCCACCCGCGAGCGATTTGTGCACAAGATGGCCGGGCGACTGGTGGGCGAGACGGTGGACGCGGAAGGCCGGCGTGGCTTCGTTCTGACCCTTTCGGCCCGCGAGCAGCACATTCGGCGCGAGCGAGCCACTTCCAACATCTGCAGCAACGAGGCGCTGAACGCGCTGGCCGCTGCTGTCTATCTGGCGGCGGTTGGCAAATGCGGCCTTCGGCGCATTGCCGAACTGTGCTACCATAAGGCCCACTACGCGGCCAAAGCCCTCTCCAAAGTCCGCGGCTACTCCGTCGTAACGACGAAGCCCTTCTTCAAGGAGTTTGTCATCCGGTGCCCTATGCCGGTCGGCGAACTCAACGATGAACTGCTGGAGTGGGGAATCGTGGGCGGATACGATCTCGGGCGCGACTACCCGGACCTGGCCAACCACATGCTCCTGTGCGTTACGGAGCGGAACTCCCGCGCCGAGATTGACTATCTCGCCAAGGCACTGCGTGAGGTGGCGAAATGACAGAGCCTCTTATCTTTGAGATCAGCAGGCCGGGCCGCTGCGCCGCGTCGCTGCCGGAGTGCGACGTGCGGCCGTCTGCCCTGCCGAAGGACCTGGTTCGCGACGAACTGCCGCTGCCAGAGGTGAGCGAGTTGGATTTGGTGCGGCATTATGTGCGGCTATCGCACCTGAACCACGCAGTGGACACGGGTTTCTATCCCCTGGGGTCCTGCACGATGAAGTACAACCCCAAGGTCAATGAGACCTTGGCGCGCCTGGAAGGGTTTGTGGCCACTCACCCGTATCAACCCGAGTGGACCGTACAGGGCAACCTGATTCTCATGTATGAACTCCAGGAGTGCCTGAAGGAGATCAGCGGGTTTGCGGCAGTCTCCCTTCAGCCGGCGGCGGGCGCGCACGGCGAATTCGCGGGCATGCTCATGGTTCGGGCGTACCATCTGGACCGGGGCGACCGCGGCCGTACCAAAGTGCTGGTGCCCGACTCGGCTCACGGCACGAACCCGGCTTCCACGGCCATGTGCGGCTTTGAGGTGGTGGAGATTCGTTCCGACAAGCGGGGCAATGTGGACCTGGAGGACCTCAAGGCCCATTGCGACGAGCACGTGGCGGGGATGATGCTTACGAATCCCAACACGCTGGGCCTCTTTGACGAGCACATCCTGGAGATTGCCGACATCGTGCACGGGTGCGGCGGGCTTCTGTACGGCGACGGGGCGAACCTGAATGCCATCGTCGGCGTTGCGAAGCCCGCGGATCTCGGGTTTGACGTCATGCACTTCAACCTGCACAAGACGTTCTCCACGCCTCACGGGGGCGGCGGCCCAGGCGCTGGGCCCGTTGGGGTAACCGAGGCGCTGGCCGAGTTTCTGCCCGGTCCCATCGTCGTTGAGGAGGAGGCCGACGAGGACGAGGGCCCGTATTACTCCCTGGCCATGCCGGCCAAGAGCATCGGGCGGCTCAAGGCGTTCTACGGCAACTTCGGTGTGCTGGTGCGCGCCTTTACCTACATCCGACACCTGGGCGCGAGCGGGCTGCGCCGAGTGGCCGAGCACGCGGTGCTCAACGCGAACTACCTGCGCGTGCGGCTTCAGGATGCCTACCCGCTGCCCTACAAGCGAACGTGCATGCACGAGTTCGTCCTGTCGGGCACGATCCCCGGCGCTGAAGGCGTGCGAACCCTTGATATCGCCAAGCGGCTCATGGATTTCGGCTTCCACCCGCCGACCATCTACTTCCCGCTGATCGTGCCGGAAGCCTTGATGATTGAGCCGACCGAGACCGAATCCCTGGAGACGCTGGACGCCTTCGCCGACGCGATGCTCAAGATCGCCGAGGAGGCGCGCACGCAGCCGGAGATGCTGCACGACGCGCCGTTCACGACACCCCTGCGGCGACTGGACGACGTTCGCGCTGCCCGCGAGCCGAAACTGCGCTGGCAGCCCTAGATTCACATCGGAGGCAGTACGCGAATCTCATGACTACCCCGAGAGTCCTGGTGGTGGATGACAGCACCACGGCGCGGGCGTTCGTGAAGGCGGCGCTCGCCCGATCGGGGTTGAACATCCTGGAGGCCAGCAGCGGCACTGAGGCGCTGGCCCTGCTGGGGGCGCAGTCCATAGACCTGGTCATCACGGATGTGGTGATGCCGGATGTGGACGGCTACGAACTTGTGCGCCGCATTCGCAAGAACCCACGCACGAGCGGAATCCCGGTGCTGCTCCTCACGTCACGGGGCGATGTGGCCGACAAGGTTGCTGGCTTTGAGGCGGGTGCTGACGATTACATGGTGAAGCCGTTTGAGCCGGCGGAGTTGGAGGTGCGCGCCAGGGCTCTGCTGGCGCGGCGCGTAGTTTCCATTGCGCCAAGCGTCGCGCAGGAGAAGCAGGCGACCATCGTCGCGGTTTTCGGCTGCAAGGGGGGCGTGGGGGCGACTACGATTGCGGTGAATCTGGCTTTGGCCCTGCGCGAACTCAGCGGTGGGGCCGTTGCCCTCGTTGACGCCGACCTGTCCTTTGGCGATGTGGGTCTGCACCTTAACGTGCCTCCTGTGCACACCATCAACGACCTCGTGCAGTATGCAGAGGAACTGGACGCCCCCATGCTCGCGCAGGCGATGGTGGAGCACCCGAGCGGCATTCGGGTCCTGCTGTCGCCGCCGAGACCCGAGAAGGCCGAAGAGGTGTCCGCGCGCCTCATCGGGCGGGTGTTGGACGTGGCCTCGCGCAGTTTTGACTACGTGGTCGTTGACACGCAGCGGGTGTACGACGACCGCACGCTGATGGTCTTGGACAGGGCGGCGGTTATCTTGCTGGTGCTCACGGCGGACATCGGCGCGCTGCGCAATGCCAGCCTGTTCCTGACGCTCGCCCGAACGTTGGGCTATCCCGCCGACAAGGTCATACCCGTCCTGAACGGGACAGGCGTGGGTACCGGAATCCGCGAGCAGGACGTGAGGCGGGTTCTGGGCGGGCGCGAACCCGTCTCCATAGAGTCGGGGGGCGTGGAGGTGGCGCTGGCAACCAACCAGGGCAGTCCGATCATCCTCACAAATCCGCGAAACAAGGCGGTGCGCGCTGTGAAGAAACTGGCCGAAAGGATTGTCTCGGGACAGTGAATCCAGTCGCGCAGATGGCAAGGGAGGGGCCAGACGGCGTGCCCCTCCCTTTTTCTTCGCTGTGGATGTCGCCCGCTATTCTCCGGTTTCGGGCATGACCGGAGCGCCTAGCCTGGGGAACCGCGCCAGCACCGTGCACCATTCGGGGAGCACGACCTGGTCCCCCCGCTCCAGTTCGGCCAGGGAGACGGGCTTGTCGGTTTTGGCGGTCGCCGTTGGGAAGACGGCAATCTCCGTGCCCTCCTGCGCGTAACGCTTGTCCACCAGCGCCATGCCGATTTGAGTTTCGCCCACGAGGGTACAACTGGTAACGCGCCCGATGTATTGCCCACGCTTGTTGACCACAGGCTCGTGGCCGCGGAGGGCGCGGGCGTTGGGCGAATTGACGCGGAATCGGACGATGGTGTTCTTGGCCTCGGCGGAGTGTTGCAGGATGGCGTCGCGCCCCACGAAGAACGGCTTGTGATACTTGACATAAGGCTCAAAGCCCGCCTCAATCGGGGTGATCCCGTAGGCTCCGGCCAACTCGTGCCCGTACAGCGGCAGGCCGGCCTCAATGCGCGTGGAGTCGCGCGCGGCCAAGCCCGCCGGCTTCAGCCCGAACGGCTCGCCTTTCTCCAACAACAGATTCCAGAGGCGCACGGCCTCCTCCGGATGCACGAAGAGTTCAAACCCCACCGGTTCGCCGGTGTAGCCCGTGCGGGACACAACCAGGGGGATGCCCGCAAGGGTGGTCTCTATCAACTCCGTGCGGCGGATGTGCGCCAAGTCCGCGGCCTGCCTGGGGTCGCGGGCCAGGCTTTGCAGGATCGCCAGGGACGCGGGGCCTTGCAGCGCCAGGTCAACCTTGCAGTCCTTGCCCCAGCGGGGGTCCTTCAGGTCGCGCAGGGTGGCGGGGGCTTCCACGCGCACATAGGGCCGATTGCGGTCAATCCGCACCTGCCCCTCGTTGACGGCGTTCAGCCAGGCCCAGTCCTTCTCCGCATTGGCCGCGTTGACCACCACCATGTACCGGTCGCGCTGCAGGCAGTAGATGATGATGTCGTCCAAGACGTTGCCATCGGGGTCCAGCAGGTAGGCGTACTGCGACTGGCCAGGCTCCAGCCACCGCACGTAGTTGGACGCCACCACGTCCAGGAACGAGGCGGCGTGAGGGCCTGAAACCTCCAGCACGCCCATGTGGGCCACGTCAAACAGGCCGGCGGTCTTTCGGACGGCGGCGTGCTCCTCGCCGACGCTGGTGTACCAGACCGGCATCTCCCAGCCGGCGAACGGAATCAACTTGCGCGTGCGCTTCTTGTGCTCTTCGTAGAGCGGCGTCCGCTTGAGCGTTTCTTCTTCCTGCCACTGCCATGTGAATTCGGGCAGGTGCTCCACCGGCGCGGACGCGGCCAGAGAATCTTGCCCTACGAAATAGGGTTTGCGCAGGTCAAAGAGGGCTTCGTGCCCGCCGTGGAGCAGCGCCAAGGCGCTGGGGCGGGCGGCCTCGCCGTCGTAGGTGGGGAGCCCGGCCGCGCGCCGCGCGAGGGCCCATGCGTCGCGGCCCCCGGGCACTCCGCCTGCCTCGGTGAGGTTCTTCTCCAGCGCCGTGATGGCGTCGGGATGGCCCAGGCAGAGAAGCCCGTCGCGCAGGAAAGGCGCGCCCGCGATAAGCAGCGGGTGGCCGGCGAGGCGCGTTTCCTGCGCGCGGCCTCGCTCCACGTTGCCGACGCGCACGACTTTGTCCAGCAGGGCGCGCGCCGCCGGGCCGACGACCGCCAGAGCCACCAGCCTTGCCTCGTCGGGCGCCTCAGCGGTGGCATCCACGACAATCGCAGGCCCCTGCACCTTGCGCAGGATGTCCTGCCTGTCAAAGAGCACGTAGCCGTCGCTCAGCGCGCGGAGCCAATCCCTGACCGTGTCGGCGTTGGCGGCGTTGACGATCACGTGGTAGCGGTCCTCGCCCTGAGGGCCTGGGGCGAGTCGCAGGATGAGCACGTCGTCCAGGACCTGGCCGTCTCCGTCCAGGAGCGCGGCATGGGCCACCTGGCCGGGTTCCAGGGCGGCCAAGTTGGCCGTTGTGGCTTCCTGGAGAAACGCATGGGCGCGCGTGCCCCGCACGAACAGGACCGTGAACTGCGACGGGTCCAGGATTGCCGCGCCCTGGGCCAGGGCACGCGAGACGGCGGCAGCATCTGGCGTGGGCCTGTGGGCCAACCCCGCAGCGGGACTCGGCGAAGGTGGCAGATGGTAGTGGGGGTAGCCAGAGCGGCGGTCGGCCTGAGGCTCAAACCGCGAGGCGAACTCGTCCACTTCTTGCCGCACCTGGCGAAGGAGCGCGAAGGCAGCCTTGCCGCGCGGTAGGATGCCGCTGAGACCCACGTACTGGAACGGGCGAATCTCGCGGACGACGCGGAAGATGAAGTCGGCGATGCGATCCATGTCTGGCTCGCGCATGCCGCGTTGCGTAACCCAGGGCGTGCCGAGGCGTATGCCGCTGGCGAGGGCGGTGATCTCGTCGCCGGGGATGGTATTCTTGTTGACGATGATTCCGCAGATTTCCAGCAGGCGCGCCGCCACCTCGCCCCTGGGGAACTCGCCCGTCGGCGACTTCACGGACTTGAGGTCCACCAGGAGGAGGTGGGTATCGGTCCCGCCATAGGCCAGGCGAAGGCCGCGGTCCTGCAGGCTCTGGGCCAGTGCCTTCGCGTTGAGCACGATTTGCTTCTGGAGCGCGTGGAATTGCGGCGTCTGCGCGAGTTTGAAGGCCACGGCGAGGGCTGCGAACGTGTTGACGTGAGGCCCGCCCTGCTCGCCTGGGAACACGGCGCTGTCAATCTTCGCGGCATGTTCTTCCGATGTGGTCAGGATCACGGCCGCGCGCGGCCCGCAGATGGTCTTGTGGGTGGTGAACACGGTAACGTCGGCGATGCCCACCGGGCTTGGGTAAACGCCGGCGACGACCATGCCCGCGGTGTGGGCGATGTCGGCCATGAGGATCGCCCCCACGGCGTCGGCGATTTCGCGGAACTTGGCCCAGTCGGGCGCCCACGGGTAGGACGTGTAGCCCGCGATGATCATCTTGGGGCGGTGCTGGAGCGCCAACTCGCGGATGGCGTCGTAGTCCAGGCGCTCGGTCTTGGGGTCCACCGTGTAGGAGACGATGCGGTACTGCTTGCCCGAACGGTTGAACTGGCTGCCGTGGGTCAGGTGGCCGCCGTGCATCAGGTTCATGCCCATGACGGTTTCGCCGGGCCGCACGAACGCCTCGTAGATGGCGTTGTTGGCGGCGGCCCCCGACAGCGGCTGTACGTTCACGAAGATTTGGTCGGGGCGCACGCGCTCGTTGGCGAAGCAGGCCGCGGCGCGTTTCTGGGCGAGCGTCTCCACGAAATTGACATAATCGGCACCTTTGTAGAATCGCCGGTCCGCGTAGCGTCGGTAATAGGCCAGTTGGTGCTCATAATCCAGCAGCAGTTCCTCGGGTTCCCGGCTCATGCGGGTTGGGGGATAGCCTTCGGCGTAGATGTGGGAGAACTCGGACGAGAGCGCCTCCCGCACGGCGGATGGCGCCATGCTCTCCGATGGAATCAGGATAATGCGCCGAGACTGACGCTCTCGCTCCAAATCAATCAGTGCCTGAACCTGGGGATCCAGCGAGGCCAGGGAACCGTGGAAGAGAAAACTGTGGCGTTCACTCATGATCTCACTCCTTTGTGATTTGCTTTGTGCCGGGCGCCGGGACCGTCTCGTACTGCCGTGGCAGTTCTTTGCGTTCCCAGGCGCGTTCTATCAGCAGGTAGATGCCTCCCATCAGCAGGCTGCTGCCGCCCAGGATGACGGGGCGCCGGCCATCCAGTAGCGCCTCGGTGAGCCGACGCAATCCCCGGTGGGCGATGCGGGCAACCAGGCCCATGTCGGAATAGAAGAAATCGTCCGGCCCGGGCCAATCCGATTCGCGGAACAGGATGCGCGTGTTCACGAGAAACGCCTCGCCGAGTTCGGATAGGTACTGCACGAAGCGCACGGCTCCGGCCGATGCCAGCAGCGAGGCGAGCAATCCGCCCGGCACGTCGCCCAGCAGCCGCACGCGGCAGGCGGTCTCTTGCTCCAGGTGCCGCCATCCTTCCGAGCCGGGGTCGCCCACAACGACGAGTTCGGCGGTGCGCTTCGTCAGAATGCGGGTAACGGCGCGGATGTTCTCGGCGACGATGGGTGCCGCGCCGCTGCTCTCGCCGGGAGCCACGTCTTGCGGGCCAAGCGTGTCCAGCAGGCAGAGGTCTCCGGCGGTGGCGATGCGGAACATGGTGGCGGCGGTGGGCGGGAACAATTTTTGCGGCTTGCTTCCGGTCTTGGGCCACGTTCCCTCGGGGAACGCCCACAAGTCCGCGCTTTGCGGGCGGTTGCCCCAGATGCAGCCGTCTCGCGCTTCAAGGCCCAGGCGGCACGCGCTCTCGCCGGTCAGGAGCGCGCCCCCGCCCCATCGCACCCATAGGACGCTGCCGGCGACTCCGGACAGTGGGCGGGCACCCGGCGACAGGGCATCGTCTCCGAAGAGGCGCGCCGCCTCGCGCCTGTCGCCGACGAGCACCGTGCGTGCGCCGCATTCCTGCGCGGCCCTGGCCACGCGCAGCACGGCGCGGCGGCGAGCCTCGGCGAGGGCTGCCCGCATCCCGTCGCCGCCTTGCGTTGGCCGCACTTCCAGGGCGACGTGGAGTGTATTTGACGACTGCCCGACGATCACGGAAGGTCTCCGGAGTTCTCAGAATGGCAGGGCTGCTTGCATCCACCGATGCAGCGCTGTCCAGGGGCATTCTACTATCCGAGGGGCGCTTTGTCAAAGGCGCGCGGGGTTGGGGGCCCTCGCGCTGGCCCTCTCCTTGCGCACGCGGGGCGAGGGAACGGCACGGCGGCTAGGGATAGCCGCCCTACGTGGTTCTGTTTGCGGGCGAGGGGGTGGCCTCTCACCCCAGCCCTCTCCCCGCTTGCGCGGGGCGAGGGGGCGGCACGGCGGCTAGGGATAGCCGCCCTACGTGGTTCTGTTTGCGGGCGAGGGGGTGGCCCCTCGCGCTGGCCCGCTCCTTGCGCGCGGGGCGAGGGAGTCGCACGGCGGCTAGGGATAGCCGCCCTACGTGGTTCTGTCTGCGGGCGAGGGGGTGGCCCCTCGCGCTGGCCCGCTCCTTGCGCGCGCGGGGCGAGGGAACGGCACGGCGGCTAGGGATAGCCGCCCTACGTGGTTCTGTTTGCGGGCGAGGGGGTGGCCCCTCGCGCTGGCCCGCTCCTTGCGCACGCGGGGCGAGGGAACGGCACGGCGGCTAGGGATAGCCGCCCTACGTGGTTCTGTTTGCGGGCGAGGGGGTGGCCTCTCGCGCTGGCCCTCTCCTTGCGCGCGCGGGGCGAGGGAACGGCACGGCGGCTAGGGATAGCCGCCCTACGTGGTTCTGTTTGCGGGCGAGGGGGTGGCCCCTCGCGCTGGCCCGCTCCTTGCGCACGCG
>Ga0067045_1027650_pt1 | contig 75212 bp, 62 predicted proteins | sample TerdegcTABiofilm_FD_59184 | JGI IMG/M metagenome (GOLD analysis project Ga0067045, IMG submission 59184) | Combined Assembly of (Gp0054472, Gp0054536) Wastewater bioreactor microbial communities from Singapore -Terephthalate degrading... | reverse complement strand
CGGTCACGCCCAAGCCGTAACCGGTGTCGCCCACGCCGGCTTGGTCCGTGACGTCGGTGAATCGCCAATTGCCGTCGTTGCGGTAGAGTGCGTTTTTGGGCGGCCTGTCCGTCGCGGTGCCTTTCAGCGGTGCGCCATTCAAGAAGTAGATGTCGAGATCGCCGTCGCCGTCGTAATCGAAAACCGCCAATCCCGCAGAAACGGTTTCTACGATGTACCGCTGTCCGCTCCCGCCGTCGGTATGAACGAAGCGGATCCCGGTTTGAGACGTGACGTCGCAAAAAAGGAGCGTCTCCGCACGGCCGTTCTTATCCGACGCGCGGCGAAGAAACGACCAGCCGGCAATGAGTGCGGCGGAGCCCGCGAGGATGCAGCCCGTGACGATCCAACGTCGAAGCATGTTACGGTTGAACACCCAGCGCTTTCGCGATTTGTCGATAATCAGGGTTTTCCGGTTCCAGCCTGACGGCTTCCCTCGCCGCCGCCGCCGCGGTAATCAGATCGCCGTTTCGCTGGGCGGCCGAAATCAGCAGGCCGAAACAAGCCGCGGTGGGCTCCCTCGCGGCAGCCTTCAGGGCCAGTACCTGGGCCTCGAAAGGACGCTTTCCAGTCGCGACGTACAATCCCGCCAAAGCGAGATAGCCGCCCGCTTCGTGGGGCGTTAATTCGATCGCCTTGCGATAGAGCGACTCGGCCTTGTCGAATTCCTCCCATTCCGCGAACAACTTGGCCGCCTGCATGATCGTCTCCAAATGAGACGATTCCGCGTTAAGCAGCCGATCGAGCTGCTCACGAGCGCCCGACCGATCACCCATGCGGTCCTTCAGCCACGCCATCAAAAGCGAGGCGTCGGTGAATCGCGGGGCCAAGGCCGCGGCCCTCGTCAAATAGCGTTCGGCCGTGGGGGTATCTCCCACCGAAATATGGATCTTCGCGGCGGACACATAGGCTTGGGCGACCGAAACCCGTACCGCCTCCGCTTGAACATCCGCGTCTTTGAGCTGTTCCCGATGACGAAGCTCATCCTGCCGTTTGCGCTCTTGGAAGAGACGCCGCATCTCCGCCGCCTCTTCCCTTTGTCCTAAGCGATCCAGCGCCGTAGCCAACGGATAGTAGCCGTTGGTGTACTCGGGATTCATGCGAATCACGAGCGAGAGATGCTCGACGGCCTCCACGTCCTCTCGAAGTTGGACCAAAGCCTGGCCCAGCAAGGCCCGCATGGCCACGGCTCGCGGATGCCGTCGCAGCGCCTCCGTCAAGACGTCGCGCGCCCTCGCAAGCTGCCCGTCCTGAATCAGCACCTCCGCCAATTGCGTGGGATAGACCGATGACTCGGGAGATTGCCGCCACGCCTTTTCGTAATGCTCGGCCGCGGCCTTCAAATCGCCGGATTCCAACGCCGCCACGCCCAATGCTTGGTGTGCAGCGACAAAGTTTCCATCCAACTCCAGACACTTTTCCCAGCACCGCTGGGCCTGTTCGGTCTTGCCGAAGCGGCTATACATGCGACCGGCCAAGTCCCAGGCGTAGGCGTCGTTGGAAAACAGCGCCAACGTATCCTCGACAAGTCGCGACGTTTCCAAAATGAGGGAGGCTATCTCCGGCTCGGCTTTGGCGGCAACTTCCTCCAGCGGCTTGGGGCGCGGCCGATTCAACCAAACGGCAAAGCCCGCCGCAACCAACAGCACCACGGCCCCGAACAGCGCAACGACCCTACGATAACCGTTTGGCTTCGCCAAACCGGCCGGTGCTCGCGAATCTTCGCTTACCATTGCGGTTTTCGACGCATCGATCCCGATCGGCGAGGCATCACCGCCGTCGCTCACAGGTTTCGGCATGGACGGCTGTTGGGAATCCGCCTGAAAAGATGACATGGCCCACTCAAAACCTCCGCAGAACGGCTCGCGGCTTGGGAGTCGGCAAACCCGATCCGCGCAAACGCGGCCGTCAACGGTCCCTGACGCGAACTACGCAAAAAGCCCACGCCGCGTTCGCACGTTTCGATGCGGCATGGGCTTGAGAACCAACGGATAGCCGCCTTTGCGGCAATCGGACTTCAAGCTGCGATTTTGCCGCCGAAGCTCACGATCCGGCAGCGGGAGCCGGCGAGGCTCCCAACTTCTGAAGCATCCGATCGGCAATCCCTTTGGCACCCGCAGGATCGGAGCCGCTCATCAGTTTCTTCCCGTCTTCTTCCAACGAGGCCCCTAGAGCCGCATCGGTCTTCTTGATCTCCTCGACCAAGTTCATGACTTGCCCGAACGCACTTCCCAATTGTTGCATTTTTCCGGCGGACACATCCTGGAGGATCTTGGTCAACTCCTCCTTCGGGTTCCGCTCCACCGGCCTAACGGATTCGCCCTTGCCGCAGCCGATCGCCAAGACGGCGGCGACCATCAACACCGAACCCAAGAGGTTTTTCCAGTGAGCCATCATGACCGGTTCCCCTTTGCAGTTCCTTGGTCGTGTAATCGAAACGTGAAAGGGCGCAGGCACGACGACCTTTTCGTGCCCGCGCCTCCATTTTCGTTGAACGTGCGTACTGCAATCCGAACCTCAACCCGACTCCATTGGGTCATTGGGTCGAAATCGGCTCGCGACCGTTTCGGCTACCCAGCGCCCAATAGGTCTGCATATCCATCGTCGCCGAGATGAAGCGAACCGAGCCGTCCACCATAGCGTGATTGCAGCCGCCGGGGTGATAGCTGCGGGCGGGATACAACCCGTCGCGGTCCGACGCCATGCCCGGAGGGCCCTCAGCGATGCAAGTGGGATACCGCCAGTTCGGCGGAACCACCGTATTGAACACCGTTTGGGTGTAGTTGGCACCCATCCAGTTCCAACCGTTGTTGCTGAGGTGGTCCCCTTTGCCGGCTTCACATTGCACGCCCCAGGCCTCCAGGGCGGCGATGATGGTTTGCGGGTTCTGGCCTGTGATTAGCGGCGAGAGGAACGTGTTCGGGTCGCCATGGTTGAACCAACTCGGGATTTGGTTGCGGACCGGTTCGCCCGGCAGATATTGGGAACCGTTGTCATCGCCCTTGAGGACCTCCGAGGCCAAAATGGTGTTCGACGTGCCGTCGATCATGTCCGCCATCGAAGTCTCGCTCTGCGGCTTGATCGCCCCTGGGCAGCGGCTGTCGTGATCCCACCAAATGAGCCACGGGCCGCTATTCACGGCGTAGTTGCAGCCGGGGCCGTTCAACCAGCCCGTCTGCGGGGCCTTCATGTCGGAGGGGCACAGGTATGCGTTGATGACTGTCTTGCGCAGCGGCTCCGAGGTATCGTACCAGTTGGCCTCGGCACCGCTCGCCGCTCGGGCTTGAGCTTCCGCCATCGTCTGGTCGTACACTGCCCGCTGTTCGATGAACGGCAGGATCATGGTATGAACACTGAAGCCCTGCCAAATCCGCCAGGGGTCGCGATTGACACCGAAATTCGGCATCCAATAAAGATACCCCTGCCTAGGGAAAACTCGGTAAACATCGTGGTAATTCTGCGCCGCCAGCGCGAACTGCTTGAGGTTGTTCGTGCATTGGCTGCGGCGAGCCGCCTCCCGCGCCGCCTGCACCGCGGGCAGCAGCAAGGCGATCAAAATACCAATAATGGCAATCACAACGAGCAGTTCCACCAACGTGAACGCTCGTTTGCGCCATCGCGCGACGACGCTCAAAGTTCTCATAACCGCACTCCTTTCGAAAAACAACCGGAAAAGACTCAGACTTTACCCGCGAGATGAGCACGATGTGTCTCTCGCCGGTACAGCACACAAGCGAAAAGCCCCTGTCGTCCGGGCATTCCCTTACCGCTGCCCGCCATCCCCTCGTGAGATCCTCACTCTGATAATACTTCTTAGAAATCGTCTGTCAACGAAATTGCGCCTCGGCAACTCGGAAACAGCCTTCGCGGGTTTCCGCGATCCTGCACTTTCGGGCAGCCCGAGCGATGCGCTCAAATAGTGGGGTACATAACCCACCCTTGGACGGTAATTCGATCTTTGATTGACGCCGTCCGCCGCTTTCGCGAAGCCGAACTGCATCGCAGCGACCGAGAGTTACGTTGAATCGTTCAAGGGCCTTACCGGAAGCCGTGCCAAAAAACGGCTGAACCGCGGACTATTCGTCGTGCTTTCCTGCATCGGCGGAATATCGCTCAGTAGATCACTTTCAAATCCGGCTTTTCCGACCGCAGACGTTTCACGCCCTCTTCCGTAACGCGACTGCGACTCAAACCCACCACGCGAAGTCCCGCCATCTCGGCAATAGCGTCCAAACCCTCGTCGCTAACTAAAGTATCCTCCAGCCCCAGATTCTGCAAGTCCCGCAAACTTCGCACTTCCCGAAGGGTCGTGTCCCCTATTTTCGTTCCACTCAAGTTGAGGAAACTCAATCTATCGAACTGTCGAATAGTGGCCGCCGCGGCGTCGGTAATCAAGGTCCCGCTCAGATCGAGGTACCGGATCTCCATCAAACCCGCCAGCGACTGTAAGCCGGAATCCGTAACCTGGGTTTTCGCCAGGTTCAGGCCTTGCAGCTTTTCCAGCGATCGCAGCGACGCCAAACCCGCGTCGGAGATCGCGGCACCGGGAAGGCCCAAATAACGAAGGGACGGCATCCGAGCGACGTGAACCAGCCCGGCATCGGTAATCGTTTCCGGCAGGTAAACTTCCTCCAGTGCAGCGAGTTTTTCCAAGACCGCGACGCCTTTGTCCGTCACACGAGTCCCCAGCAGGTTGAGATAGCGGAGCGCGGCCAAGTCGCTCAAGCCTTCGAGGCCCACATCACCGACGCGGGTGAACTTGACGTCCAAGTAGAGCAGGGATTTGGCGGCGGACAATTCGCTCAATCCCCGATCGGTGACGGCCGTACCCGCCAGCGTCAGCTCCTCCAAATTCGGCATGGTGGCAATCATGGGCATGGCGGCATCGGTCACGCGCGTGCCCGCCGCGGAAATGCCTTTTAATCGCGGCAAGTCGCCGAGGACGGCCAAGCCGGCGCCCGTCACCGCGGTGCCGTTGACGCTGATGCGCTCCAGACTCGGCATCCCCGCCGCATACGCCAAACCAACATCGGTGACCGGAGTGTCATCCAGCAGGAGAAACTTGACGTTCTTCAAGCGACTCACTTCGGCAACGTCGGCATCGACAATGCGGCAACCCGACAGATCGACGACTTCCAGCCGAGCGGGTTTGGTCGGCTTATCGACTCCCAGTACCGCCGCCTTACTTTGAAGCAATTCGGCAATCGGCCTTTCCTCGGGCACGAGCAAATCCAGAAGTTGCTGCCTCGTGATTTGTTGAGACTTAGGCGAGCGTTCTTCCTCCCCAGGTGTTGTGAACCGGCCGGAGTCCTGCTGCCGCGCCGACGGTGATTCCGCGCCGACGCCGGCGGATTCGGAAATCTCCCGAGATTCTCCGGCCGCTCCGCCGCAGACGAGCGTCCACCATGCCGGCGAAAGCGCGATCGTAAAGGCAACGCCCGTCGATACCGCGAACAACCGAAGAAAATCCATGAATCTGCCTTTGCAAATCACAGCCACACACGGAAGACTCGAGCGGCACTTCACCCGTCCGAAAACTCTCCCAATCAGTTTAGCATGCCTCGTTTTCACCGGCTGAAGAGTGGGGATAGACCGCGGGTTCGAGCGGCGAATCGGGACAATCCCCCTGGCAGGTCGGGGAAAGCGATACGAAGATAGACGTGTTGTCGCACCCGGGTTGATTCCGCCGCAGCGGTGAGACGTGAGCCATGCACGAGATCAAGGTATTCAGCGGACGGTCCAATCGCGAGCTGGCCGAGAAGGTCGCTCAATATCTGGGATTACCCCTCGGACGAATTGCTCTCGGCAATTTCGCCGATGGAGAAATCTCCGTCAAGATCGAGGAAGACGTCCGCGGTCGTGACATCTTCATCGTTCAATCGACCTGCCCTCCGGTCAATGATAACCTCATGGAGCTGTTGATCATGATCGACAGCTTCAAGCGGGCCAGCGCCGGACGAATCACCGCCGTCATCCCCTATTTTGGTTATGCCCGCCAGGATCGCAAGGATGAGGGGCGTGTCCCCATCACCGCAAAGCTCGTGGCGAACCTAATAACTCGGGCGGGCGCCGACAGAATTCTGACCATGGATCTTCACGCCCCCCAAATCCAGGGCTTTTTCGATATCCCCGTAGACCACCTTTACGCCGCCCCCGTCCTGGACAATTACTTTCTCAACCTGGGCATCCCGTTAGACGATATCGTCGTCGTCAGCCCGGACGAAGGGAGTATCAAACGCACCTTGATCCATCTCCCCGTTTTCGGGGGCAAGCTTGCCATTGTGGACAAAAGACGTGAGGGGGCGGCGACCACTCAAGCCCATCTGATCGGGGAATCGGTCCAGGGGAAGACGGCGCTCTTGTTTGACGACATGATCAGCACGGGGGGATCCATTACCGGTGCCGCCAGGATGGTGAAACAGGCGGGCGCCAAAGCGATCTACTTGGCGGCGACGCACGCGGTCTTTTGCGGGCCGTGCCTGGAACGATTGAGCACGGCCCCGGCCGAGCGGATCGTCGTTACGGATACCATCCCCCTGTCCTCCGGGCGCCAACTCCCAAATATTTGCGTGCTTACCGTCTCGGAACTCTTGGGGGAGGCCGTCAAACGCATCCATCGCAATGAGTCCGTGAGTCGCCTGTTCGGCATGTACCGCTAAACTTGGCCGGCTCGTTCGTGCTTCCACCGACGCGGATCGGCAGCGGAGGCTACGGGGTAGGGCGACGAACGCCTCCGCCGTCCCCTTGGCCGTCCCCTTGAACGTCGGCGCGGGAGCATGCTCGTTCCCGCGACAACGTTCCCGCGACAAGTGGGGGCCGTCGCTTCACCCGCCCTTGAAATTTTCGCCGTTTTGTTGAAAATCAAGGATTCCCGATCTGATCTGAAAACACACGCGAAGGTGGGCGTCGCCTGCGATTTACTGTGGAAGGGCCTTGCGGAAATGGAAGAAATTATTGCGGAACTGAGGCAGCCGGGCGGGAAGCGCAGTAATCGCCGCTTGCGAGCGGCCGGCAAGTTACCGGCGGTGCTCTACGGTCACAAACAAGAAACCGTCTGCCTCCTCTTGCCCTCGGACGCGGTTGCGAACGCCGTTCGGCATGGAGTCCGATTGATTCGTTTGACCGGGGCTGTTCAGCAGGATGCGTTCATCAAGGAATTGCAGCGCGATACCTGGGGAAAGCATATCCTCCACATCGATCTGACACGGGTTTCGGCTCACGAGCGCGTCGAGGCCGAAGTGGCGCTGGAGCTTCGCGGCGAAGCGCCGGGCGTCAAAGAAGGCGGCGTCGTGGTACAGCACCTCCACTCGCTGAAAATCGAATGCGACGTCGATAAGCTGCCCGAGGTCGTTCATGTGAGTATCAGTGATTTGGGATTGAACCGGCTCTTGACCGTGGCCGATCTCAAGTTGCCGGAGGGCGCCACCACCGAGCTTGATCCTTCCACGGTCGTCGTCGAATGCCGTATGGCGGTGGAGCAGGAGGAGCCGACTGCGGAGGGAGCGGCACCGGCGGAAGTGGAGCCCGAGGTCATTCGACGCAAGAAGGAGGACGAGGAGGAGAGTGAATAGCGGCTCGATCCCCTCTCCGCAATCGGAAAAAGTCGGTTACGCGGACATGAGTCGAGGAATCCTCGGTGCTGCGGGCATTGTGGTCACGGTTGATCGAACGGCTCGGCGGTACCGTAGGGGAACCTGAAAGCGAACCGCCGGTGAAGCTGGTCGTCGGTCTCGGCAATCCCGGCGCGAAATACCACGGGACCCGCCACAATGTCGGCTATGACGTCTTGGCCGAACTGGCGCGGCGCTACGAAGCGGGGAAACCCCGAAACCGCTTCGCCGGCGAGACGGTTGATGTGGTGATGAACGGGGTGCGGGTCCTGCTGCTCAGCCCGACGACATACATGAACCGCAGCGGCAGGAGCGTGGCTGAGGCGCGCGGTTTTTTCAAGCTTGCCCCGGAAGACGTGATGGTGGTTTGCGATGATTTGAGCCTTCCCTTGGGAAAGGTTCGAATCCGCTCCAAGGGATCTTCCGGCGGCCATAAGGGCTTGGAGGATATTATTCGTAGTTTGGGTACGGAAAACTTTCCCCGATTGCGGGTGGGGATAGGGTCGCCGCCGCAGGGCCTGGATGCCGCGGACTATGTGCTGGCGCGATTTTCGTCGGAAGAACTAGCAGTCATCCGTGAGGCCGTCACCAAGGCATGCGACGCGGTGGCTATGTGGGTCAAGCAGGGTATCGACGCGTGCATGAACCGTTATAATTGAGGGTCGACCGTCCTCCCTGCCGAAGTCGATCAAATTGGGCGGATGCCAAGGAAAACGGCCCCGGGCATCCGGTGGTTTAAGGAGTGCCATCTTGAATTACTACGAAGGGCTTTACATTTTGGATTCCGGCCGTTTTGCTCGGGATCCGGATGGTACGGTTCGACAGATCACCAGCGCCATCACCGATGCCGGCGGCGAAGTTCTGGTCAGCCGCATGTGGGAGGAGCGAAGGCTCGCCTATCCCATCAAAAAGCAGCGAAAAGGAACCTATTGGCTGGTGTACTTCAAACTGGAAGGCCCTCGCTTGGACGAGGTTCGGGCTCGATTCCAACACGCGGATTACATCCTTCGTTACATGCATGTGCGCGTCGATCCGCGGATCATCGATATGCTGGTCGAGCACGCACGGGGCGGACTCGTAGCTCCGCGCACGGTCACGGCAGGCGGGGATGTCGTCGATGACGTCTCCGATGACGTCGACGTGGAAGCGGTGATCGATTCCGATGCCGACAATTGATGCACGCTCCCGCGGCTCGGCATGACGGGGTCGAATGCGTCAAGCATCCACACCGGAAGTCCAACGCCGTCCGAGCATCATAACCAATGGGATCGACAGAGAACTCGCGAATCCGGGGGCACGGGGAGGATCCATGGCAAGTTACAATCGCGTCATCTTGTTGGGAAACCTGACCCGCGATCCGGAAGTCCGATACACACCCCAGGGAACGGCGGTTTGTGACGTGGGGCTTGCCGTGAACGAACGCAGGAAAAATGCCGCCGGGGAGTGGATTGACGAGGTTGTGTACGTCGATGTGACCCTTTGGGGAAGAACCGCGGAAGTCGCCGGCGAGTATCTCACCAAAGGGTCGCCCGTTTTGATCGAAGGGCGATTGCGGCTCGACACCTGGGAGTCGCAGGATGGGCAAAAGCGGTCCCGGTTACGCGTGGTGGGCGAACGTATGCAAATGCTGGGGGCGCGGGGTGGGAGCGAGGGCGCCGGCGGCGGCAGTGCCCGGCAGCGACGCCCGGCGGCATCCGCTGGGAGCAGCGCCGCCGCGGACGACATCCCGCCCGCGGATATCCCGCCGGACGATGACGTACCGTTCTGAATCGATCCGGGACCGGAGATAATGGTGCCGCTCGCGTCGAAATCGAAGCGTCGAACTGAATCTTAAACACGAGCGAAGATTTATCACGAAGGCCGGCGAGGCTAACAAGAGAATCAGGACTGAGGCGGACTCATGGCAGCTTCCCAACAGAAAAAACGGAAACACCCTTCACGCGGTCTTCCCCGCGGCCCGCACGGCGGAGTGCAGCTTTTGCTGGTGGGCACCGTCGAACACCTCGGCAAGCCCGGCGACGTGGTCGAGGTCAAACGCGGCTATGCCGTCAATTATCTGTTGCCCCAAGGCTTGGCCACCGTGGCGACCGATCATCACCGCAGGATGGTCGAAAAACATAAGGCCAAGTTGTTGGAGCTGGAACGGGCGAAACTGGCCAATCTCCGTCAGTTGGCCGAGAACATCTCGCAGGTCAGCATCTCCATCGAGGCCAACGCCAACGAAGAGGGGCATCTGTATGGATCGGTCGGACCGGTCGAGATTTCCAAGGCTTTGAAACGGGAAAACATCAACGTCGTTCCGGACCAGGTACGGCTCCAAGGGCCGCTGAAGGAATTGGGGCTTTACACCGTCCAAGTGCATCTGGGCGGCGAAGTATTCGCCGACCTCAAAGTGTGGGTCGTTCCGGCCGCGAGCGAGGGTGAGAAACCCGCGCGGTGAACGGACGCAACGTCTCCGTTTCGACGCCGATTGCCTTCCCACAACAGTTGATTGACTTGTCGGGCGTGCCGTAGGGCACGCCCTATTTTTTGTAAGCCGCCCTCTCTTCACCTCACCAGTCTCGTTTACCCCGGTGCCGGGCGCCGCTCTTTGCTAAGCTCGCGCCGCCGATTAGGATGGTGTCGTCGCTTCGTTGGGAAAAGGCTCGCAATCAGCCTGGTCATTCGGGAGTACGAACTCATGAAACCCACAGACAAAGGTCTCGGCCGCCTCGCGCTGTGTTTCGGCTTGATGTTTGCGACGGCCCTCGTCTCCGCCTCGTACGCCAAGGAAGGCGATCCGTGTCTTCGCGAGGGAAACCCGCAAAACGTCGGCGCGGACCCGGCCGTCCTCGCCAAGATTCGGCCGGCTATGGAGGCTTTTGTTGAAGCGAAGGAAATCAGCGGAGCCGTGACGATGGTGGTAAGGAAAGGGCAAATCATCCATCATGCGGCGGTCGGCCGGGCGGACCTGGAGCGGCAAATCCCCATGACCGAGGATACCCTGTTCGGGATCGCGTCCATGACGAAGCCGATCTCGGCCACCGCCCTGATGATCTTGGTCGACCAGGGCAAGGTGGGACTGGACGATCCCGTCGTGAAATATCTCCCGGAGTTTGCAAATCTGAAGCTCGGCGATAAGCAACCTGAACGGCAGGTCACGGTGCGGCACTTGCTGTCGCACACGTCCGGCTTCAGCGGCAGCCAGCGAACGGAAGAAACCTTGGAGAAAACGGTCTCAGCCATCGTCGGCGGCGGCTTGAGTTTTGAACCCGGCACCCGTTGGGCTTACAGCCCCGGTATGACGGTTTGCGGCCGCCTTGTGGAGGTCGTAAGCGGCCGGCCGTTTGACCGATTCCTTGAAGAGAACATCTTCGAACCGTTGCACATGAGAGACACGACATTTCTGCCGACCGAAGAACAACGGAAGCGAACGGCCAGGCTGTATAAGAAAACCGACGACGGGAATACCCTTGAGCCTTTTGCCTCCTGGATTGTGGATGATGCCGGAACCCGGGCACCAAATCCCTCCGCCGGGCTGTTCTCAACGGCACGCGATCTCGCCCGATTCTATCAAATGATTTTGAACGGCGGTGAGCTTTGCGGAACAAGAATCCTGTCGCCGGATGCCGTCGCCGAAATGCTACGCGTTCAAACCGGCGACTTCACCGTCGGCTTCACCCCGGGAAATGCCTGGGGCCTCGGCTGGTGCATCGTCCGCCGGCCTCAAGGCGTTACCCAAATGCTCTCTCCAGGAACCTTCGGTCACGGCGGAGCCTTCGGGACGCAAGGTTGGATCGATCCCGAGCGAAAGATGATCTTCATCTTATTGATCCAACGGGCGGGCCTGCCGAATGCCGACGAGTCCTCCATCCGGAAGACATTCCAAGAAATTGCCGTGGAAGCGATTCGGGAATAGCGGACGCAGCGTTTCCGGCTTTGATTTAAGCAGGCTTGCAGATTCGGCCCGATATGTCTCGGGCCGTCTTCTACGCCAAATCGCGCTCCTCGAAAAGCAGCAGGGCCAGCAGCAAGGCCATGCCGATGTAAATGCCGCTGTACAACAAGCTCAAACCGAGGTACTCAAGCGGCACCGGTTGGCCCGTGGCAATCGGCGTTTCGATGCTGAAGTAGTCCAGCCCGGGTAGGACCACGGCCAACAGTTTAGCCGCAAAGGCCACGAATTCCAGCCGATCCGCGGTTTGTTGGACGACGGTCTGCAAGAGGTGTCCCAAGGCGTAAATGGTGGCGCAAATCACCAGGTTGGGCAAAAGCGGAAGACGTGTTGAGATTGCGGTTGCCACGGAGGCCAAGATCATGGTCTCCAAAAATGCCAACACCAAGCCCGGCGTGGTTTGCAGCATCTCGTTCCGGCACTCTTGCACGGTCGGATCCGGCCGAGCCGTCTCCCGCGAATCGTAACTCACCTTGAAAGAGATGCTGCATAAGAATACGGATCCCAGCAGGAGGAAAAGCAGAATTACCGGCAACATCACGCCGAGGAACTTGCCAACCACCATCTGCCAACGGGCGATCGGCTTGGAGAGCAAAGTCAACGCGGTTCTCCCCTCGATCTCCTCGGCAATGGATACACTGGCGGTCCAGACGGCCAAAACCACGGCCAAAACCTTGATCAGGGTGAGACCGTCGGCCTTGACGAGCTTGATATCCTCGCCGAAGGTATTGAACGGGAGAACGGGAAACAACAGCAGGGCCACAATGCCGAACGCCAAGAGCACGTAAAACAGCGGTTGCGACGTGGCTTCCTTCGACGTGGTCCGAGCGATCGCGGTGACGCGCGGAGCCACGAGGCTAAGGGCTTGCAGGACTAGGGCTATCAGCACCAAAGCGGCAGGCAAACCCAGGACCACGATCCAGAGCGGCTTCATCCAAACGGGAAGCATCGCCACAAGCGTATCCAGCCGCCCCAGCCAACTGGCCAGAACCGGCTGGAATAATGCGGAAGCAGTCTGCAACGTGTTCATACCAAGCCATAGCTCCGAGTACAGCTTTCATCCGGCGGTCCATCCGTCCGCAATCCGTCAATCTCACGGAAGGCGCCACCGTCCGTGCAACCCGCCGACTGGGCCAATACGACACACTCGCCATTTTGGTTCAAACGGTGCGGAAACTCTCATCGAAACTCCGCACACCCCTCCGTAGTGGTAAGAACCCACTCGCTCTTCACCCGCGAATGGTAAATCCGGTGAAACTTCCCGTCGCCGGGCCGCGCGATTCCTCTGCGGTTCGAATATGGTGACGCAATCGCGCCGAGACAGCACAGACGAATCGATCCAGCTCTTCGGGCGGGCCTTCAACTACGAGGTGAACTCGGCCGTCAGCGAGGTTTTCCACGTAACCGGTGACCTGGAAACCCGCCGCGATTTGCAGCGTGGTATACCGGAAACCCACGCCTTGCACCCTACCGGAGTAGTAGATTTCCCGCCGTTCCATCCGCCGGTTCACCTCGACTCGCTTTCGCCCTTTCCGCAAGCCTCTTTCCGGGGTTTTGCAATGAGCGAGATCGCGGCCCTCCCTCCAATTCGCCTCAATGCTTGGCGTCGCCGCCCCGGAAACCCCCTCGTTGCGCGATCGCTCTTGCCGCCCCTGCCCAAGATTTTGTACCGTTACCTCCATCATGAGCACGATCCTCAAGCAATACCAGATACCGTGGAACTTTCGACCGGACCCGAACTTCGGGCTTCCCCGGCCCCAATGTGTCTCTCGGGTGCGGCGGGGGTTCGGTGTCTGCGCCGCCCTTGTCGTTTGCGCTTCCTTTTTCCACGACTTCGCTCATGCCTTCGGCGAACCATCCCTAACTATCGTTGAGCCGCCGGCGTCGACCGAACGGGCCGTCCTGCTTCGCAGCGGAGCTGTTATCGAGGGCCCAATTCAAGATGACGGCGAAAAGGTCCGCGTTACGGTGAATCATGGCGAAATCCTGATCCCCAAGCGAGAAGTCAAGGAAATCGCCGGCAGCATTTTGGAATTGTATGCCCGGCAGCGTGATCGCCTGCCGCCGGGCGAGGCGGATGCACACCTGGAACTCGCCGTCTGGTGCATCGACCACGGCCTCCAGCAAGAGGCCCGGCGAGAGTTGCAGCTTGCTCGATCCCTCCGCCCGGACCACCCGATGCTCGGCCTGGCGGAGCGACGGATCGAATTGTCCGATTCCGCTCGCACTGCTTTCTCTCATAAACAACGAGAGCCTTCGGTACCGAACGCCGGGAGACTCGATCATGCGGCGTCTTCCGCCGCCGATCCGTTGCCTTTACCCTCCTGGTTGTCCGGCACGGTTCAAGTCGCCGCAGACGCCCAACCCATGCCGTCCGGCCAAGATCAGAACCGCGAGACGCCTCCGCTCTCCATCAGAATTACCGAGGTTCCGAGCCGTCCCGTCGCTCCCGTTCGACGAAGCGATCCGACCGTTCTCCTTCGCGGGCTGCCGGCAAACACGGGGCCGGATTTCGTTCGCGTAATTCAGCCGATTCTGAGCAATCAGTGCGCCACGGCGGGCTGCCACGGAGCGAATGCGCCGGACGAACGCCGCTTGTTGCGCATTCCGCATGGTCGTCCCGCCACTCGCTCCGAAACCGCCCACAACCTCGAAGTCGTGCTCGGCTGGATCGACTTCGATAATCCCGGTGCGAGCCCGCTGCTTGCGGCACCTACCCGTGCGCATGGCGGGGGCGCTGCGCCAATTTTTTCCGGCACCTCGGCACGCCAATATCGGGAGTTGGTGGACTGGGTATTTGCTGTGACGCGGAAGGATGGCGGCGAGAATTCACAGCCTTCGCCTAATGAAATGGGCATGGATATGCCCGGCGGCATTCCTCCCGAGTTACAGCAAGCGACATCTCCCGTGTTCGTACCCGAGACTCCCGGCCCAGTGGTCCCGGCCTCGGCGCTGGAAGGGCCGTCGACCGTTCTGCCCGCCGTTGCCTGGGAGGCTATGGGGGGATCGACCCTAGTTTCGCCAGCAGATGAGAACCAGAGATTCTTTCCCGAATGGTATACCGAGCACGGCGAGCACGGACCTTCCATAACCCTAGAAAGCGGCCGAATCCTCCCGGGCTTCCCCGAAAGCAACACTCGCGCAACCTACGAGGGCAAGGCGTCGTCGTCAATGCGGCTTCCCCTGCGTCGGCTCCCGGCGGAGGCAGAGCCGTTCACGGATTTCCAAGAAACCCCCATGGCCGGGACAATCAGGCCGATGGATGACACGATCACCGGGGATCGCTCAACGTCACGAGTCGTGACAGAGGAATCCGGCACCCGGGCGGCGGCCGACCGGCAGTCCCCCAAGGTTCTGCCTTTTGGGGACACACTCCCCCCGCAGAACGAATTATTCTATCGGTAGTGAACCGGCACGGACGGGCAGGACAAGAGCAACCGAGATGCTTGAGCCCTTTCGGCCCGGCGTACACCCCGATCCCTCCCTCGGAAAAGTCATGCCGTCCCGAGCGGCTCCTCCCGGGGGAGGCACTATTCCCACGGCGCTGATCCAGCGTCAAACGCAGTGCGAAGACTCTCTCACCCTTAACGGTAACCTTTGCTGGGCGTCAACCATCCGGCCCGCAAAAGGGAACAAGCTCTTCGCTCGTCGAAGCGACGAACGCTCGTTCCTCGCCGCCACGCGCGGACGGTCCGTTGCTGAGACAATGTTCCCTTTTAGGCCGAGAGCCGTCTGCACAGGCGAGATAGTCCGCGCTGAGCGCGATTCGGCCACGAAAATTGCGCGCCAGACTGTTCGCGCGTATGAACTCGGATCGCCGCGTTGTCCTCGGCTGCTTTACCGATTTCTCGGCCGCGGCGTTGCGGTTAGTGTGCTCCGCCGATGATTTGCCGAGACCTTGCGTGAGGCGACGCTAGGGAAGCTTGATCTCGCCGTTTTTCCAGGCCGCAAGAAATTGACGATTGCTTTCCAGCAAGTCTTTGCGATGCTCCAGGTCGGCTGCCGTGAGCCATAGGCACTCGGCGACTTCGGCCGGATTGGGAGCGACCTGTTGACTCGCCTCCAGCTCCACCAGCCACCAGGCCAGATCCACGCCCCAAGGAGTGGCTCGCCGCCAGATTCGGCAACGAGGCGAGCTACTCACCCCCAATTCCTCAAAAATCTCGCGCACGAGGGCCTTTTCCTCGGTTTCTCCGGGTTCCATGCCGCCTCCGGGAAAGCACAGCATCCCCGGCGCGACGACTTCAGCGGCGCGACGAATGATGAGGAATCGCTGACCGCGTAGGATCACGGCCACGACGCCTCTACGAACCGCCCCACGGCTTTCTCGATCGAGATGATTCATGGATGAAAAGTGCTCTTTCGCATTGGCCGCCCGGCCCTTCGGTGCCCATCCCTCAATAACCTCTCTCGCGATATCCCGGCATCCCGCTGTTTTCACCCTGGCGGGTGATGATTTGGCATCGGTTCGGTTTCAGCGATCTCGCGCCTTTTCGGCCGCGGATTCGCCGGGAACCTGCGGTCGATTCCGCCTCCTCGTCGCAGCGTCCGGGCGGAATCTATAATAACAAGACCTTCGGTAGCCACGAGAAATCGAGGACGTTATGTCTCAATCCCCCAATAACGATTCAAACGAAACCGGTAGCTCCGGAAAAGGTTACTGCGGCATCACGCAATTCACAGTGTTCTTGGATGACGGTCCGTCCCGTTTGGCGGACCTGCTGCTTCGCTTTGAAGCCCGGAATTGCCGGCTCGTGAGCTTTGCCCTGCGACGGGAACTAGGGTACGCCATCGCCTGCTTCATTCTGTACCCCTCCTCGGTCGGTAGGGAGGTGTTAGAACGGGCGGGCTTACCCATCGTCGAAAATCGCTTGCCCGCCGTGCGGCTCGCTTCGGGCCCGCAACCTTTGTTGCAGGTGTGTTTGCCCTTGGCGAGGGAGCACGTGGATGTCCGTTCCGGGCAGGTGCTGGCCATGGCGGGCAAGCATGGATCCATCGCGCTGCTCAGCGTGAGTGACGCCGCCTCCGCCTGCGAGATTCTCCGCGAACGCGGTTTCCAACTCATGACGGAAGAGGACCTCTTCGGCCCAGAAGAAGACTCCGGTACTTGACTTGGGCCGCAGCCTCTCCGAACCCGTTTCTCGGGATCTCCAGCCGTTTCCTCAAAGCCTCATGTAGGGTGTGCCGGCGGCTCCGTCATTCCCTTGATGTGGATGAAACGGATTGCAGCCCAAGGGAGCACGACCAGGCCTCTTCCGTAGGGTGACTCTTCCGCCCTCACCACGAGCAACTTTTCGCCGGTCCAAGAAGCGAAGCACTGCTCCACCAGAAGAGACCGTCCGCCGTCCAGCTCGACTCGCAGTTCCGCCCCCGGGGGTTTCGCCTGCCAAATACTCTGGAATATATCGGCCATGGAATCGCCGCCGTTATCGCCGACTTTGACATTGGCGCCCGTTACCGTCGAGGTCCGCTGGGAGTCGGCCGTCGGCCTGCCCCCTGTCAGCTCCAAATGAAGACCGCTGTCGAAGGTAATTGCGGAGTCGCCCAAACCCTGCCCTACGGCGAGCGCATTGCGTTTGGTGTCGATGGCGGAATCGGTAGCCACGGACACCTGAGCGGCCGCGGTCTTCTCGGATTCCGTCAGCTCTTCATAGCTGGGGATGCGAAAGGTGCTGCCGCATTCCGGGCACTTGCCGGGCTTTCCCTGCAATTCCGCCGGTCCGAAAAGCCGATGACCGTTGGGACACAAGAACTCGATTCTTTCTTCTCTTCCCGCCGAAACGGTCGCCGCGGGTTCCTCCGCCTTTTCCGCAGCCGCGATCTCCTCTAAGGTAGGAATCAGAAACTTGATCCCGCAGCGAGGGCACTTGGCCGGTTTGCCGGCCCGGTCTTCGGAACAGCGGATGCGGTGCCCGTTCGGGCAGAGGAATTCTATGCTCATGGGATTAGGACCTCGCGGTCGCGGCACGGCTCCGCCGGCAACCGGAAAAGATGACCGACCATTCCATCCCTTCAGTGTACGTCCGCCGCAAGGGTCCGCAAATACTACTCCGCCAGTGATTTCCTCCGAACCGATCGTCCTTTCCAAACTGAGATTGTCCGATGGTCGTTCGTAATCAGATCCCGGCAGGTAAACGGATCCTGGAAGGCGTCCTACCCGCCTTTCTCGCGGCAGCCATTCTCGGTCTTCATCCGCTCGTGGGAAACGAACCCGCTCGCTTGATGGAGCGATTGGACCGCGGCGTTGTCGCGATCGCTCGCGAGGATGGAACGGTCGCCGTCTCTTGGCGTCTGCTTGCCACGGATGCCCCGGCAACGCACTTCCACGTCTATCGCGTGGAAGACGACGGCAGCATGCTGCGGTTGACGGAGAACGCCCTCGATCAAGCCACTTTCTTCATCGACTTCACGGCGAGGGTCGGTGCAAACCGATACGTCGTCGAGACGCTCATCGGCGAAAGGGTCATCGAGCGTTCGCCCCCGGTCGCACCGCCTCCGACACCTTATTTGGAGATTCCCCTGCAAACCCTGGCGGGGCACTTTCCCAATGACGCTTCCGTGGGCGATCTCGACGGAGACGGCATCTATGAGATCGTCATCAAACAGGAGATGCGACCGAGGGACAACTCGCAGCGCGGCGCCACGGGACAAACGAAACTCGAAGCCTACACCCTCACCGGTCACTTCCTGTGGCGTATCGACTTGGGACCGAACATTCGCGAGGGTGCCCACTACATGCCGTTCCTCGTCTACGACTTCGACGGCGACGGCTGCGCCGAGGTGGCTTGCCGCACGTCGGACGGCACGATCGACGGCGGCGGCAAAGTCCTTGGAGATCCCTCGGCGAACTACCGGGACAACCAGGGTTTGATCTTGGCCGGTCCGGAGTTTTTGACCCTGTTCTCCGGGAGGACGGGTGAGGCCTTGGCGAGCGAACCGTACGTCCCACCCCGCGGCGACGTTCGAGGCTGGGGCGACGACTACGGCAATCGCTCCGACCGATTCTTGGCGTGCGTCGCCTACCTGGACGGCCGGCATCCCAGCATCATCATGGCCCGCGGCTATTACACGCGAACGGTCTTGGCGGCATGGGACTGGCAGGGCGTACAACTGGACCTTCGCTGGGTATTCGATACCGACGCAAGCAACTCGCCGCATCCTGAGTATCGCGGTCAAGGCAACCACAACTTGGCCGTAGCGGACGTCGATGGAGACGGACGAGACGAGATCATCTACGGGGCGTGCGCGATCGACGACTCGGGCGAGCCGCTTTACAGCACCGGCCTGGGCCACGGCGACGCCTTGCACGTGACGGATATCGATCCCGACCGCCCCGGCTTGGAGGTATTCGGCATCCACGAGCGTCCCCGACATCCCCATGCCTGCAACTTGCGCGACGCGGCGACCGGCGAAGTGTTATGGGGGCTTCCTTCACAAGACGTCGCCCGCGGATTGACCGCGGACATCGATCCCCGATACCGAGGGCTGGAATGCTGGGCGTTCGGCGCCGGGCTTCAGGGTGTGTTCGACTGCCGGGGACGGCGTATTGCCCGGCGAAGCCCGCCTTCCTGCAACATGGCCGTCTGGTGGGACGGCGACCTGCTCCGGGAACTGCTGGACCGCACTAGAATCGAAAAATGGCTGCCGGAACGCGAAACCGCCGACTTATTGCTGGATGCCGCCGCCTTTGGCTGCGTCTCAATTAACGGCAGCAAAGGGAATCCCAGTCTGATCGCCGACATCCTCGGTGATTGGAGGGAGGAGGTCCTCTGGCCCTCGCGCGATGGAAAACGCTTGCTGCTATTCACCTCCCCCATACCCACAACGTGCCGCATGGTCACGCTGATGCATGACCCAGTCTATCGTTCGGCCGTCGCAGCGCAAAACGTCGGCTATAATCAACCGCCGCATCCCGGCTTTTTCTTGGGCGAAGGAGCGGCCTCCCTCTCCGCCCCAAGCTCGAGGTGATCCACGCGCTCAACCGATCAGGTCTTGGAACTCCACCGCTCATGGCAAGGCCGAAACGTAGTCGCTTGCGATCAGACCGGAACGAGAGTAAATTGGCCCGCATTGCCCGATTCACCATGGACTGCGGACCGCATGCGGCGCGTCGCCGCCGCGCGTGCTGACCTTCGCGGCTGTGGCATCCCGGGCGTCAATCCGCGGCAAACTGCAAGTCCCGTTCATCCGTTTTTTCCACTACCCATTACACAGTAAAAGGTTACGTGCCAATGGCAGGTTTCGGGGGAAATCGCGTTCGCCCGATGGTCCGAGTTTGGATGGCGGCGACGGTCCTGCTGGGGTGGACCGTGTCGGCCCAAGCAGCGACCGAAACGGGGAGTGTACCCACCGCACCGCAATACGTCACCATGTCCGCTCTCGACCTATGGATCGTGGGCGGTTATCTGTTTGGAATCGTAATCCTGGGCTGTTTGGCAGGCCTGCGACGCCGCGAGTCGCAGGGGAGCGACTATTTTCTTGCCAGCAAGTCCTTGGTCTGGCCCATGATCGGAATGGCCCTGTTCGCCACGAACATTTCCACGATTCACTTGGTAAGCTTTGCTCAGAACGGTTATACATCCGGGTTGACGTACGGCAATTTCGAGTGGATGGCCGCATTCACGTTGGTCATTCTCTCGCTCTTCTTCGCCCCTTTCTACTTGCGAGCCAACGTGGCGACGCTCCCGGATTTTCTGGAACGGCGATTCAATCGACCGTGCCGAGACTACCTGGCCATTCTTTCGATTTTTTCCGCCGTGGTCGTCCACATCGGATTTTCCCTGCTAACGGGAGCCATCGTTTTGGAAGGTACCGTCTTGTCGGCGTTCGTGGATTCGCCCGAGCAATACCGATTCTGGACCGTCTTGGCGATGGCCGGGGCCACCGCGATCTATACCATTGTGGGCGGCTTGCTGGCCGTGGTGGTGACGGAAACCATCCAAACCGTGGTATTGCTTGTCGGGGCGGCCTGCATCACGTGGATCGGATTCCACATGATCGGCGGGTGGAACTCGTTAGTGCAAAGCGTCCACCCCGTGAATCTCACCATTCTCCGTTCCTCCGCCGATCCCACCGGAATCACATGGTATGCCGTCTTTCTCGGTTATCCGGTGTTAGGCATTTGGTACTGGTGCACGGATCAAACCATCGTGCAACGCGTGCTGGGGGCGAAGAACGAAAACCACGCCCGCATCGGCCCGCTTTTCGCCGGATTCCTGAAGATTCTGCCGGTCTTCTTGTTCGTGCTCCCCGGCGTCATCTGTCTGGGCCTGGTGAACACCGGCAAGCTACCCCCGCTGCCGGAATTGCCCGACGGCTCGCCCAACACCGAGCAGACCTACACTCACATGATCAAGACGATGCTCAACCCGGGCTTTCGGGGCATCGTAATCGCCGCATTGTTGGCCGCCCTCATGAGCACGGTATCCGGCGCGCTCAACTCCATCGCGACGCTGTTCAGTTACGACATCTACAAGCGTTGGGTACCGAACGTTTCGGAACGCAACTTGGTTTGGATCGGACGTTGCGCCACGTTCGTGGCGATGTGCGTGGCGATCGCCTGGACCATGGCCTTGGGGCAACGGGATACCACGATCTTCCAAGCCATGGTCGACGTGTTTCCCGTGGTCGCGCCGCCTACCGCCGTCACGTTTGTGTGGGGCGTATTCTGGCGAGGAACTTCCGCCCGGGCTGCGTTCCTCACGCTTGTGGGCGGTTCCCTAGTCGGATTGGTGGTCTTCCTCCTGACACTTTCCAAGGTCTTGACGATCAACAGTCTGTTCATGGCCTTCATTCTCTTTGCCGCGGAATCCGTGGCGATCGTGTTGCTCTCTTTTATCTTTCCCCATCGCCACACCGCTGAGAGCGAATCGCTGGTCTGGAAGACGCCTTGGGAAGCCCTCCGGGCCGAAGGGGCCTGGCGCGGTCTGCTGGACTTCCGCGTCTTCGCGCTCGTGCTGGTCCTGGTCATGGCGGCGCTGTATTGGACATTCTCGGGCGGTGAGCCGTATTATCCAGTCAAAGCACGGCTGTTGCTCGACGGCCGACCGATCGTGGGATGCAAGGTGGAATTGCATACGGACAATCCCCTCCTGGACGATACGCTTTACCTCGGCCTGGACGGCGAGTTGACTTATGGGACAGCACAACGGGCGGGCGGTGCCCCGGCGGGGACCGTCCTCCGACTCCGCCTGACCCCGTCACGGGATTACATCGTGGAACTCCGGCCCCACAAGGGCAAGAACGGCAACGTCGAAACCACGGAGAAGATCATCGCCTGGGTCCCCCACGGAGAGGAAATCGTTGAAACCACGGAAACAATTGGGAAGGACGCAGCAACCAACAACGGCCTGCACGGGCGCGTGCGAGTCTTTCGTTGGCAAGTGGGGGAAGTCGAGAAACGCCTGTTCACCGCCGCCGATGCCCAGGTGGAAATCCGCCGCGCAACCGAGATTCCCGAAAATCTTCGCAACCCCGAGGCGGTCTTGATCGCCCAACCGAACGGCGAGTTGCAGGTTCTTGAGTTGCGATCATCGACGAACGTCGCCAAGATCGAGTGAAGCGGTGCCGGGTTGTCGTGGAACGGGATTACCCGGACAACCCACCTGGAAAAACAGGAAAGCGTTCCGTTCGCCGGAGCGCGTGTGAGGAAGGAATAGGGCATTCGGGGCCTCGAGAACCACAAGGGATCAGATCCATGAAGCGACGCACATTTCTTACCTCGGCTGCGGCCGGCTTGATTTTGGGTACTTCCCCCTGCTATGCCGTGGGGCTGACTCGCCGCAAACCGCGAAGGCTGGGCTTGATCGGCAGCGGCTGGTACGGCAAGAGCGTTCTTTTGCGGTTTCTGCAAGTTGAACCGTGCGAAGTCGTGGCTTTGGCGGATGTCGACCAAAGGATGCTGGCGGAGGCCGCGGAAATCGTGGCGGCACGTCAACCTTCCGGCAAGACGCCCGCGACCTACGGGGACTTCCGTAAGATGCTGGCCGACAACGAATTCGACGTCGTCCTGGTGTCCACGCCCGATCACTGGCATGCGTTGGCGGCGATCGCCGCCATGAAGGCCGGCGCGGACGTCTTTTGCGAAAAGCCCATCAGCACCGATGTCATCGAAGGCGCCGCGATGCTGGCCGCCGCCCGCAAGTACGGTCGCGTCGTGCAAATCAATTTGGAGCGTCGCAGCACGCCGCACCTGATCGACGCCCGCGACCGCATCGTTCGCGACGGCAAACTCGGGAAGGTCGGCCTGGTCGAGATCTATTGCTACTATCACATGCGAACCTCCGGAAACCCGCCGGACGAAAACCCTCCCGACTACCTGGACTGGGATCTTTGGACCGGCCCCGCTCCGCTGCGGCCGTACAATCCGCTCTTCCACCCCCGTCGCTGGCGGTCCTTCAAGGAATACGGCAACGGAATCTTGGGGGACATGTGCGTGCATATGCTGGATATGGTGCGGTGGATGCTGGATTTGGGCTGGCCGCGGCGGATCGCATCCAGCGGCGGAATCTACACCGATAAGCAAAGCAAGGCCAACGTCCCCGATACGCAGCTCGCCTCATTCGATTTCGGCGATCTGACCGTCGTGTGGCAACATCGCACCTGGGGAAGCACGCCGGATTCGGATTATCCTTGGGGAGCGACCCTATACGGAGACAAGGGCACGCTCAAGGCGAGCGTCATGCGGTACGATTTCATCCCGCAGCGCGGAGACGTCATCCATCAGGATGTCGTTTACGAGCTGGACCAGTATCCCGAGGACAAAACCGAAAAGGACCTCGAGCGTCATGTCGCGCCCGCCCTTCGGCGTCACATCCGCAACTTCTTGGACTGCGTGGATTCTCGCGAAAGACCGGTAGCGGACATCGAGCAAGGGTTCATCTCGTCGTCCTCGTGCATTCTCGCCAATTCGGCGTTGGAACTCGGTCGCACCCTGACTTGGGACGCGGAGAATCTTCAAGTTGCGGCGGACGATGAGGCGAATCAACGCTTGGCGAGACCGTACCGCGAACCTTGGCAACACCCTACCCCGGACACGGTGTAATACCTCCGACCCGTGGATGAGTTCGCCCAAGCTCACCCCTGAAACTGGATGATGGACCAACTGGTAAACTTGGCACGAGATTTGTACCGAGCTTGTCCTGCCGGAAAAGGAGTTGGCGTTATGCAACCGCCCGAACGGAACTCAAACCGAAGCGGACGCTCGGCTCCGCATGGGCTCGCACTTTCTCGTCGGCCAATTGCCCTGGGCTTGGGGATACTCTCCCTCGCGATCCTTTACCACCCCCGGATTTCGTCGATCACTGCGGGCGAGCCGCCGGCAACGATCATCCACGTAGCCGTGGACGGAAACGACGCTTGGGCCGGTCGCTTGGAGCGTCCCGACTTGGACCTCGGTGACGGCCCCGTCGCGACCATCGGCCGGGCCGTCGATTTAGCGGCTCAATTTCCGGCGGACGCATCTTGCGTAGAGATTGTGATCCAGCCCGGCGAGTACTCGCTGGAACGCCCGGTCACGATTTCCGGGGCGAATAGGTCGCTCCCGCCGCTGGTAATCAGGGCGGCCGTGCCGGGCAAGGTTCGGATCAGCGGCGGCCGGCGACTCACGTCGTGGCAACCGGTCACCGACCCCGGCGTGAAAGCCCGCCTGCCGGAGGAGGTTCGTGATCGCGTGCGGCAAACCTTCCTCAAGGATCTGGGGATCCGTGATTTCGGATCGCCGGGCGGAGGCGGATCGGAGCTGTTCTTCGATGATCGCCCGATGACCCTCGCGCGTTGGCCCGACGCCGGTTTCACGCACATCGCCGACATACTCGGGGAACAACCGACAACGATTCACGGCATCCCCGGAGATAAAGTGGGGAAGTTCGTTTTCGAGGGAGATCGCCCGCTGCGATGGATCGGGGAAAAAGATCCCTGGGTCCACGGCTACTGGTTCTGGGACTGGTCGGACCAGCGCCATCCCGTCGCGTCGATCGATTCTCAAAAGCGGATTCTGGAGGTCAAACCCCCGTATCACAGCTACGGGTATCGCAAGGGGCAGTGGTTTTACGGCTTCAATTTGCTGTGCGAGCTCGATCAGCCCGGCGAGTGGTATCTCGACCGCGAGACGGGAATCCTCTACTTCCTGCCGCCTCTGGAAAAGGCGGCGGAAGTGGATGCCGCCCTGAAATCGGGCCGCCCGGCCGTCTCCGTATTGGAGACGCTCTTCCGCATCGCCGAGGTCCAACACGTGACCCTTTCGGGCCTAATCTTGGAGCACGCCAGAGGCACGATGATCGACATACGCGACTGCCGCCAAGTCGCGGTGGAGGATTGTCTGCTACGCAACGGCGGCGGCTGGGGCGCGCGTATCCAAGGCGGCGAACAATGTGCCGTACGGCGGTCGCGCCTCTATCTTTTGGGAGAGGGGGGAGTGAGCTTGAACGGCGGCGATCGTCCCACTCTCACTCCGTCGCAACATGAGGTTGCGGATTGCGAAATCTCCGAATACGGTCGCATCTACCCAATGTATCGAGCGGGCGTCTCCGTCGGCGGCGTGGGACAACGCGTCCTCCATAACCACATTCACCATGCCCCGCATCAGGCTGTAGGATTCTCCGGCAACGATCACCTCATTGCCTTCAACGAGATCCATCACGTCTGCCTGGAGTCCAACGACGCCGGTGCCGTTTATTCCGGGCGAGACTGGACGATGCGGGGTACGCGGATCGAAAAGAACTATTTCCACGACATTCAAGGTTTTCAGAATCGCGGATGCATGGGGGTGTATCTCGACGACATGTTCTGCGGGACGGTCATCGCCGACAATATCTTCGTCCGTGTGACGCGTGCGGCGTTCATCGGCGGCGGTCGAGACAATCTGGTTGAGAATAACCTATTCATCGACTGCAAACCGGCCGTTCACGTGGATGCCCGAGCTATGGGTTGGGCCTCCTATCACGTCGATACGACCATGACGGAACGGCTCCGCGCCATGCCGTATCAAAATACCCTTTGGGCCGAACGCTATCCCGAGCTGCCCCCCATCCTGGAACAGGAACCGGCGGCGCCGCGGGGAAATATCATTCGACGCAATATTTGCCTGGGAGGCACTTGGGAATCCGTGGAGGCTAAGGCACGATCCTATCTGACAGCGGAGGAGAACCTCGTCGTACCCACCGCCGATGAGAGCGGCCTGCTCGACGAAAACGGCCGCTTGCGTTGGAATCCGCAATCCCCCGTCTTCGCAAGATTGCCGGCGTTCCGCGCGCCGCCGTTCGAGGAAATCGGTCCGCGCGGGCAACCGGCACTCAGCGATGCCGAGGCTGGAACTGGGGAACGAGCAGGGCGCCCTGCCGATCCCACGCGATGGGAATCCGATATTCGAAGATTTGAGGAACAAGACCGCGACCAATCACCGCCCGAAGACGCCGTGCTGTTTGTCGGCAGCTCCAGCATTCGGTTGTGGGACACGGTCCACTCCTTCCCGGATTGGCCCACCATCAATCGCGGCTTCGGAGGCTCTCAGATTCACGAGGTCACCCAATTCGCGGATCGCATCGTCCTACCCTACCGACCGCGGCTCATCGTCTTCTACGCGGGCGACAACGACATCGCCGCCGGCGCGGAGCCGCAGACGGTTCTAGAACGATTCCAGGCCTTTGTGGCAAAGCTCCGCGGCGAGGGATCGCAGACTCCCATCATTTTCATCGGCATTAAACCGAGCGTGGCGCGGTGGCGTTTAATCGACAAGATCCGCGAGGCCAATCGCAAGATTCGAGAGTGGGCGGAAAACCACCCCGAGCAAGGCGTGCATTATTTGGACGTCGAAAAGCCCATGCTCGACGACCAGGGCTTCCCGCGGAGCGACCTCTTGCGAGAGGACGGTCTGCACCTCAATCAGCGCGGCTATGAGATTTGGAACGAGCTGCTGCGGCAGAAGGTCGCCCAAATCCTCGCCGCAAAGAAGTGAAAGCACGGGACCGATCATTTCCCGGCGGACTCGCATTGCCGTTTGAGTTGCACGAACAGTTCGCGCGTCTCGTTGCCGCCCAAGTCGGGATAAAGGGCCTCCACGACGGCAATCAACTCGGCGGCCTGCCGACAACGATCGAGGCGCATCAGGCACCACGCGGTCAAGTACTTTGCTCGAAACCAGCGAGGCGATCCCTCCGGGCTGCGTTGCGTCAATTCGCGCAGTCGATGCAAGGCCGATTCCACCGACGCCGTATCCCCTTTTCGCACCAAGAGGAGCACGATCGCCTCTTGGACGTCGCCGCGCGCCGGTTGCCGCTCGGCCAATTCGCCGTAGGCTTGCAGGGCGGCATCCAATCGGCCCGAAATCGTGAACCACCTCGCCCGGTGCTCCAAGAACTCCTCTTGTTCCGCGGGTTTCCACTGTTTCCGAGAAGCCTCCAAACCGTCCGTCAGCCCCAAAAGGAATTCGGCCAACCTGCATTTCGCAGTTTCCTCCGTGATCGCCTGGAGCACGAGATCTCCGCGCTGTGCCGCCCGTCGCAGCGTGTCCGCGTCCCAATCGCCGGCGTTCAACTGCGGTAGCGTTGATTCTCCTGACACGATCCGCGCGACCGCGTGCAAACAAAGAATGTCCGCATACTCGCGTTGCGGTATTTGAGCCGCCTCCGCCTTTTCGACGGCTTTCTGAAGCCCGGCCGCGGCCTGCTGCGTCGACCCCGAGGACTCCAGACGCATCTGGGCCGAAAGTCGGACGGCCTCGCGCACGGCGGGATCTCGGATGGCCGAGTTGCCCGAGTCGGACTGCCACACCTGCCGCACCCAAGCGTCCAGTCGGTCGGCGGCTTCCGCGATTTCGGCGGCGGGATCTTTCCCCGCGTCTTTCAGAGATCGGCAATACCCGTCCGCGCAGCGGCCGAACCCGTCCATCGCCGACAGCCGCCGAACGCGAACCGCATCGTCATCAGGCTCCGTCGGTCCCGGCAGAGAAAGCACGAGCTTCCAGTATTCCTCCGCAGCCTCATTCCACTTCTCCAACAGTTCCAGCGATCGCGCCAAGCGGAGACGCAATTCCCAGCCTTGCGGATGACCGGGGTACCGGTCCAAAAAGGCACGAATGCGTGCGGCGAAATCTTCGAGATGGCGCTGGGGATCGGCTTGAAGGAGTTGCCCCAAGTGATGGATCGCCATCAAATCCGCCTGGTCGGCCTGCGGTTGATCGCGGAACCGATCGGCCAACTCCGCGAATCGGCGATAGGCGTCCGCGTGATCACCGCGCTCGCTTGCAATCGCGGCGGCCGTAAGGCCGAAGCGAAAGGCATCGGCTGCCGCCCCCCGGCGTACCGCGACCGCTCGCGCATGATCGTAGCCCGCCAGAGCCTCTTCGATGCGTCCTGCGCGGAAAGCGTTTTCCGCCGCGACGGCAGTCATCGCATCATCTTCTCCGGATTCGGGTCCTCCGCGTCCGGCGAAGAACAACTCGGCCCGGCGCACCCAATAACGATCCCCCGCCCTGCGAAGGATGTCCAGAAGCTCCATGATCTTGACGTTCCACGGTTGGGTCGGCCGACCTTCCTTTTCCGCCCAATTCCGGAGCGTCCAGTATGCCTCCAGCAAGGCGAAATCGTAGGCGGAAAGCGTCTCTCCCTCGGACTCTCGACCTAGCGAAAGAATGCGTTCCACGGCCGCCCGGTCCCCTGCATCCAAGGCTAGCCGAAGCGTTTCGGCACGCACCCGCAGCACGCCCCGCGGCCCGAGCGCCGCCTCGTTGATGGTTGCCAAGGCGGCGCGTGCCGACTCCCACTGTCGCAAGAGGCGACAGACGCGCGCCAAAGCCAGTCGGGAATCCAACGCCAAGGGATGATCCTCGGGAAGCCGCGCCAGGATGTTCAATCGCCGTTGCGACTCGGTCAATGCGGCGGCACGGTCCGGGCTGTCTTCCGGAAACGTCAATGCCAACTCTGTTTCAGCCGCGGCTAATTGGAATTGAACGGTTTTCTCGAATCCCAGCCAGTCGTCTTCCCGCCACACCTCCTTGGGCAACGACGCTCCCCCTCGGCCGGAAGCTACTTTCAATTTCTCCGCGGTGATCTTCTCCAAGTCTCGCAAATCGCGAATCGCGTCGCGCAAAGGTGTTCGTACCGGGTCCATCGCTCGACTTGGATCGGCGCCCGAAGGCCCCGGCCGACCGAACAGTTCCTGCTCTTCCCGAAGCAGTCGCCCTTGAGAAATCCGCAACATCGCGAACTGCAACGCCACCAAAGACATGTCGTCATCGGTGGGTTCGGAGGCAAGATATTCTCCGGCCGTGCGGGCTGCCCATTGCCAAAGTTCCTCTCGCCGCGGAGGCGGCACCGACTCGGCGTGGTCTCGCAGGCAGATGAGGTATTGAACCAGCAACGATACCCGCCTGCGTTGGGAAAGGTCCTGCCGGGCCAAACGGTCGCGGCAGTATTGCTCGGCGGCTTGGAAGAGAAACCGCTCTCGCAAGGCCGTCACGAATTGCCGATCGACGTCCGTTTCATCGGCGATTGCGACGGTCTCACCGCGTGCCTTCTCCACCGTACCGCAGAAGACGCCGATGAGCGAGGCGACAAAAACAAGGAAAAAGACCGTTCTCACGGCTCCACCGGTGCGGCGAATTGAATGCGACTAAACCCTTCCGCGCGACAAACGTCGTAGAGGCGAATCACCTCCTCCACGGCAACGTCTCCTGCAGGATCAAGGACGACCGGCAGATCGCGCCGAATGCTTCCTAGCTCACGCAGTTTGCGGCGTACATCGTCGAGCGATCGGTACTGCTGCTGATTGAGCATGACAATCGTGGTCCCGTCTTCACGCAACAGCCGGATCACCACGACCGTAAGATGCTCCAGTTCCGGCGGTAACGCCGCTGCATCTCCCAGGCTGCCGGGCAAATTCAAGGGGCTGGGAAGCCTCAGTTCCAGCGGCTGGAAAGAAGTCGTGCACAAGAAAAAAATGATGAGCTGAAAGACGACGTCAATCATCGGCGTCATCGGCAAATCCAGCGGTGCGGTTCCGGCATGGATCGCGAGGCGAGGACGGACCATGAAATCCTCCGGACTAGCCGCAAAATCGTCGGGCGCAACGAGACTCAAGACGGCACGGAACGACGAACTCGAAAAGGAGATGGGAATACCGCGCAATAAGCCTCACTGCTCCTCCACAACGCTGAACGACACATTCCAGATACCGGCTTTAGCACAACAAACCAGGACGGGAGCGACGGCCGCATAGGGCGCCCGCCGATCCGTCCTGATCCGCACTTCCAAATCGCCTTGGCGAAGGGATTCCGCCTCGAGCACTCTTTGCAAGCCGGCCTCATCAACCGTTCGGCTACCCACGAGTATGCGGGAGTCCGGCGTGATGTTGATCAAGATGCGGCGAGTCTCGGACTCCTTCGCCTTCTCGCCGGTCGCGGCAGCAGGCAACCGAACATCCACCGGCGATTCCTGCTGCGCCAGATGGCCGGCCAAGATGAAAAACAGTATTAGTTGAAACGTGACGTCGATCATGGGCGTCATGTTCATTCGGACGGAAGGCCGGCCGGTGACGGAGGGGGTTCGCATCAGCGACCTCCTTCGGGGAGGGGAGCGGCCGGCGGTTTGGCCGCGCGCCGCCGTTTTAGCGGCAGAAGTACATGCTGCGCCACGCTCGCCGCCTCGGCCGTCACTTCATCCGTGCGGTTCCGAAAATAGGCATAAAGGGCCAGGGCGGGAATCGCCACGATCAATCCTTCGACCGTGGTGACCAAGGCGAGATAAATCGCCTCGGCCAAATCCGCCGCACGAGCCGCACCCTGCGTCTCCGCCACCGTGCGAAAGGCCAGGATCATCCCTACCACCGTGCCCAGCAGCCCCAGCATAGGAGCAAGATTTCCGATGACCGAGAGATATTCCACTTTGCGCAGCAATCGGGCCGACTGCTCGGACAAGGCATCCTCGACGGCCTTCACCACCTCGCTCCAGCCGGCCTCCAGCTCGGCCATGCCCGCCAGCAACACGTGAGACAACAGGCAAGGCTGTTGCCGACACAACTCGACCGCCTGCTTACCATCACGTGCGGCTAAGGCGTTGCGGACCTGCGCCGCAAGTGAATCGGGGACGAGAATGGACTTTCGCAAGGTCAGGGCTTGCTCAATGGCGAGCGCGGCAGTAGCCAGGGACAGCAAGATGATCATGAATCCGACCGTCCCGCCCGCCTTCAGGATCCCCCACAGCGTCAGCTTCGATTCGGGCCGGCGTGAAGAGGCCTCCGCCGTAACTCCGTCGCGAGCCGTCGCAACGCCGGATTCGACCGGATTCGAGCGGGGCGTCGATGGAGGATTTTGCTCCCTTGTTGACATCGCGGTGCCCGACGGCGAATCGGCGGAAGAAGCCGGAACGTTCTCAGCCGCCACCGGACCGGGCGGCGGCAGCGGCAACGGCGGCCCGGACTCCACGCTTACTAGAGTCAAATAACCGACGGGAGCGACCAAAAGACAACCGTCACGCAAGGCGCCCACCGCCGGCTCTAAAGTGAGAGGATGACTTGCCCAAGCGCAGGTCATGACCAGGACCGGCAACACGGACGCAACGTGCCGACACATCGCTTTGGCGGTGTTCATATTCCCTCTGGTTCCATGCCGAAGGGCGAAAACTCTATCCTTGATCGTAACGCTACTTTTGCCGGGCCCAACGCGATTCAGGAAATCTTTGCTTCAATTCCCGTCGCAAGTTCTCGACCCCGGCCGCATCCTCCTCCCAGCCGGTCTTGGGGAGAGCCTCCGCGGCCTCCCACAGACAGCGGGCAACCAGAGGCCGAGGGTTTGCACAAAGCAGCCCGACCTTCAAGTAAAACGTGGCGGCTTGGTCGGCTCGGCCATGGCGTGCCCAGGCCGAAGCGATGACATAGTAAGGTCCGCTACGATACGGCAAAGGCAGCTTTTCCGCCGTCCCTTCCCAACGCTCCACTTCCTCGGGCGAAGCGGTCGGAATCTGCGTTCGCCATAACTGCGCTACCGCCAGCAAGGCAATCCGCGAATCGCCCTCTCGCCCGAGGCTCAAGTTGCGTAGTCGCGCAGCCGCCTCGGCTCCCCTCGATCCCAAAAGAAGATAGCTCGCTCCAAGGAGTTGAGCCGCCGGCCGCGTATCGAGAAGCCAAGCCTGGGCGGCGCTCTCGACGGCCGATGACTGCTGGTCGGGCGTCCACCCCAGCGGGATGCAATCCATATACGGCGTCCGCGGATCTTCCGAAATCAGCTTCAAAAACACTTCGCAGGCGGCCAAGTCGTTTCCGACCGCTTGCAAACAACGCACGATCTCGGCGGCGATTTCGCGCCGCGCCCACGGCCGAGATTCCGCGCTCATGGCATTACGCAGTGAGGCCACAGCATCATCGGCTCGCCCGGCCGTAATTGCGGCTTGCGCCTCGAGGAACGGTGCCTGCCGTTTCGTCTCCACGGCGAGAACCTGCTCAACGGGGATGGTTCGTTCCGGCCCCGCTCGCGAGCGCAACAGCAGACCTTCTCCCGTGTAATCGACGATATCCCCTGTCAGAATTATCCGCTCGCCGTTGTTCCCCCGAATCCGTACAACGTCTTGCGCAGGCTCCGCGTCCGCCCGCGCGATCTTCTCAGCGAAGGCTCCCGACGTGAGATAACACCGGCACTGCAACAACAGAAAGACGAAAACCCATGGATGGCGACCCCGAAACACGTCAAGCAGGCCGTGCGTGCCTCGCAGCCATACATGCGGGTTTTGCGCTTGCACGATCGGCATCGGTCAATTCCCTTCCGTACCGCGCGGAGACGAGGCAAGAACCTTGGTGATGTCGATGTAGACGTATTGGCCGCCGTTTTGATCCGCCAGCCGTGCGATGAAATTCCGGCTTGAACTTGCAGGCCCCATGCCGAACTCCACCGTGTGAATGATGATGCCGGCCGCGCGGCGACGAATTCCTTCCATTTGGACTTCGCTGAGCCGCGGTTCATCGGCGTCCGTGAGAAAGAAAATTACGTCCGGACGGAGTCGAATCGCTGTGTTCAACGCGGCCTCGTGCTCGGTTCCTCCGACCGCTTGAATGGCGGCGATAAAACGCTCGGCCCTCGCCTTGTTTTCCTCTGTGGCGAACGAGAGCCGGCCTGCTTGACCGGAAGGGCTGAAAACGACCGGAACATGATTGTAAAAGACGATTTGAAACTGTTGCGTGGGCTGCAAGTCCCGGATACTGTTCAAAAGCTCCTGCTGGGCGAATCGGAGGGCGTTGTTGCCCACTCCGCCCATGCTTCCGGAACGGTCGAAGACATAGACGAATTTGCTCCCCTGGCTGCGAATCCCGAATAAGGTGGCACTGCCGCCGCTCCCGGGCGACCGTCCAAAACCGCCCGCGCCCGTGCTCCGCGAGGCGTCACCGGCTGCCCCGCCGTCGGCCTCCTCCGCCGCACTGAGACCCAATCCGCTGAGATGCGATTGCGGTAGGAGTTGCCGGGCGTCCAAGGCGGGGGGTAATTGCGACAACTCGGCAAGATCGGGCGGCCCCGCCGCAGAATCCGGCGAGGACGAACGCGACTCTTTCACGGATTGGGAATCGACGAAGTAATCGCGCGGCCCGTCTCGGTACTTCAGCGCAATACCGACGTCGGCGGATCTCTCGTCACTCAAACCCGCCCGCCGCTGGTCGCCCAACATCCAGGCGAGCAAAACGAACGCCACTGCGTGCAAAACGAGGGAGGCGAACCACGCGGGAATCACGCCGCGAGTCACGTGGCGGGATGAAGCGATACCCGCGTCCGACCCAACCTCATGAGATCGCCCACGCTGACTGTCCGAGATTGATTTCACAACCTGTCCCGCCGAACTTGCAGGGAATTCAATAGGGAATTCAATGGGGATTCCGAGAAGCAACCATCAACGCGACGCTCTAGGGCATCCGGAGAACAACAGATTTTTGGGTACCCGTCCGTCGATCCATCCCGTGCCCAGGGCCTCCTTGCTCCGGAGAGGGCGCCGTCACGCGTCAGCTCGTCGGATAAAATTTCTGAACGGTGAACCGCGCGATCGGGACCGGATCCTTACCCCTCTAGATGTATAATAGAGCAGGATCGCGGTTTCGTCGCGTCGCAATCCCCCTTTAACGAGGGGGCATGTTTCTCTCGCTTTTGTACGGGCGAGGGACCCTGAGTGGAAATGAGTTGCCGACGCCCGGGCCGATCTTTCCGCATCTCGACAAGGGGAGTCGGGACACTTCATGGCAATTGATCGAAAAACTGCTCGCAATGCAGAGGCCGACATGGATTTGAGGGTTGTACGCTATCCGCATCCCACGCTACGGTATAAATCCAAACCCATCCGAAGAGTGGATTCGGATTTCCGCGCCCTTGTCGGACGGATGTTTGAATTGATGTACGAAGAGCGGGGCATCGGTTTGGCGGCCAACCAAGTCGATTTGCCCTACCGCTTTTTCATCATCAATCTTTCCGGCGACCCAACCCAAAAGGACGAGGAATTCGTCTTCATCAACCCTGAGATCCTCTCCAGGAAGGGTAGTGAAGAAGATACCGAGGGCTGCTTGAGTCTCCCGGGCATCAACGCGGTGGTGCGGCGCTCCGCCGAAATCGATATGGTCGCCTACAACCTGAAAGGCGAGGAGATTCAGTGGCGATTGAAGGGGCTTTTCGCTCGAGCGTTTCAGCACGAATACGACCATTTGGACGGCACGCTTTTCATCGATCGGCTGACTCCAACGCGGCGTTGGGCCGTTGCGGATCGAGTGGACGATCTGGCTAGCGAGTACGCCGGCCGGGTGATCGCAGGCTCGGAGCCGAGAGAAGAAGACGTCCTTCGACGACTGGCCGAGCTTGAGGCATTGCGCGTCTAGCAATGCCGCGCCGCTTCGAGGCATTATAGTTCTCGGTGTGGTTTCTCGAACGATTCCGAGACCGGGGCCGAACCCTCCTGCCAGCCGCCGACCGCGGCGTTCCGCCGCTCTGGGAAGAATACAACCGAGATTTCGGAAAAACCGGTGCTTCGCGTTGACGGCATTTGGCGAAACCGGGAAATCCGAGTAAACTAGGATTTATGTGGGCGAGCATTGCGCTGGACGTCCGTCGTGCCAATCACGTCCGGATTTGATTCGAGACTGTGTCCGTGGAATGCCCCATCGGTTCGTGGTGACGCCGCGAGTCGACCATGGTTCGGCCGATTATTTGCCTCAAGGGCTAGCCGGAATGAGATACCTATTGGGTCGCGCGTTCTTGGTGATCGGGCTGTTCGGCGGGACAATCGCGGAATACAACGCCGTACTGCAGGCAGCCGAAGATGCTCCCCCGGCCGCAGCGGGACAAACGACGCCGGAGTCTCCGGTCCCTCCGGAAGCCGCTCCACAGCCCGTTCCGCCGCCGACATCTCAAATCGAAGGCTTGCCACGCAATCTGGCGCCGGGTGTCCTCGTAACCATTCCCCCCGATGTTCAGGTCGATGAGACGCACAATCGACAAGACATCGTCGAGCTTGTGACGCTGGACCCGACCTTTGAGTGGGCCAAGGATTGCGATTTTCGCCGGACTGTGTACTGCCTTCAATTCCAATTCAAGCTGCCGCGATTGATTGAGGTGGACGTACCGCAGGTAACCGGTCGATTGCAGCGCAAACCTGTGCTGTATTTGGTCTACGCCGTCACCAACACGGGAAAGGCCTTGAAACCCGTTCCGGAAGCCGATGGAACATATCGCGTGGAAGAGGTGGCGGAAACGGTGCGATTCCTACCGCGCATTACGTTGAAAATCCTAGAATCGGGGAAGGAATACCCGGACCGTCCTAACCCCCTCACCGTGGCCCAGATTCGCCGACGCGAAGATCCGGCGATCCGATTCTTCGACAGCACGGAGATGAATGAACGCCCGATCGCGGTCGGTGAGACCTATTGGGGGATTGCGACTTGGGAAGACATCGATCCCTCTCTCAATCGCTTCTCGATTTTCGTACTCGGTTTGTCGAATGCCTACCGCTGGCAAGACCCCCAGGGTGCCTACAAGTCGGGTGATCCGATCGGCCAAGGCCGCGTCTTTTCACGAAAATGCCTGCAACTCAATTTTTGGCGTCCCGGCGACGAGTTCATCCTCAAGGAAACCCAAATCCGCTTTGGGATTCCCGGCCAGGTTGACTACGAGTGGGTTTTCCGCTAGAAATAAAGTTCTGCTGCTTTTTCGCTGCCATTCCTACCGTATGAGCAGGCGAAAGGGCGGGCGGCAAACAGCCGGGTTGTCGGCGAGCATTTCTTTCCGCCGTATCGGTCAACCATCTCCCCGTTTCGCGGCAGTGGCTCGTTCGACGGGGGACATTGAGAGGGATATCGCGATGGCGCACAAGAAGGGTCAAGGTTCAAGCCGCAACGGACGCGATTCTAATCCGCAGTACCGCGGCGTGAAGCGATTCGGCGGTCAATACGTGACGGCGGGTTCCATTTTGGTTCGCCAATTGGGAACGAAGTTTCATCCGGGCAAGGGCGTGGGTTTGGGGCGCGATTATACGTTGTATGCCCTTGTGGACGGCTTCGTAACGTTCGATCGCGGCGGCCGTCGGGTGCACGTCCTGCCGCAAAACTCTTGACACGTCGCTGCGGTTCGTTCCGAGTAAAACTGTGGATTTCGGACAAGGCTTCGTAGCGGGGATGGTTTTGGCCGCCCCCGTTTTTTCTTGCGCCGAAACCGGTCCGGCTTTGGGCGCTAGCGCGGGTACAACGATCCACGAAAATCGCGTTACGGGATGAGTCCCCTGCGGCGGCAACATGTTCCTCGATGAAGTCGAAATCGTCGTATTGGGGGGGCGCGGAGGTGACGGCTGCGTGAGCTTCCGGAGGGAGAAGTACGTCCCGCGGGGGGGGCCCGACGGGGGAGACGGCGGCGACGGCGGAAGCGTCATTCTTCTGGCGCAAGAAGGTGTGGATCATTTGACGGCCTTGGGGCACCGGCATCACTGGCGAGCAGAGGACGGTCGACCGGGGAGTGGCGCGCTTTGCCACGGGCGATCCGGAAAAGATCTCGTCATCCCCGTTCCGCCGGGAACTCTGGTTTTCGACGCGGAACGCCGGCTTCTCCTCAAGGACCTTCGAGACCCGGGCGATCGCGTGGTTGCCGCACGCGGCGGAAAGGGCGGCAAAGGGAACGCCGCTTTCAAGTCCGCCACCAACCGCGCGCCGCGCCACAGCACGCCCGGCGAAGATGGAGAAGTTCGGCGTCTGCGGCTGGAACTCCGCATGCTTGCGGATGTGGGTCTGGTGGGAAAGCCCAATGCCGGCAAGAGCACCCTGCTCAGTCGCCTGTCCAAAGCGCGGCCCGAGATCGCGGCTTACCCGTTCACTACGAAGTATCCGCATTTGGGCAAGGTTGTGCTCGATCACGAGCGAAGCTTCGTTCTGGCCGATATTCCCGGCTTGATCGAGGGCGCTCATGCCGGCGCGGGGCTTGGACACGAGTTCCTCAGGCACGTGCAGCGCGCCGCGGTATTGCTCCATCTCGTCGAACCGGAGCCTTACGACGGCAGCGACCCTTTGGAAAACTACCATCTCATCCGGCAGGAGATGCTGCGATTCGATCCCGATTTGGCCAAACGGGCGGAAGTGGTCGCGGTCACCAAGGCCGATTTGCCATCGTGCGGCGAGGTTTGTGCAAGGCTGGAATCCCATTTGAATCAAGAAGTGATCCCGATCTCGTCGGTGACGGGCCGGAATTTGAACCGATTGGTGCAGAGACTTTGGGACGTTCTCCGGCAACAACGCGCCGAGACGCCGCCGTCTTGACGCTTCGACCGGGGAGCATCACGTTGCACGCGTTCGGTTTGCGGCGTCTTAGGACCGTCGTCCTGGGAAATATCTCCTCCACGCGGCTGGAATCGAATATCATTTTTCGGGAAAGATCGATGCATGTTCGCGGCAGTGGATATCGGCAACAATCGCCTCAAGTGCGGAGTCTTCCGCTTAGACCGGGCCGGGGCTTCCATTCCGAAACCCGAGAGTGCCTTCGCGTCGGAAGACCCGGCCGAGATTGTGGCGTTTGTCTCCCGGACCGTAGACGCGAAGACGGCGGCAACCTGCAAACATGGAGCGACGCCGTTGACGTGGTGGATCGCCAGCGTCAACCGGCCTGCCACCGGCAGGTTGCTCGATTGCGTGAAGCGGACGCATCCCGAGCACCGTTTGGTGCTGGTCAGTGCCGCGGACGTGCCATTGCCCGTTCGACTCCCGCATCCCGATCGTGTGGGCATCGATCGTTTGGTAAACGCTCTGGCGGCTGAGCGGATGCGGCGTCCCGGCCATTCCGCGGTGGTCATCGACTTAGGCACGGCGATCACCGTGGATGCCGTGTCCGCGGACGGCGCGTTTTTGGGCGGAGCAATCTTGCTGGGATTGGCCTCCACGGCTCGCGCCCTCCACCGGTTCACGGATATGCTCCCGCTCCTCGAAGTCGAGACCCTTTCGCCTTCCGAAGCCATTGGCAAGGACACGGAAGGGGCCATGCGGGCGGGAATATTTTGGGGCGCTTTGGGTGCGATCCGAGAGCTGCTCCATCGCCAAACCGAGTTACTGGGTCATCAAACCGACGTCTTCCTAACCGGAGGACACGCTGCGATATTCGCCGAGTATTTGCGCGATGCAAAGTACGTGCCCGAACTGACGCTTGCCGGCATCGCCCTCACGGCCGCGCACTTCGGAGAGAGCGTGCACCAAGACAACAAGCGGCTTTAATCGTTCCCCGGCAGAGCCGAGCTGCAAGGCCGGGATCCGAAAGAGACAATCCGGCGATGCCAAGCGGCGCCGGTTTCCTACGATTGCAACGAACGAACCCTGTTGATGGGAGCGTGAAAACATGAAGCCGTCGCAAGAGAACGATTCAGCCTTGATAAGAGAAAAGGTGGCAGGCGTGCCGATCGCCGATCTCGTGAAAGAGTTCGGCACGCCCCTGTACGTGTATGACGCCGCAGTCATTCGATCGCGTCTAGCCGAGCTGCGCCGCTTCGACGTGATACGCTACGCCCAAAAGGCCTGCTCGAACCTGGCCATCGTGGACTTGCTTCGCAGAGAGGGCGCGCTGGTGGACGCCGTCAGCGCCGGGGAGATCCATCGGGCTTTGGCGGCCGGTTACACACCCTCGGGCGACCCGCCGCCGATCGTTTATACGGCCGACATTTTCGATCACGATGCCTTGGATTTGGTGATTGCTCGCAATATCCACGTGAACTGCGGCTCCCGCGATATGATCGAGCAGTACGGAGAGCGGGTTTCCGGTCGGGAAATCACGCTCCGAATCAATCCCGGCTTCGGTCACGGCCACAGCCGTAAAACCAACACCGGGGGCGACCTGTCGAAACACGGAATCTGGCACGACCAGTTGCACGATGCCTTGGTCGAAGCGGAGCATTACGGCTTGAGCGTCACCGGCATCCATATGCACATCGGCTCCGGCACCGATTTGGAGCATCTCGCGCAGGTCTGCACCGCGATGGAAAAAGCGGCCTTGGAGGCAGGCCGCAACGTTCGCTCCATCAGCGCGGGCGGGGGATTGCCCGTCCCCTATCGCCCCCAAGACCCGCGGATCGACCTGGCGGCATACTTCGAGCTTTGGAACGGAACGCGGCGGCGGCTGGAAGACGCCTTCGGCCATGCCGTGCGACTGGAGATCGAGCCGGGGCGGTATCTCGTCGCGGAGGCCGGGTTCCTCATTTGCGAGATTCGCGCCGTCAAGAAGCAAGGCGATCACCTGTTCTATTTGGCGGATGCCGGCTTCAACAATTTGGCGCGACCCATCCTTTACGGCGCGTATCACCCCATTTCTCTCGCGCCGCGCGAGCCGCAGCTTGTTCGTGAATTTGTCGAAGCCGTCGTGGGCGGCCCGCTTTGTGAGTCGGGGGACATTTTCACGCAGGAAGAGGGCGGGTTCGTGAGCACGCGACGTCTCCCCGCCGCGGCGGTCGGGGACTATCTGGTCATCGAAGTCGCCGGGGCGTACGGTTTCGTCATGGGATCGAACTACAACTCGAAACCCTACGCCGCTGAAGTTCTGGTAAGCAACGGCGAACCACGATTGGTGCGCCGCCGACAAACGTACGAGGAGCTGCTCGCCTGGGACGTACCGCCGGTCCCGACACCCTGAAAACTACGAGCGGCACGCAGAAACCTTGAACAGTGCAACCCTGAGCCACCCGATAGAGAATCCGCGAGGGGGTTATGAGCGCATGCGGCAAACCGTGGGCGCCGCTTTCCGTTTCTGCTATGAGGTCTGGGACTGACGCTTGCCTCTTTGCGTGCGGGTTCGCGCCCTCGCCGGCTTGGGTGACGACCATTCCTTGGTCAACGTTTCGAAGACCTCCGGAGACTCGTAGCGCACGACCCCCGGGGCTTCGGGAATCGGTCCGATCAGTCCCCGAAATACCGGCAAGCCGCGAACCGTCAGGTCGGTGCAACAGTCGTCGATCCCGATCTGGGCATGTCGCTTGAGAAGGTCTTCGGGACTGTCGTAATCTCGAATGCGAATCTGACCGTCGGTTCCGCGAGTTACCACGCGAATGGTCTGCTTTTTCATGGCGGCGAGTCTCCTTCGCATGCAACGTCCAACGCGGCGTCGGTGAGGCGTTCTCTTATGCCGAAATCGGCATCTCCAGGGTGAGACTCGGTTTTCTTTTCCCGCGTCCCTACCACGGCTACATTAGCGACGCCCGGCACGTCCCTTCCCATGCGAAGTACCGTAGCGACCGTCAGAAAAACGCCGCCGCGGGCATGACGGCCGGTACCGAACGGAGCGAACGCGCACAATACGCAGATTTTGGCGATGCCTTCCAACCGGTTCAGTAAAAACAAAAGCAACGAAATTACCGAAAGTGAAGAAAGGCAGCGTACCGGTCGTACGGCTTTACGACTGTTTGCGCTCACGCGATTCATCAGGTACGGAATCGGTCACGCGATGGACAAGGATGCCGTTGTGGCCGGCTTCCGGCAAACCCGTCCCGTGAATCGTAACCATTAGATCGCCGCTGCGAAGAAGCTGCTGTTGCAATCCCCACCGAGCGACGAACTCCAGGAGACGATCGCCTTCCGCCGTCGGAGCGTCGGGAAGCGGAATAATACCCCAGTAGAGCGCCATGCGGCGGAGCGTCGCCGTGTCGGCCGAAACCCCTACCGTCGGCATGCTGAAGCGGTGTTTTGATATGCGCAGAGCGGTCTTTCCCGATCGAGTCGCGACCAGCAGCAATTTGGCGTCCAGCTCCGCGGCGATACATCCCGCATGCAAGGCCGTGCTCTCCGAAATCACGTCGTCGCTTCCGCCGACAAAGCCTTTGGCGATTGGTTTTCCGGCATCGCGAGCGGCTGAACCTGCGTACTCTTCGGCGGCCAAGGCGATGCGGTGCATCATAGCGACCGATTCCAACGGAAAACGGCCGATCGCGGTCTCTCCCGACAACATGCAGGCATCCGCACCGTCGAGCACGGCGTTGGCAACGTCGGTCACTTCAGCCCGCGTCGGCAAGGGAGCATTTTGCATGCTGTCCAACATCTGCGTGGCCACAATCACCGGTTTTCGATGCCTCCTCGCCACGCTCACGATTTCCTTTTGGGCGACGGCCAAACGGGCAATGTCCGTCTCTACGCCCAAGTCTCCCCTCGCCACCATCACGCCGTCCGCAGCGGAGACGATCTCGTCCAAACGATCGAGCGCCTCAGCTTTTTCGATTTTGGCGATGATATGGGCATCGGAACCGTGCTTGGTGAGGCGGCCTCGCAATTCAGCGATATCCGCCGCCGTCCGCACGAAGCTCAACCCCACGAAATCGATCCCATGGAGCGCCGCCCAGTCCGCCGCAGCGAAATCCGCTTCGTCCATGGCGCGGACGCGAAGCCTTGCCCCGGGTACGTGAATCCCTTGGCGGCTCCGCACGACGCCGGGCTGAACCACGCGACATTCGACCGCCTCTGCTGACTTGCCGATCACCTGAAGCTCAACCAGTCCGTCCGCCAGAAGGACGCGGTCTCCCGCCTCCAGGTCGTCCAAGATCGGAGGAAAGGTGGTCGACAGTTCACCCGGGTTCCCTGTCGCGCCCTTGACGAATCGCACCACGTCGTTCAGGTGGCATTCGAGGCTTCCGCCGGGAATCTCGCCCAGTCGAATCTTTGGGCCGGCCAGATCCAGCAGCACCGCCACCGGGTGCCGCAGCTCAGCCTCGGCTTGACGCACGGTTCGCAAACGCCTTTCCTGATCCTCCGGCGTACCGTGCGCGGCATTGAGGCGAAACACGTCCACGCCCGCCCGGATCATGTCGTGAACCATTTTCGGAGCGTCGCAAGCCGGGCCGAGGGTCGCCACGATCTTCGTTTGGCTGGGACGAATGGGAAAGGACATGGAAGGCTCCTGGGATTCGGTGTTTCTCAAAGCTCCTGCCGTGGAGAGCGACGACACGATCCTACCATGATGACGGCATTCGCCTTCGATTGCACGCGCGTGCCGACCGTATTAGACTGCAAGGGTTGGGGAGGACCTCACCATAGTTTTCCATCGCACGCGGTTTTTTTCGACAAAGGAAAGCGAAATGCGCACATCACGGCACAGTAGAAGAGACTTCTTGCGAGTCGGTTCCGCCGCCTGCGCCGGAGCCGCTTTGCCGCACCTATGGCTCGGCCGCTCGGCGTGGGGCGAGTCGCCGAACGAACGCCTCAACGTCGCATCGATCGGCGTGGGCGGTCGTGGTACCGGAATCGGACGTCAAGCAGCTTCGCTGGGAAACATGGTGGCGTGCGCGGATGTCCACCGCAAGAACGCGGAGGAGTTCGCGAAACCGTACGAAGGCCGTTGCGAAATCTACACGGACTACCGGAAGGTTCTCGACCGCCAAGACGTGGATGCCGTCACCATCGGCACACCGGACCACTGGCACGTCAAAATCGCGATCGACGCCATGAAGGCCGGTAAGGATGTGTACTGCGAAAAGCCCCTTACGCTGACTATCGAGGAAAGCAAATTGATTTGCGAGGCCGTACGAAAGTCCGGCAAGGTCTTTCAGGTCGGAACGCAGCAGCGCAGCGAATTCAACAGTATGTTCCTCAAGGCCGTCGTCTTGGCCCGCAGCGGGCGACTGGGCAAGAAGCTCCGGGCGGTTAGCTCCGTCGGCCAGGCCACGGCGGGCGGTCCGTTCCCCAACAGCGATCCGCCCGAGTTCCTCGATTGGGACTTCTGGTTGGGGCAAGCACCCAAAGTCCCCTTCTGCGAAAACCGAATCGGCTGGAATTTCCGCTGGTGGTTCGAGTATTCCGGCGGACAGGTCACGGATTGGGGCGTGCATCACACCGACATCGCACTCTGGGCCTTGAGCGGCGAGGAAACCGGCCCGGTTCAAGTCACGCCGGTAAAATCCGAGTTTCCCCTCGGCCGGGAATTGATGCTGGAAACCTTGTTGGGCAAACGTCCGTGGCAGGAACTGCCCGTCTCGTACAATGTCGCCAAATCGTTCGACTGCGATATGCTGCTTCCCAACGGCAATGAAGTGAAGTTGGTAAGTGGAAACAACGAGCTGATCATCGAGGGCGAGCTGGGTAAGATTCGTGTCAATCGCGGCAGTCTGACCGGAAAGCCTATCGAAGACCTCTCGGATGCCGACAAGCAATGGCTGGACGACGAGGTCCGCAAGCTCTACCGCGGCAAGGAGCCGGGCAGCCATATGCGCAACTTTTTCGAGTGCGTAAAGGATCGCAGCCTGCCGGTTTCGGACGTTTACACGCATACCAATTCGGTCAATGCCTGCCACATGGCCAATATCGCCATGTTGCTGAACCGTACCGTCAAATGGGACCCCGAGAAATACGAGTTCCCCGGCGATGAAGAGGCCAACGCATTGACCCGGCGCTCGCAACGGGAGCCGTATCAGATCGTCCTCTGAAACCCGCGATCCCCATCATGTTTGCAACCTCGAGTCGCGCGTCGCAACGCGCGATCGCGTGCGGTCGATGGTGCAGCTCCTCCCGCCGTCGAGATTCTCGGCACAACGCATGCGCGTGGTCGGCAGTCCAATGAATAGGTCTACCGCGGTCCGTTTGGCGATGCGCGGCTCGAGTGCAAACAGAGGCAACCATGTCCACGGAGCGGTTCGGGACATTCTGGCGAGGCAAAGCGGTCCTTGTGACCGGAGGGTCCAGCGGCCTGGGCTCGGCTATCGCGCAGGCTTTTGCCGCGGCCGGATCTCGCGTGGCGATCGTGGGCTTGGAACCGGACGGGGTCGATTCCGCCGTGCAGACGCTGCGCAGGCGAGCGGTGTCGGAGGAAGCGATCATTGGGATCACGGCCGACATCACTGCCGACCACGACGTGGCGCGGATCGCCGAGACGGTGCACGCCGCTTTCGGTGAATTGGACGTGCTCGTGAACAACGCGGGACGATCCATGCGCGGCGGATTGCTGGACACCACGGCCGACCAATTCCGCCGACTCATGGAGTTGAATCTCATCGCTCTTGTGAGCGTAACGCGAGCCTTTTTGCCGGAATTGATTCGCCGTCGCGGGCACATCGTCAACATCGGGTCCTTGGCTTCCAAAGCGGCGGCTCGCTTTGTGGGAGCCTATCCCGCGACGAAACATGCCGTGGCCGCTTACTCACAGCAATTGCGATTGGAATTCGGCGAACAGGGGCTGCATGTCCTGCTGGTATGCCCGGGTCCCGTGGCCCGAGCCGGCGACCGTCTCTATCGGCTGGAAGGTGCGGACGACGTGCCCGAATCAGCCCGAAAGCCCGGTGCGGGGGTTCGCGTTCGCGCGATTTCCCCGGATACGCTGGCCTTGCGGATTCTGGAAGCTTGCCGCCTGCGCCGAGCCGAGATCGTGATTCCGGGCAAGGCGCGGCTGCTGTTCGCCTTGTGCCAACTCTTCCCGAGCCTCGGCGATCGTCTGATTCGCTGGAGTACCCGCGGCGACTGAGATTCCGCCCCCTCTTGATTGTGACCCTGGAATCTGCCACGATAACGCCCACGTACCGCGTGTGCGACGCTCGTGTGCTCGGGCCGATGTCGGATCGGCGGTCGATGGTTTGACGGAAAGTCCCCCATTCCGCCGCGGAAGCCGGGCCGAGTAGCAGTCTTTTTTCCATTGGAGGACGACGATGGCTGCGTTTCCCGAAATTTCGAAGATCAAGTTCGAAGGTCCCGATTCGCGCAACCCTCTGGCCTTTCGGCATTACAACGCGGAAGAGTTGGTCGAAGGTAAGCCGATGAAGGACCACTTCCGCTTCAGCGTGGCGTTTTGGCACACCATGCGAGGAACGGGAGCGGATCCGTTCGGGCCCGGCACCATGCTGCGTCCCTGGGAGAGCGGCCAGGACACGGTCGAAAACGCCGTGAATCGGATTCGCGTCTTCTTCGAATTCTGCGAGAAACTGGGAGCGCCCTTCTTCTGCTTCCACGATCGCGACGTCGCACCGGAAGGCAAGACGCTGGCCGAGTCGAACAAGAATTTGGACGCCGTCGTCAAGGTCATCAAGGAGGAGAGCGAACGCACGGGAATCAAGTTGCTCTGGGGCACGGCAAATCTATTCAGCAATCCCCGCTACATGCACGGGGCAGCCACCAGTTGCAACGCCGACGCCTTCGCTTTCGCGGCGGCCCAAGTGAAAAAGGCCCTCGAAGTCACGAAGGAGCTTGGCGGCTCGGGCTACGTTTTTTGGGGCGGCCGCGAGGGTTATCAGTCGTGGTGGAACACCGATATGAAACGGGAGCTGGACCATCTCGGCAGATTTCTTCACATGGCCGTCGATTATGCCAAGGAAATTGGTTTCACCGGCCAATTCTACATCGAGCCGAAACCCAAGGAGCCGACCAAACACCAGTACGATTTCGACGCCGCGGCCTGCATCAATTTCCTCCGCGCCTACGGGCTGGAAAAGCACTTCAAACTCAACATCGAGACGAATCACGCGACTTTGGCGACCCACAACGTGGAACACGAGTTGGAATACGCCGGGATGCAAGGTTTTCTGGGTTCGGTCGATGCCAACACGGGCGACTTGCTGCTCGGTTGGGACACCGATCAATTCCCCACGGATGTGTACCTCACCGCCAAGATCATGCTCGTGTTCATGAAATATGGCGGAATCGCCCCGGGAGGAATCAATTTCGACGCCAAGGTGCGGCGTGAAAGCTTCGAGCCGGTGGACCTCTTCTATGCCCATATCGGCGGTATGGACTGTTTCGCCAAAGGGCTGAAGATTGCGGCAGCCATGCGAGCGGACGGCGAGATCGAGCGCATGGTCAAGGATCGCTACTCCTCGTGGGATTCCGGCGTGGGAGCCGAAATCGAGGCCGGCAAGCACGACTTCAAGTCTCTCGAAAAGTACATGCTGGAGAAAGGCGACGCCGCCGCCAATAAGAGCGGTCGGCAAGAGTTGTTCGAGAATATCGTCAACCGTTACATCTTCTGAAATCCGCCGTAAGGCGATTTCGGTACAGACACGCGCCCGAGCGGGGATCGTGAAATCCTCGCTCGGGCTTTTTCGTTGCGCCCGACATCAACCGCGTTCCCGGCACAAGATCGTCGACGACGTGTCGGTCACCCTCTCAATAATTGAACCGAATTCCGAGGTTTCGCAGATGATCGGCCAACGCTCGCGTCGCCTCCCATTGATTTTTCCCCGCCGCGTCCACGGCATAATGGAAGGCGTGAAAGCCGGCCCGGCGAGCCCCTTCCACATGAGCGGCAATATCATCGACGAAGAAAATGCGTTCGGGCCGAGCTGCCGCGATATCCGCGGCGGCGTGGTAAACCGCGGGCTCCGGTTTCATCGCGCCGATACGGCAACTCAAGGCGTGAAAGCGAAAGCCCTGGAGAATCGCGTACTTTTCGTAACAATGCCGCCAATGCGTCTCGCAGGTATTGGATAGGATGCCCAAGGGAACACCGGCGGCTTGTAACTGAGCCACGATCGGCAGGTTGGCGAGATTGAGCCAAAAGATATCGTTGGCGGCCTGAAAGAGCTTGTCGCGAGGAGGACGCCTACCCATTCGGCGGCAAAAAAGCTCATAAAACTCGTCCTCTTGAATCCGTCCCAGCTCATAATCCCGTTGGAGCCCTTCCTCGAAGAGGACGGTGTGGACATGTTCCGGCGCCACCTCGGTGACAGCGGCCATCCGGCGGCACATGCGATCCACGTCGAAATGTACGATGACCCGCCCGAGGTCAAAATAGACGACGTCGATGGCGCTGCGAGGGATTATTCCTTCCATGCCTGCTCCGCAGTGGGGGAAAACGCGAGGTAAGGGGACGACAGACTCTTGGGAATGGTCAAGCTTCAGGACGCACGGTCGTCCCACAAAGGCAAGACCATGCGCCGGTTGACGGCAATACTCCGTTGCGATACTGTACCGTACACACGATGAGCTGGAAAGCCTTACGTGCGTTATCGTGGTTCGAGATTCGTCGGCCCCGACGAAGAGGCGACAGCCACGACGTCCTTTTAGCGCTCAAAAGGCGTCCATTTCCGCTGCCTGAGGAGGGTTTCGCAATGCGATTCTACCGCTTCTTGTCTCTGTTGTTGTCCCTTTATTTTTTCGCCTCAGTTTCCGCTGCGCGCGGAGAGATGCCCGCCGCGACCTCGACCGCAGGGCTTGGCCAATTGGACCTGTCCCATGTTTCGCAGGGCTGGGGTAAGCCGCAGTCCGACAAGAATTGCGTGGAAAAGCCCATGTCCATCGCCGGTCGGCAATTCGAGGCCGGACTGGGAACGCATGCCGTATCCGTCATGCATTTGGAATTGGACGGGCGGGTTACGAATTTCTCTGCGTTGGTAGGAGTCGATGACTCGGCGGGCGGACGCGGGAGCGTTGTGTTCCGTGTTTACGGAGACGGGCGAATCCTCTACGACAGCGGCATCCTCCGAGGAGGCGAGGAGGCAAGGCCGTTGGACGTCAATCTGCAAGGGGTGAAACAACTCGTTCTTTACGTCGGATCGGCCGACGACGGCATCGATTTCGACCACGCGGATTGGGCGGACGCGCGGTTCACGTTCCAGGGCCGCCCCCCGCTGCCCGTCACCGCGCCCCAAGAGGAGGCGGTCATCCTGACGCCTCCACCGCCGGCGAAGCCGGTACTGAACCATGCAGCGGTTTACGGCTGCCGACCGGGACGCCCCTTTTTGTACCGTATTCCGTGCACGGGTAATCGGCCGATCAAGTTTACCGCCGACGGTTTGCCGCCTTCGATCGCCCTCGATGCCGAAACGGGGATCCTACGCGGAGCGGCTCCGGATCAGCCCGGCGAATACGCCGTCGATATCCACGCCAAGAATGAGTTCGGTCAGGATGACGGCCGCTTGACCGTCGTCGTCGGCGAGACGCTGGCGCTCACGCCGCCCATGGGCTGGAATAGCTGGTACATCCATTATCACCGCGTTTCGGACGCCGATATGCGGGCGGCGGCGGATGCCATGATCGCCTCGGGTATGGCCGATTTCGGCTACGCTTACGTCAATATCGACGATTGCTGGATGGTCCATCCGAACTCGCCCGACCCGATTTTGGGAGGACCGCCGCGGGACGAGCAAGGGGCCGTCCGCCCCAACGGCAAGTTTCCCGATATGAAGTCCCTGACCGATTACATCCACGCGCGCGGACTGAAGGCGGGAATCTACATTTCGCCCGGACCGCTGACGTGCGGCGGATATGTAGGAAGCTACCAACACGAAGAAATCGACGCCCGCAAATTCGCGGAGTGGGGTTTCGACTTTCTGAAATACGACTGGTGTTCCTACGGTAGAGTCGCACCCGCCAAGACCAGGGAGGACTTCATGCGTCCCTACGCCTTGATGGGGGGCATTTTGAGCCGTCTGGATCGCGACATCGTTTTCAATCTGTGCCAATACGGAATGGACAGCGTCTGGGAATGGGGTGAGAAAGTCGGCGGCCATTGCTGGCGAACCACCGGAGACCTGGGCCTGGAGGGCGGCCAACTGAGTCGAGGGATTTATCAGGTGGGACTGAAGAATGCAACGCTTTGGGAATATGCCGGTCCCGGCCATTGGAACGATCCCGACTATCTGTTGATCGGTTGGGTGGGAGACGCCCGGACCGGTGGAGAGGGACGCCCGACCACTCTCACACCCAACGAGCAGTACTCGCATATGTCCATGTGGTGCCTGATGGCCGCGCCTTTGATTTTCTCCGGCGATATGACCAAGCTGGACGACTTCACGCTCAACATCCTATGCAATCGAGAAGTGATCGCCGTCGATCAAGATCCGTTGGGTAAACAGGCCCGCATCGCGCGACGCAACGAGGACGAATTGATTCTGATCAAGCCCTTGGCGGATGGATCTCGGGCGCTGGGGTTGTTCAACCTGAGCGAGTTTCCGCGAGAAATATCGGTGACTTGGGAGGAGTTGGGGGTATTGCAAGCGCAGCGCGTCCGCGATCTCTGGCCTCAATCGGATCTCGGCGTTTTCGAGACCGGCATTTCTCGCCGGATTGCGCGCCACGGCGTGCTCTTGGTTCGATTGTGGGACGTCGCTCCCTAGCAGTTGACACCGCATCGATCGTCGCGCACCGCGTCTCGATTGCGTCTATTTCCCTGCGGCTTCGACAACCACGCGGAACGACAACACGGCTTTGCCGAGTTCGCCGAAATCACCTGAGATGCGAACGGTGTGGACATCCGCTCCGATCCCCTGAGGCGGCTGCAATCGCAATCGCCACGCCAACCGATCGCCCGGTTCCAGCTCCGCAACCGACGGCAAATCGAACGTCCAGCCGCTCGGCGCGTCTACCTGGACCTTCCCTGAGGCCGTCCCCACACCGAAATGGTAAACGAAAATGGGAATCTCGCCCCCGTTCGCCGGTATCCGATAAGCCGACTGTTTGAGGTCGGTCGCGCTCTCCGGCCACACAGCCTGGAGAACAACGGGGCACGGCCGGTCCGAAATCGTCTCAGGCGGCGGCGGGGATGATTCCAGATCAGTCGCCGCGTAAGGCTGCCCTTCGAAAAGGAAGTACTGCGGCGACGCCGTCAGCTCCACATCCTTGGCGGGAACTGACGGTCTGCCCAGGTGATCGTAACTCGCTTTCGGCGTCTCGGGCAGCGAGTACGGCCCGGTGCCTTGATCGCTCCAGGCGACCAAGACGATCGCCTCCTGCCCGTCGGGCTTCGCGCTGAATCCGTAGATTCGATAGCGATCGTGCTTCACGCGCCCGATCGGCCGGGCATCCGCCAGCAATCGTCCCACCGCCGCCAAGGCCGCGTAGGCCGGTCGCGGAGTCAGATCGGGACGGATGATGCCGAACTGCGTCGGTCCCTCGACGTAATGGGGCAAGAGAAAATAGAACGTGGCTCGCGATCCCTCGTGGAGAGAACCCGCAAAAACCTTGACCAGCCGCCGAGCCTGCTCCTTGAGGTCGTCGTCGGACAACTCCTTTTTCGCCTCGTCCCCGCTCCAGCGAAGCGGCATGGCGCATTCCGTGACCCAAAGAGGCCGCCCGCCCGAAACCTCGCGGAAATCGGCGTACAGCGAGGGATAGGCATCGAACGGCGCGTAATGGTGCAAATTGAAGGTCTCGAAATAGGGCCCGGTCTCATTCGCCCGGATCTCTTCTAATTGAGCACGATTGTGGGAAGCGAAAACGTTCCAGCATGCTACGGCGTCGGGATTGCCCGCTTTGATCCCCCAGTAGGCCGCCTTCTGGAGCGATGCCATTTCCGCTCCCGTGTGACCGCCGAAAACCTGAATATCGGCTTCATTCCAAGGCTCGAAGGCAAGGACGCGACCTGCCCAGCGGGCGGCAATATGGCGGTGGAAGTTATAGCAGTCTCGCAGGTCCGGTGGGAAGCGGCGGTGATCGGGATTGGCCCATTCCGGCGAGCTGTGGTTCACTTGAAGCACTTTCAACCCGGCGGCGCTTTGGGCCTTCGCCGCCGCGTCGTAACGCGTGTTTTTTGCGAAGACGCCGCGCTGCGGTTCGATTTCCCGCCACGCCAGCCGATCACGAACCCAATTGACCCCGGCCAAAGCGCACAAACTGGCGACGTCGGGCATTTTCTCCGGCGGATAGAACCAGCTCATCGCCACATCGACGGCCACCGGCGACGTGTCGGGCGTCGGTACTCGCAAAGCCTTCAGAACCGCCAAGGAAACCCAGTCGTCCGCCGCAACGTCCCGCCTCAACCGATAGAAGCCCACCGGCAGTTTGCCCAGAGCGGCCTTTTCGTTCACGGCTTCGACCGCTGCGAGGACACGGTCATCGACGTCCAAGAGCTGCCACGCGCCGTCCGGCAACGGCACCACGATATCCTCGCCCTCGAGAAAGACGTTCCCCGGATGCGAGGGTAATGGTGCCGGCACCACTCGATTTGACTCCGCCCAAGCGTCACCGGCCACAAGCGCCAGGGCAACCAGGGCGAACGATGCGATGACGAAGCGTGCGAGCTCACCGAAGGACTTCATGGCATCATCTCCAACGCGAGCGAGGTCAAGCGTTCCGTGGGGCAGGTCCTTTAGGGCTGCCTCCGCGGCTTCACGGCGCTCGCCGATTTTACCATATCGACATCGTCCCCAACATCATCCCGCGATCGCCGCGCTCGGAGCGAGCGGGCGGTGACCTTATCGCCGGAGTCGGCGTCGTGTAGGGTTGGACCGCTCCTGTCCGCCCCCGGCATTATGATGTTTTCGTAAGACGTGCATGAGGCACGAAAAAACCGTCGGGGCAAAGCGAGGACGTGAGGGCTGAGCTGACCCGGGGCCGGAGCGAGGTAAGGCGGCCGGACGCTTTCTTCGCCGAGAATTCCGGCCGACCGCCGCCGATGCGGTAAAGGCCCGTCCACGAGCGAGGGCAGAGCCGAGCGAAAACCGTCAGGCGAAGCTCGTGCGACGGGCCCCCGGCCGCGCGCGTTTTGATCCGCCGGGCCGATGTGTCGGCATCGAGCGGCAGACGACAACTCTTCGGTTTGAACGGCGGTCCGCTGAGAGCTTATAATAAGCGGGCCGTCCAATGCCGTTTTCAAGGGGCTGCGGCATGACGATGCTGAGATTGTTTCGCCGGGTCGCCCGGGACGTGGTCGCTGCCGCCGGGCCGTACGATGGACTGCTGGAGTGGAACATGTCACGGCAATCCGCCTTGGTGCGTCAATGGACGATTCTCCGCACCTTGTCGTCGCGGCATTACGGCGTCACGGTCCGAGAACTCGCCGCCGAACTGAACGTCAGCACCAAGACGATCCGGCGCGACCTGGAGACCTTCGCTCTGGCCGGCTTCCCCATTGAAGAGACCGTCGTGGAGTATGGTCGAAAACGTTGGAAGCTTCGCGACGAGGCCGCGAACCCGGGCGTATTCTTGGCGTACGATGAAGCCATCGCCCTTCACCTCGGCCGTTCGTTCATGGAGCCTTTGGCGGGAACCGTGTTTTGGGAGGCCGCCCAGAGCGCCTTCCAGAAGATTCGTACCATGCTCAAGCCGGACGCCCTTCGGTATGTGCAGCAATTGGCGGGGGCGTTTCACTCCACGACGTTCGGGCGAACCGACTATTCCAAAATGGCGGACCTGATCGACGAGCTGGTCATCGCCGTAGAAGAGCGCAAGGTCGTTCATCTCTCGTATCGATCTTTGAAGGCGAAAGAGACGGCGACGTATCCCGTCCGCCCCTACGGATTCACGTTCCACCGCGGATCGCTCTATCTGATCGGCTTGGCCGTGAATCACGGCGAGATTCGCCACTGGAAGATGAACCGGGTCGAGAATGTCGAAACCACGTCCGAGACCTTCGACGTCCCCCAGGACTTCAGCCTCAAAGAGCACCTCGCCAAATCGTTCGGAATCTTCCACGGGGAGGGCGATCATCACGTACGGGTTTTGTTTTCGCCCGAAGTCGCGCGCTACGTCTCCGAATCGCAGTGGCACCCGTCGCAGACATTGTTGCCCCAGCGCGGCGGGGGCGTGATCGCCGAATTCGATCTGGACGGCACCGAAGAGATCGCCCGCTGGATCCTCAGTTTTGGCAGGCACGCGGAAGTGCTGGACCCTCCCGAGCTGCGTGCGGCGATAGCCGCCGAAGTGGCGGATATGAACGCTTGCTATGGCCGAACGCCGTCCGATCCTCAAAAGACCGGGTCGTCGCACGATGTTCGCGGATAGAAGGGGGCGGCACGCCCTTCCATCGGCCGGGCCGCCGAAACCCCTGCGGTCCAGAACATACGCTACGATCACTCCGCCGCATCCGCCATTGCCGACCCCCAATGTGCCGTGCGCTCCCGGTAATATTCCCCGAAGCAATCCGCTTCGATCGCGTCGCGGACCTCCCGCATGAGGCGTTGGTAGTACGTGATATTGTGCAGCGTCAGTAGAATCGGCCCCAACATTTCCCTCGCCAAGAACAGATGCCGCAGATAGGCACGCGGAAATTGGCAGGCGGGACACGAGCAGCCGTTTTCAAGCGGGCGCGCGTCTCGTTCGTATCGTTGATTGCGAATACGGATGGGACCGCGGTGCGTAAAAGCCATGGCGTTTCTGCCATTGCGGGTGGGCATCACGCAATCGAAGAGATCGATGCCCCGGCGAACGGCCTCCAACAGGTCCATCGGCCGACCCACTCCCATCAAATAACGCGGTTTTCCTTCCGGCAAGTGCGGCGTCGTGATCTCAAGAACTCGGTACATTTCCGCGGCGGTCTCCCCCACGCTTAGCCCGCCCACGGCATATCCGGGAAAGTCCATGGCCGCCAACTCGCGGGCACAATAGACCCGCAGGTCCTCGTCTACGCCCCCCTGAACGATCGCAAACAAACGTTGATCGCGGCGGCATTGCGCAACCCGGCATCGCTCGGCCCAGCGAATCGACCGCTGCATCGCATCTTGGACCGCGTCCCGTGGGGCCGGCAATGCGATGACGTGATCCAGCGCCATGATGATGTCCGCCCCTAAAGCCTCCTGAACGGCCACGGCGCGCTCGGGAGATAGCACGACGACGGACCCGTCCACGTGGGACCGAAACACCGCGGCGGATTCGTCGACGCGGGTCAGCTTGGCCAAACTGAAGATTTGAAAACCGCCGCTGTCGGTCAAGATCGGGCCGGACCAACAGGCAAACCGATGCAAACCGCCCAACTCCGCCACGACGCTTTCGCCCGGCCGCAACATCAGATGATAGGTGTTGGCCAGGATCATCTGGGTCCCCGTCGCTTGCAACTGCGCAGGCATCACGCCTTTGACGGTACCCTGAGTGCCTACGGGCATAAACGCCGGCGTCTCCACAAGTCCGTGCAATGTCGCCAATCGGCCGCGGCGTGCGCCCGATTGCTTATCAACATGGAGTAGCCGGAAGAAATCATTGGGCATGGCCGGGCATCAGCCTATCGAGAACCGGTCGGATCTCGCCTCGCAACCGTTCACGCGGACACCGGCGAAGAGCGACATTCGCTTGGGACATCCGGCGCAGCCGAGGACGCCTGGACGAATCCGCGTTTCCGGCGGGATCAGATCGGACCACGGGCAAAGCCGCCGTCTTGGGATGCAATTACCGGTTCACTCGCCGCGCAGTTTCAAGCCGAGATCGCGCAGGCGCTCCCGAACCTCATTCAGGCTGGTCACCCCGAAGTTCTTGCACTCCAACAGCTCGTCGCCGGTCTTCCGGATCAGCTCGCCGACGGTGTTGATCCCGAGGCGTCCCAAGCACTTTCGGGCACGCACGGAGAGGTTCAACTCCATCACGGACTTCGACAGGACCGGCTCGTCTCCCACCGGGAGCGGCTCCTCTTCTTCGGGAACCGGCTCGCCGCGGCGGTCGGGCAGCAATTGCCCCAGTCGCAATCCCTTCGACGCCAGCATGTCCTTGATTTCAGAGAGGCTGGTCTCACCGAAATTCTTGCTGGCGAGCAATTCCTGCTCGGAACACCGGCATAGATCGCCCAGCGTATGGATTCCCATCTTCTGAAGACAATTGCGACTGCGGACCGAAAGCTCGAAGTTGCTGACGGGGGTGCTGAGAATCTGAGCGAGGCGGTCGTGCTTGCGGGCGGAATCCTCATCCACCACCATGTTCCCCGCCGCCTGGGCATCCTTCAAATAGAGCCGCGCACGGCGGTGATCGGGATACGATTCCAAGATCCTCTGATAGCACTTCACCGCCCGCTCGTAATCCTCGCGGTCTTCATACAGGACGCCCAAATTGAGTAAGGCGCCTAGATGCGGCGGAAAGCGAGAGGCACACCGCTCGTAGAGTTGCAGTGCCTCGTCATCGTTGCCGTGTCGATCGTTCTCGACGGCCAACCCGAACAACGCACCGGGATGGTGGGGATCCACCTGCACGGCTCTTTCGTAAAGAGCGACCACCTCCTCAGGATTGGCCTTCAAGGCCGCGACGATGGCACCCCGTTGATAAAGGTACTCCGCCGTTTGCTCGATCGCGCCGGAGAGCTTGTCCAGGACGGCCAAAGCACCGGCCGGATCGCCCTTGAGCCGCAGCACCTCCGCCTGGGCCACGGCGCACTCGTCGGCGTGATAGCCCGCTTTCTTGGCCGCGGCAAACGACTCCAAAGCCGAATCGTATTGCTCCACCGCAACGTAGCACTTGCCGAGGTAAAAGTGCGCCAGCGCTCCGCCGTCTCCTTTTTTCAAGGCAGCGATGGCTTGCGGATAACGGCCGAGCAGGTACAAGCAGCATCCCAGCCGGACGTTGCTGGCCGGCGTCTGCTCGTCACGAAGCTCCAACTCTCCCACCGCATCCCGCAACTGCCGGAATTGAGACGGGTCCTCCGCCATGGCCGCCGCCAGACGGTGAACCTCCTCCGGTCCGAAAAAAGCGTTGCTAAGAACGGTTTGCCGCACATCGAATGCCGTGGATTCGATCATCAATTATCTCCGAGTGGCAACGTCCATTCGGCTGCGCCCCATCCAAGACTGTAAATAAGCCGCCGATGGAAGCCCTAACTGCCCACCAAGCCTCCGGGGGAAAAGCGAGGACATGGAACCGCCGCTATCCCAATTAGGCGGTGGCGCCCGGACGACTTCACGTCCACATTAGCGTCCGATTGCCACGGAAGGCCTTGGTCAATTTCTCGCGAAAGGCCGCCGCGCACCGCCGACGTCCACACCCCGGCGCAGACACGCAACAGAGCCAGCGAAGGGACTCGAACCCTTGACTTCTGCTTTACGAAAGCAGTGCTCTACCGGCTGAGCTACGCTGGCGAACTTCTGACACATGCTAGGGAGAGCCCCCTATCCTGAACGTAGGTTCAAGAAGCCCCCACTAGCTGAAACTTTTAAGATAACAAAAATCCGGTTCCCGGCAAGACAGCCTGCTTCGCCAATGAGCGACTACGCCCCCCTGGCAAACGATAAGCAACAACCACAACTCCACCACAGGGGGGTGGCGACAGGTCTCTTATCCAGCGCTACGAGAGGCATCAGGCGTCACGGCCGCTGAGTGAGCCGACCAACGATTACCCAGAAAACACCGGCGCGAGCGTGGCCCTCGTGGCTTCAACGGTCCGCTCGCAACAGCCCGAAAAAGGCTCTGCGTGCCAGCCGAGCGCTGCCCTTCCCGCGGGTCTTCCGGGAAAGGCATTCGCCGCGTTCTCCGCGCGATTACCTGCGTTTCACATTTTTGCCGTGTCGAATTACCCAAAGTACATGGTCTTCGATTGCGTCACCGACCTTAAGGACGTTACCATGAAGTCGGGCAGGCAATAGGCTCGCGAACCGTCCTTGCGAATGGCATTCCATCCGGCGTCCTCTCCGACCACGAACATCTGATGTCCCGACACGCCATTTTCGAATCCAGCACCCGCTACTTCTTGGCGCCCATCTTGGCGTTCATCGACGACGATGCCGTAACGGAGATCATGGTGAACGGACCGAGCGAAGTCTATGTGGAGCGGGCCGGCCGGCTGGAAAAGACCTCCGCTCAATTCAACAGCGAGGACGCTTTGCGGTCGGCGATTCACAATATCGCGCAGTGGGTGGGACGGGAAATCGACGAGACAAGACCGGTTCTGGATGCCCGCCTCCCCGACGGCTCGCGCGTCCATGCTATCATTCCACCCAGTGCCCGGAATGGAACGTGCTTGACCATCCGGAAGTTTTCCCGCGAAGCGCGTTCCTTGGACGATCTGGTACGTCTGAACAGCCTCTCCGAAGCCGCCCAAGAGTTCCTAGAAATCTGCGTATTGTTGAGGAAAAACATTCTCATTTCAGGCGGGACTGGCACGGGAAAGACGGTCCTGCTCGGGGCCATTACGAGGGCAATCCCTGCGGAAGAACGGATTGTGGTCATCGAGGATACTTCGGAGCTTCAACTCGGCCAGCCCCACGTCGTGTATCTGGAGGCCAGACATGGGGGCCGGGACGGGCAGAGCGGTTTGACCATCCGCGAGCTTTTCAGCAACTCGCTGCGGATGCGCCCCGATCGTATCATCGTGGGAGAAGTACGCGGCGGTGAAGCCCTGGATATGATTCAGTCGATGTTGAGCGGCCACTCCGGCAGCCTGACGACGATCCACGCCAGTTCGCCGCGCGACGCCTTGCTACGGCTGGAGACCCTGTCCCTCATGTCGGATGTGGAAATCCCCGTGCATGTGGCTAGAATGCAGGTGGCGGCGGCGATCCACCTCGTGGTCCAGATCGCTCGGTTTCAAGAGGACGGGTCGCGCAAGGTGACGCGGATCGCTGAAGTCCGAGGTTTGAGCGAATCCGGACAATACACCGTGGAGGACCTTTTCACGTCCAGATTGTTGGGACGGGACGCCGAGGGGCGATTGCGAGCGGAACTGGCCTTTTCCGGGCGTCGTCCGACATTTGCGGATGCTCCCAAGCAAGAGGGTATCGCGCATCGCATTCGGGCGTCCAGAGAGCTGTGGGAGACGAGTTGAACGTGCTTCGACGAATGTCGTTGCCGGCATCAGGCGGCAAGTTCGAGAACACGAGATGAATTGCCGTTTCGGAAGACGAGAACGACGCAACCGTCGCAAGGAATACGCGCCCGCAGATCGGCGAGGCGCCGCCGCCACGCTGGACTACATCCTCGTGATGGGGGTCATTCTCCCCGCCGCGGCGTTTTCGATGTGGGCCGGCCCGCGCATCATTCGGCTGGCCTACGAAATGGTGTACGTCTTGCTCGTTTGGCCTTTCATGTAAGAGGGGCCGTACCGCCGATCCGGCGTTTTCTTATTGTGGCGGGTAACTGATTCGGATATAGTTAAATAGGGGGAGGCGGTCGTGATGTCGGGCGTCTCCGAATCCGGCGAATTCCCCCGCTCGGAAAACGGTACAGAGAAGCCTGTCTCTTGTCGAGGGCCGACGCATGAACAATGTTGGCATCCGGACGCTGCTGGCGCGGATCCACCGCGATGAACGAGGAGCCGTCAGTTTGGAGACGATCCTTATCATCGGAGCGATCGCGCTGCCGATCCTCATTTTCCTCATCCGCGTGGGTTGGCCGCGGGTCAAAGGCTATTTCACGCAAGGGCTGCAAGACCTCGAGGCGGAGCGATCCAACGCGATTCAGTAAGCCCGAGACCGCCACGTTTCGGCCGGTCGAGTAGCGACAAAGGCCCGGCCCATGTTGGCGACCTTCGTGCTTTTGATCTTGTTGGCCGCGTCCGTGCTCACGGACGTCGCGTGGGGCAAGATCTTCAATTGGATCACGTACCCTGGAATCGTGTCGGCGTTCGTATTGAACGGCGTCGGGTCGTTAGGCCTGGCGGCCGGCTGGTGGTCCCGAGACTCCGCGGCAGCCGTCGGTTGGATCGGAATGACGGCTTGCCTGATGGGCCTCGCGACGTGCGGGCTGGTGATGGTCGCCTGCTACGTCTTTTTTCGCGTGGGGGGCGGGGACGTGAAGTTGATCGCCATGATCGGGGCCTTTCTCGGCCCGGAACATGGTGTCGTCGCCATGCTTTGGACGTTCGTCCTCGGGGCGTGCGCGGGATTGATCTTGCTGGTTTGGCGTCTCGGTCCGACTCGCTTGGTTGCCTCCGTCACGCGTCACTTGCTTTGGAGCATCCGTTTGGGTGGATTCAATCCCTTGACGCCCGAGCAAAGGAAACAACTCGAGCCGCCGTTGTTTTTGGCGCCCAGCGCTTTTTTGGCCGTGATCGTCGTCCGTTTCGAGCTTGCCGAGCGATGGCTGCCTCTGTTTTCTCCATAGACCGTGGTAAGACTTGGGCGAACGCCGTTCTCACGGCAAGCGGTGTTTGCCGGTCGGGGTGCGGCTCTGGAGAAAAGTTGGGGCATGCCGAATTGGGAGCATCGGCATGATGGCTACCGTGATCTTCCAGGCTTGCATGCCATGGTTTGCCGTCTTAGCGGCCGCGGTTCTGCTATTAATACCAATTTGCCGCGCCTCGCAAGCCGCCCCCGATTTTCGGAAACTCTCGCGACTTCATGCCGATCAGGGCGGAGCGGTTCAGAGCCTAAGTTTCGTATTGACTCTGCCCTTTTTCGTCTTGATTATTCTCTTCATCGTGCAAGTCAGTCAGATCATGATCGGCACGGTGATCGTTCATTATGCGGCCTTTGCGGCCGCGCGAGCGGCGATCGTCTGGATTCCCGCTCGGGTCGATTCGATCGAACCGGAAAACCGAATCAGCAGCTACTACTTGGACCCGTACGCGGAAGATCAGGCGGCACCGATCTTGGATCCCGGCGATCCCAACTACGGCCCGGGCTCGGGCGGGTTGACGTTTCTTGTGTTGCCGGGCGGGCCGAAATACGCCAAGATCGCCTCCGCGGCTGCGCTGGCCGTGATGCCCATCTGTCCCTCCCGCGACCTAGGGTTGCCGCTACCGGCAAATGCCGGCCCGCCGGCTGCGATCTTGCAAACGATGTATCGCCAAAATGTTCCGGAGTTTGATCGTAATCCGCGGATCGCCCGGCGTCTGGTAAACAAGCTCGCCTACGCCCTGAACTTCACGGATATCGAGGTGCGATTCTTCCACTCCAATCAAGATCCGCCCTTGGTGCCGTATCTCCTGCCGGATGACCCGGGCGAGTTCTACGCGAACGAACTCGGTTTTCAGGACTCGGTCACCGTCACGGTCCGGCACGACATGGCGTTGCTACCCGGCCCCGGACGATTCTTGGCGCGGCCCATCGTTTCGTCCGGCGGCCGCCCCGACACCGCGGCCCAAAACATCAAGCTGCGTAACGGCATCTATGTTTACCCTCTCGCGGCAAGCATCACCCTAGGGAATGAAGGTGAGAAATCCGTCGTGCCTTACACGTATCTATTATCCGGCACCTAGCACCTTCTGCGACCTAGCACGCAGGGAGCCGCCCAGTTTTACGACGCGGCAACCCCGCCGGAGGCATCGACCATGACTCGAGAATCGACCATCACTCGAGAATCCTGCCTCTCCGCCGAGCGGCCCCGCTTCCTCGCCGAATCTTTCGGCAACATTCTCGCCCTGCCCTACGATCAAAGCGGCGCCATGAGCCTGGTGTCGGTATTCGCCGTGCTCGTTTTGACCATCCTGCTGGGAATGGTGATGAATGTGGGCAAGGCCGCCGACCACAAGATTCGCATGCAGAATGCGGCCGACGCTGTGGCCTATTCCGGCGGCGTGGCGATTGCCCGAGGCATGAATGCCCTCGCCTTCAGCAATCACCTGTTATGCGATGTGTTCGCGTTGACGGCCTTTATGCGCGAGGCCCGGGACCGCAACGCCGAGACCTTCGTTCCCGACATTCTGGCTGCTTGGAACGAAGAGGCGCCGATCTTTACGCAGTCCAATTTCGCCAAGTTCATCCCTTTAGCAACGGCCATTCCCGCCAAGACTCCCTTGGAGCAGGAATTGGTGCGAGTCTACAGCGAATGGGCCGCGGCCGCATCCGAACGGATCCTGCCGACGCTGGAATTCATCTTGGCGGAAGAGCTGATCCCGCAATACCAGCGAGCCGTCGCGGCGGCTTTCCCGGACATCGCCCAACAGGCCGCCCTGGAGACGGCAAGGCGAAACGGTCGCCCGGATTTGGGACGCGGCGAGATGCTCGGCGTGCTTTGGCGGACCTCCGTCCTGCCGGTCGGCGGTGCCGGCGAATGGGTGGAACCAACGCTGCCGGTCGTGGATCCCGTCCACGATACCTCGCCCGATCAGCCTCAAAACCTCGCCGCGGCCCAGCGCCAGCGACGCAGTCAGGCGCGGCGCTACCTGGGCATGTGGAACAACCGCGCCATGTACTTTTTCGATCGCGAGGCGAAAATGAGTCGCTTCTCGAGTCTATGGCGAAGCTTCACCTGCGGACAATTGGAGCAATTGTTGCAGGAAAACGAGACTCGCAATCTTCCATTTTTGATTCGAGAAACGCGGGATGAAATCATCAACGGCAACGATCATCTCGACCGCTATTTCACGTTCATCGGGGTAGCGTATTGGCGTCCCATGCGGGCCATGCTGCCGGGAGTCTTCCACCATCCCCTCGCCGCCGACACGGTGACCTTTGCTCAGGTCCGCGTCTTCGTTCCGCGAAAGAGATTGGTTTGGATGTATATCGTGCCGGGTTCAGACAATCCGCTCGGCGGCATACCGGGCGACTTTCCGGAATTGCCGTCCGATGATGAAGCAACTCCGCCGCCGGGCGGCGGTCATTGGGAGGTCGTTCGGCAGCCCGTCCCCGAGCATTGGGACCTGTGGAATCAACACTGGACCTGCCAATTGACGCCGGCGACGGTCGATTCGCTCCCCGCGATCTTGCAGACCAGACCGCCCTTGCCGGAGTTTGCCGGCTGGGATGTACAACTCCCGAATCTGGCCGGCCTTTCCACGGCGGATATTCAGCGAATCAGCCCCCATTGATCGGTGACCTTGCCATGAGCGGAACCACAGGCCGGTATCTCTTACGTCTGGGCGTGCCGAGCCGAAATCTCCGGGCTGCATCGTCCGCAATCGGTCTGAGCCATCGCGCGCAGGGACGGCGGGACTCACTTTGCCGCTACCGCGCCGGGTTGGCGCCGCTGGAGTTGGTAATCGCGTTGCCGCTGCTGCTGTTCCTCATGGCTTTGATGATCAATTTCGGAACGGCTGCGTCGTGGCGCATCCGAGAGCTGGCGACCGCCCGGCAGACTGTTTGGGCAAGTCGCTACCCGCGGAGTCTCCAGGCCGTCCCGCGACCGGCATATTGGCCCGCCAACGCGCAATTAGGGGTCGGCGGCGACCCCGATGCGGCTGCGTTGCAAGACCCGCGGGTGGACATGCCCGTCATGCGAGGCCCCACGGTGGGCGATTTTGCGGTCAACCGAGACCTGTTCGATCCCGGGCGGCACTTCCGCAGCGGCCGCGCGGCATTGACGAGGGATTTTCCGCTCTTGGCGTCGCTAGGCCCCTATCGCATGGACACCGAAACGGAACTCATGGACAATCGCTGGGAGTTTTCTCGTACCGGTGCAAGCCACAACGGCGATCACCGCATACCGGCCGTCTATGTGTTGCCCACCGCTCCGGCCGGATATTCAACAGCCTACGTCCAAACGGCGCGGGCCATCCTCACCATGCCGCAGCGCAACGACCTGCGTGTTCTGGACCGCGACGATGAGTTTCCCGCCTACGGCATGCGATTCGGCTGGGGAGGCGGCTCGCCCGACTTTCATCCCTCGCCGCAAGGCTTTTGCAGCCTCGACCGGCAGACCGCGCGGGATCGCGTCGATGACTTGATCGAGCGCATCGCGGGAGTCCGCGGCGGACCGGGCCAAAGCCACATTCCCTCCGTGGCCGAGCAGATGGCAAGAGCCTTTCGCGATTTATACCGCCGCGTTATCCAGGAACTGCAAGACCAACTCAGCGCCGTACCGCCTCCCTCGCCCGGGCAAGCGGCTTCCATCCAAAACGAAATCGCCGACTTGCAACGAAAAATCGATACGCTGGATGCCTTTTTGGCCATCCTTCAGAACCACGGCCGATGATGCTCCCCGTCTCTCGCGGCGATGCTTCCCGAATCCCCGCGAGCGCATCTCTCGGAGAACCCATGGAAACCGAGGCAGGTGTCCGCAACTCCCGAAAATCAGCTCCCACCGAGCATACGCTCGGCTGGGCCGTCGCGGCCGCCCGAATGGCGGCGTGGACTTCTCGCCTCCTGGTCTCGTTCCTCATCATTGGGGCCGCGCTGGTCTTCACGTCTCAGATCTTGCGCTGGTGGCACAAGCCGGAGCCTCTTCCCGTCACTGCGACCAACTCTCCTGACAGCGAATTCCGGAATGCCGTCGAATGGGTGGACGCCGACTGGACGACCACTCTGTACACCGCCTCCGGGCCGGAGGAAGAGGTCGCGGCGGATTTGGCCCGGCGAATGCTACAGGCTGCACGGCAGGCTGCGTTCCCCGCGGACTCCCCTAACGAAAAGGAGCTGTCCGTTCTCCGCCACGTGATCCAGCGCACGCCGGTCTTGGCCGACAAATCGGGGACGGCCGTCTATCGGCTCAATCAATCCCTTCCCATCTGGCTGGGCACGCGCTCGGATGAAAAGATTGATTCGCCCGAGACTTGCGGCCCTCAGGGCTTCGCTTCGACCGGCGGCACGGATGAGGCTCAATCGCAGAGTATCAAGGATATCCGCATCGTCGCCTGGGGGTTTCTCGTACCCGTGGACGGCGAGCTTTGGCGCATCGCCTTGGCCGTAAGCGGCTCCCAGCCCGCCGGAAGGCATGCCGTCCCTGAGATTCCTCTACCGTCCGGGGCGGCACCGGGATTCACCATTCGTTTTGGCGATGGAACGATGTTGCAGGCGTTCCACGGAGAGCAGGTCAACAAATCTGCTTGGATGGCTCACTTTGATACCTGGCTGGAAGACCGCGGGTGGTCCGCCGACGCAAAGTGGCAGATTCGAAACGCGGAAGCCGTGCGGCACTATCGACGAGGTGATCGCGCCAAGGGTTCCGCCTGGAATGAGTTCTTGTACGTTGCGTTACAAGACGACGCCGGCAAGACGCGCGGATTCCTGATGCACGAGCGACCGGCGGAAGAACCTCGCGAGGGGGAATGACCGCGGGTCGCAAGATTCCTCCCTGCCACGGCGGCGCGGCGGCACGGCTCGGCCGTTCGCGGCGGGACGTGCGGCGCGGTTTCGCCCCGCTTTCGCGGCAAGTTACAATGAAGTGGGTTTCGTTCAAAGCCGGTTATCGGAAACCTTCGAGGGCCGGGATGATCACGGTATGATCGCCCCGCAGGTCACACGAGTCTTCGTCCACGGAACCATCGCATGAAGGGCTTTAACGGGTTGATCTTAGGCTTAGGGATTGGGATTGCTGCGGCCCTTTTCAATTGGGCATACGTGACCCGCGCCACCGGAAGCATCGAGACCGTCGCTTTTTTCGGTATTGCCGCGGATCGCAACGTGGAAGCCGGTCAAATTCTCGCCGCCGAAGACCTAGTGCCGGTCCCCTTGCCTGCCGCTACGGCTCGACGACTCAAAGGTTTTGCGTTCGTCTATCCCGATGATCGTGCCACCGTGGTAGGGATGAGGACGACCCGTCCCGTTCCCGGCGGCTCCATCCTGCTGGTCGACGACCTGCGTCCGCCTCCGCCGAAATTGGTCTTCGGCGGGCAACCGGCCGGCAGTGAGGAAGAGATCGCCATGTTCATCCCGATCGACACTCGAACGATCGTGACCTCGCTTTTGGAACCGGGGGACACGGTATCGTTCATCATTTCGGCCCCGACTCCGGCCGAGGCCTCCGCATCCGGAGCAGAATCGCCGGATGCGCCGCAAAGTCTCCTGCCGCCTCCGACCGGCGCACAGTCGTTGCCGCCGGGATCGCCGCGGATCGTGGGCAAATTCAGAATCCTGGCGATCGGCAACCGCCTGAGCAATCTCGATATCCATCGGGCCTATCAGTTGCCGCAATCCCAAGAAAACGTGCTGACCATCGGCGTGCGGCTCGTCGGCGGCCGTTTGGAGCCGAAGGCGGAGCAGCTCTGGAAGATGTTGGAGGCCACGAATTTCCGGCAGGTGGGCGTCATTCTCCACGCCCGGCAAAAGTCCGCCAATTAGTCGCCGCCGGTGCCGCTTCGCCCCCGCGGATGCTGCGGAATGGGCGCCGGCAAGGACCGCGTCCGAGGACGAAACATGAAAGTTTGGTATAACCGGGTCAACGACAGCCGCCGCACGATGATCGAAGTGCCCGGCAACGAGGTCTCCCTCGGTCGAGATGAGGCCAATGACGTGGTCTTGGCCAGTCCGTTGGTCTCGCGGCGGCACGCCGTCGTGCGGCTTCTCGAAGACGGTCGCTTGCAATTGGAAAACGTCGGGCTGAATAGCTGTTTGGTCGCCGACGAGGAGGTGCTGGGCGGGCAGACGGTCCATTTCTCGCCGGGCGCCAAGGTCCGCATTTGGCCCTTCACGCTCAGCTTCGAGGCGGAAAAGGCGGCCCTCCTCTCGCGGCAAGAGCTGGAGGCTCACCTTCGCGGCCTGATTGCCGACTTGGAACTGCGCATCCACCGCAAACTATTGGAACGCCTGGACCTCTACGAGTTCGAAACCGGCCGCGCCGGCGACCCCGAGAGCACCCTTTTGCTAGAGAACAATATCGACGACATTTGCCGAGAGCTCCGCGTTTTCGAGGAGGAAAACGAACCTATCTTAGAAGAGATCACCGGTTTGGTGTTGCGGGATCACATTATCAACCGTTTGGTCATGGAGTCCGGCTCGCAAACCTTGAGCGAAATGATGGGGATCACGCTCAACGAATTCGATGTGCCCGCCACCTTGGTCCCTGAGCGCGAAACCGAATTGATGGGCATCATGCGGTTCATGGAGGATCGCCTCGGCCTGGAGCAATGCCGGGATACGACCGAGAAAGTTCAACGCGTGGAGGAACGATTCAATGAGGTCTTTCACTTGGTCCGCCCCCATCTTCATCGCGAATTGCGGAAGTACCTCATTCTGCGAACCTTGAAGAAGGACTTGAAGGATACCATTTTCGGATTCGGTCCCCTCCAGGACCTCCTCCGCGCGGACGCGGTCACCGAAATCATGGTGGTCGGGAAAGATCAGATTTACATCGAACGCAACGGCGTGATCGAAAAATCGGGGCGCCGTTTCATTTCGGACAAGGTGACCGAAGCCATCATCGAGCGGATCGTCGCCCAAGTGGGCCGCCGCATCGACAAGAGTCAGCCCCTCGTCGACGCCCGGCTGCCGGACGGTTCTCGGGTCAACGCGGTCATTCCGCCTTTGGCCGTCAAGGGGCCTTGCCTCACCATCCGAAAATTCCCGCTTCAGCGGATGACCATGGACGATCTGGTCGAATTCGGCTCCATTAGTCGGGCGGCGGCCACATTCTTGAGGGCGGCCGTCATCGACCGAAAGAACATCCTGGTGAGCGGCGGGACGGGCGCGGGCAAGACGACGCTGCTGAACATCCTGAGCGGCTTCATTCCCTTCAGGGAACGCATCGTCACCATCGAAGACACGATCGAGCTTCGACTGCACCAAGAACATGTGGTTCCGCTGGAGGCCAAACCCGCCAACGTGGAGGGCGCCGGCGCCTACACCATTCGCGATCTGGTCCGCAATGCGTTGCGGATGCGGCCCGATCGCATCATCGTCGGGGAATGCCGCGGCCCGGAGGCGCTGGATATGGTTCAAGCCATGAACACCGGACATGACGGGTCGCTTACGACGGTACATGCCAACAATGCCCGGGAGGTGATCGAACGCTTGGAAGTCCTCATCCTCATGGCCGCCGACCTACCGATCTACTCCATTCACAGGCAAATCGCGTCCGCGGTGGATTTGATCGTGCACATCTCGCGTTTGCCGGGCGGGCGTCGTGCCGTGACGGAGATATCCGAAGTGGTGGGCGTGGACCCCGAGACGAAGGACGTCGTCATCCACGACATTTTCAACTTCCGCAACGGCCGTTCCTTGATGCCGACCGGGTACCTCCCCACCTTCGTGGAATCGCTGGTGGCCAAGGAACTGCTCGACTTGGAGTTTCTGTACGAACAAATGGGCGAATCGGAAAAGCATGCGGCGGCCCATCGCAGGGACGGCGAGAATCGCAAAAGCCCCGCCGACCTGGCTTTCCAAGAGTCCGGGCGGTGAAACGACGCCGCGAAGCAAGGCCGCCCCAAGGCGCCGCGCCGTACTGCAAAAAAACCGCCGCGGGGCCATGCCGCGGGGGATAAGGCGGAAACAGCAAACAGGCTCGGTCCATGAATGACGCAACCGACTTGATCCTGGGATGCACGGCGACGGGCGCGGCCGTCACCGTGATGATTTACGCCTCACGGGATTGGATCGAGGCCTTCTTTTCCAAGATGGAAGACGATATTGGCGAGAAACTCCGCCGTCTCCGGGCGTCGCCCCGAAATTTGAGACTCTGGCTGCAAATCTGGCTTCTCGGCATCGTTCTGATCTTTTTCGGTTTCAGTCTCGGGCTGAACAGCTTGATCTTCGGTGCGGTCAGTGCCGTGTTCCTCCTGGCCGCCCCCTGGTATCTGTTGCGGCGTCTGGCGGAAAGCTACCGACGCAAGGTGGAGGATCAACTGGCGGACGCCATGGTGACGCTGTCGAACGCCGTCCGCGCGGGTCTGTCGCTGGCTCAATCGCTGGAGATTCTGGCGGCCCAATGCCCCAAGCCGATCAACGCCGAATTCCGTCAAATCGTCGCCGAATACAACTTGGGAAAGCCCCTCGATCGGACTCTTACGGAGGCCAAGGAGCGATTGAAAAGCGAGAACTTTTCCTTGTTCGCGGCCGCCGTTCTAGCCGGGCACGAGCACGGCGGGCGGCTCAGCGAAACCGTGGAGAGGATCGCCGCTTCGGTGCTCGAACTGCAACGCTTGGAGCGCAAGGTCCTGTCGGAAACCGCGCAGGCCAGAAAGTCCGCGGTATACATGGCGCTGGCACCTTTGCTGTTCCTCGTCGCCTTTTATTTCATGGATCCGGCGAACACGACGGCCCTATTCGTTCAGCCGCTGGGGCACTTGCTTTTGGCCGCGGCCGCCATCCTGAACGTTATTGCCTACATTTGGGCGCGAGCCTTGTTGCGGCCTGATATTTAGCGAACTCCAATAGGGATGCCGTCGTCGCAGCGCGGGATGGAAACATGACGGATTGGCAAGGCTTTCAACAAAGTAACAGCTACCTTTTGGCCGCGGCTTGCCTGATGTGGGGTGCGGCTGCCGCCCTTATTGCGCGGTGGGTATGGCTGGTCTTGCAAACGGAAGACCTGCCCCAGGGCGCGGAGTGGCGATACGACATCAGCCGAATCAACGAATTGCGGCGCAGCGATTGGTTCTACCGTTCGTTCCAACCGGTACTTCAGCTTCTGGGACGGTTCAATCGCGCGGCTTTTCGCGAGGCCTTGCCGGAAATACAACGTCACATCCATGCCGCGGGTTTGTCGAGGTTCTGGCTGGCCGAGGAGTATCTCGGTAAGTTGGAGATGATCGGCTTCTTCCTGCTGCCGGTGTACACGTATTTCCTTGTGCGTGCGGTGGGCTTGGGCGGACTACTGCCCGCCGTCGCCACATCGCTGTTGACCGTCTGGTTTCTACGGCTCCGTTTGGCCTCTCGGGCGGCTCGACGATTACGGGAAATCAAACGTCGATTGCCCTTTCTGCTAGACCTGCTCACCCTGTTGATGGAGGCCGGCTCCACGTTTCTCAACGCTCTGGCCCAGGCCGTCGATGAATACCGCGGACATCCGGTTTCGGAAGAATTCGGCAGGGTGCTGGCCGATATGCAATTGGGCAAGACTCGCTTCGAGGCCTTCGCCGCCATGAAGGACCGCCTGGCCGACGACGAAATCACCAGCATAATCGGGTCGATCCTTCAAGGCGAAACGCTGGGTACCCCACTGGCATCGATTTTTCGAACGCAGGCCGACGTCCTTCGGATCAAGCGTTCGCAACGGGCCGAAATGATTGCGGGTGAAGCGGGTGTGAATATGCTGCTGCCGGGTATATTGGTTATGGCGGCGGCGGTCCTGATTTTGATCGGTCCCTTCCTGCTCAACTACCTCGATTTCGGACTAGCACTTTGAACAAGCCGCGCGACCTAGGGAAGAACCGAATGACGAACCGAAAACGACGACGGTACCGCAAGATCGCCGCCGAAGGCGAGGCCGATTGGCCGCGGAAAGAGACGTGGAGCGCGGCGGAGTTTCGATCGCTCGGCACCGCGAGCCTCAACCGATTCCGACCCGTCAGAGATGGGAAATGCAGGGCTTAGGAAATGCCCATTAAGATTCGATGCCCTCTTTGCCGAACCGAAATGACGGTCAGTCCCGCCGCCGTGGGCGGCGTTGTGGGTTGCCCGTGGTGCCACCACCGGTTCCACGCCGAGCCGGAGACGAACAAGGATCAACCGGCCGATCCGGACGTGAAGAGCCGGGCCCCGCTCGCCGTCCCTCCAGCGGCTGACCCATTGAAGGAAGAGGCGGCAACGCCCTCCAAGGCGTCCGGGACCGAGCATGCGGCAGCCCCGCGCGGCAGTGTGAAGCCCGCCACTTCCAGCCGTTGGAAACCGGTGGACGATTCCGGTCAGGATCTTCCATTCCCGCTCCCGCCGACAAAAGTCGCCGATCCACCGGCGGCGGTCAAGAAGGAGTCTCGGACAGCCGCTTTGCCCAATCGCGCGAAAGCGGGAGGGCCTTCAGCCGGATCCGCGACGACGTCCGAGACCGCCCGCGAAAAGGACCGGAAGCCGGAAGCGGGAAGCTCCACGCCGGACGTCCCCCCAACCGGCGGCGTTCGCGGCAAGCCGACCGGCTCCGGGGCGACAAGGCCGCAGGCCGCTACGGCAACGCCCGAGCCGCCGCGCAAGAAGGCCGTCATGAAGATTCTGTCCGAACCGGCGGAGCCGACTTGGACGCTCGCTGCCGACGGAAGTTTGCCCACCCTGCATTTGCAGGAATCCCAGACGCAAGATCAGTCATCGCGTCAACGATCCGCGAACCCGCTACTCCTTTTTGTCGTTTTGTGTAGCAGTATGATTGTGTCGCTGGCCCTGGTATTCATGGAACCTGACTCCGGCGATGGCGGTGATTCCGCGACCCGCAACGCGGCGCGCCGGGTGCTGATTGATGAATACATTCCCAGCCTCAACCCGGAAACACCGCCCGCCGACTACCAGATTCTCTTGCGGGAAGCCCAGCGGGCCCGTAACAGCGGCGATCTGAAGCGAGAAAGAGAGCTGTATCGGCGGGTCCTGCTCCTGCTGTACGCCCATCGCGATCGCGCGCCGTACGAAGGCCTGACGGGCAGTGCCGCGCGCGATCGCAAACTGGAGGAGCAATTACGGATTTTGCTGCGAGAATGAACCCGAAGGCTGCGGTGAGAGCCGTCCCGCTCGCCGGGTACGGAAGGCGTTCAGGCACGGCCCGGTCGCGGGCCGACTGAATTGCCGCCACCTTTCGTAAAGTTCGCATCGCTACGGATTCCGGTGACATTAAGAGGATGAGCATGGCTTCGGCGTCGCGATATCAAATCATCGAAAGGATCGGCAGCGGGGACTTCGCGCAAGTTTTTCGTGCCCGAGACCAAGAGCTGGGGCGGGACGTGGCGATCAAGGAAATCCATGCCCAGTACCTCCAATCCCCGAAGCAATTGGAGCGGTATTGGCGCGAGTCGCAATTGCTCGCTTCGCTCCAGCATCCCCACATCATCACGATCTACGATGTCGTCCGCAGTCGCGGTTGGCTGGTCCTGGAGCTGATGCGCGGCAATCTTCAGCAGAGCGCCGAGACGGGCCCGATCGATGTGGATTTTTTGCGGGAAATCCTGATCGGCAGCTTGCAAGCCTTGGACTTTCTGCACGGCAATGGGATCATCCACGGCGACATCAAGCCCAGCAACCTGCTTTTGGACAACCAAGGACGAGTCAAGTTGGGCGACTTCGGCCTCGCTCGCCGCGCCACCGACGAAGGCGGGAGCTTACTCAAAGGTACGACCAAGTACATGGCGCCGGAGCTGATCAGTGCGCAGTTCGGCCAGGTCGGACCGGCCGGCGACCTCTATTCTCTCGGCTTCACCGCATACGAACTTCTTTGCGGACCGGATTTTTCGCTGTTATTTCCAGGGCTGAGCGCGTTCGGCCGGGACCGCCAAATCGCCTGGATGATGTGGCATAGTTCTCCCGACCAGCGTCTGCCGCCGATTCGCCGCGTGCTGGAAGGCGTCCCGGAGGATTTGGCCGAGACCGTGGATCGTCTGGTGATCAAAGAGCAAACCCGGCGCTTGGGGTCGGCACGCGAGGCTCTGCGCATGTTGACGACTCGGTCCGCCGCCCCCCCCGCCTTGCCGCCGGAGGAATCGACGGGCCCGTCTCCGGAGGAACTTCGGGCGGCGCAAAACAAGAAATACCTGCGGATCACTGCGGCGGCCGCCGTTGTATGCTCGCTTCTAATCAGCCTCCTGATGCTGCTGCCCGGGGGCTCGAAACCCGTTCCTCAAGCTCAGGCCCCCGAATCCCTGCGCGGCGTCGTTCGTCGGGTCTTTCTGGACGAGCGCCTGATTGTTGTGGAGACTCCCGACGGAACGCCGAAGGAGGTCTCCATTCGGCCCGTCGATGAGGTGTTCATCAACGACGCCAAAGCCTTGATGCGAGACTTGCAGCCGGGAGACGAGATCACGATTCAGGCCTCGCAAACCGACGGACGTTTCGTGCAGCGATTGCAGGTGGTTCGCCCGGAACGCGCCGTCGGGCAAATCACGGCCGTCTCTCTCGCCGACGCGCAGATCACTCTCACCGTCGACCCCGACACGCCCCCGCTTGTCATCCGAGTGGGCCAGACCACGCCGATTGAATTCAACGGGCGAGCAGAATTGGACGGCCGGACCGTGATGCTGAGCGATATTCAACCCGGAGATCGCGCCGAGGTCTTGTTCCGCGGGAAAGACGAGGATCGCTCGGCCGTCCGGCTGTCGATCCGGCGAACCGTCACCACGGAGGGCGTGTTGGCGGACGTCGATACCAAGGCCGGCCGTCTGGTGTTCCGTTCGAGCGACGATGCGAGCCTGATCAATCTCCCCTACATCGGCGATTGCGTCGTCACACTCAACGGACGCGCGGAATTGCAAAGCCGGATCTTGAAGCCGGCGGATTTGCGACCGGGCGACCGGGTGAGCGTCGCCCACGACGTAGAAATATCTCGGATCGACGCCTACCGAACCCTCGGTCTGGCGGGAGTGATTCGGCAGGTGCATTATGCCGCCGGCAGCCTCGAAATTATTCGCGACGAAGACAATCAGCCCCTTCAGATTCTGATCGGTTCCGACTGCGAGATCACTCTGTTCGGAGAGCCCGTCCAACTGGAAGACCTGCGTGCGGGCGACCGTGTGGACATCACGCACGACACGCCGGGAGGAGTATCGATCCGTGCCCTCAAAATCGAGGCGATTCGACCGGAAAATCCCCAGCGTTGGGCCGTGATTGTGTGCGTCGGAGAGTACGACGATCAACGACTGCCCGCCTCCTCCGCCGTCTCCGCGACGGCCGAAACACTCGAGAAAACTCTGCGGAATCGATACGCCGTTCCCAGAAACCAACTTCTGATCCTTGCCAATCCAAGCCGCATTCGCCTGGAGCAAGCGGTCGAGAGCTTCTTGAAGAATATCCCTTCCGACGGCGATGTGGTGGTCTATTACGCGGGTACGGCGGTTCGCGATTCGCAAGGTCAGGTGTTCTTAGCGGCGAAAAACACGGATCTCAACGATCCGGCGGCGACGGGCATTGGAATTCAATGGTTGGCCGATACCCTGGAGGGTTCTCCCGCCGCGCGGAAGCTCTTGCTGCTGGACGCCTCCCCCGCGGCGCCCAACGGAGTCGCGAACATCGTTTCCGCTGCGGAGGCGCTGGAGTCGGTCCAAGGTCCGCCCGGCACGGCCGCCTTTCGCACGGTCACCGCCGTGGCGGGTGCCTCGGCCGGCGAATTCGCCTCGATCGCGGCGGATGGAACCGCCACGTCCTTCGGCCGGGCGACGGCATCGGCTTACCAAGGCGACGGAGACGAAAATCGCGATGGGAAGCTGGACCCCACGGAACTCTTGGGCTTCTTAAACAAGGTTTTGCCGCAAACCGTCCCGGCCGGAACTTCTCAAACCGTCAAGCTCTTTCTCCCGGACAATCGCCCGCCGCGCTTGAGCGAGGAGGCGAAGACCGCGATCCGCGTGCTGGGAGCAATGATCACCATGCAGGACGTAAACTTGCAAATCGCCGACGAGGCATTTCGCAACGCGTCCAAGGGAACCGGATCGGAACCGGAACCGTTCCTTCTTTACGGCTTGCTCCTCGTCAAGAATCGGCAAATGCCGGAAGCCGTCCGCTATTTGGAGCCGCTCAAGGTCAGCCATCCGGCCGAACCGCTCCCGTATCTGCTGCTCGCATGGATCAAGGTTTTCCGGCGAGACTACCGTGGCGCCCTGGGCGAGATGCGAGCCTTCGTCAATCATTGGCCTCAGCGGAGCGAGGCCGCGTACCCAACTACAGACCTGGACTTGGCTCGGACCGTCTTCTGGTTGGGACAGATGCGCGAGTTCATCGACGGTACCGCCGAAGAGCGGGAGCGTCCGCTACCGATCGATCTGCAAGGCTTGGACGACGCCGTTGGATCGCTGGGGAACGAGGCCGCCCAAGCCTACGACCAGGGACGCAAGCAAACCCGCGCGATTCTGGAGACGCTCGACCGCCAATTGGCGGCCTCCCAAGGCAATCGCGAAGCCGAGGTCCGCATCCGTTTCGAGCGCAGGCAACCGACTCGCTATCTCTCACCCCTGATCGAAGATTGGGCGCGAGCCGTCCTGGCGGGATTGAACCGTTAGGTCCGCAGATTTGTTCGGCGGTTCGTGCCGTCCGTCGGCGAAATCACGCGCCGCAAGCCCCCATCGCGATCCCCTTGGAAATTGTCGGTTCCGATGGGAAATGGTATAGTGAGCGCAAGCTGGGATTCGCCATTTCACACACGGAGGAAAGCGGTACGTGCTTATCCTGTTGACGAATGATGACGGCATCTATGCCCCGGGGCTGGCGGCTTTGAAACAGGCCCTCGACGCCGTGGGAGACGTTTTGGTGGTCGCCCCCGCCACGGAGCAGAGCGGCGTCGGGCACGCGATCACTTATTTGCGACCGTTGATTGTAAAAGAGGTGTATCAAGGGGACCGTCCCTTCGGTTACGCCGTCGAAGGCAGCCCCGCCGATTGCGTCAAGCTGGGCGTCAACGAACTCTGCCCGCGCCCTCCTGACATGGTGGTCAGCGGGATCAACGGCGGCTTGAACGCGGGGATCAATGTCCTATATTCCGGCACCGTGGCCGCCGCCGTGGAGGGCGCCTTCTTCGGTATTCTTAGCGTGGCGGTGTCGCTGGAGTTCGACGAGAATCCTCCCTTCGAGCGTGCCGCCGTGCACGCCGTGCAGATCATTCAGCACATTGCCACTCACTGGCACGATATCGACGCCCGACTTTTTAACGTCAATATCCCGCTCCAAGCCGCGATCAAGGATTCGCCTGAGGTCCGTGTGGTCGCCATGGACGTGGGGCGGTACGGCGGCAATTACGAAAAACGATCCGACCCCTGGGGCCGGACCTATTATTGGGCGACGGGTGAGCCGCCCCCGCGGCGCGATGCCCCCGGAACGGACCTGTTGGCCTTGGCCCAGGGAAAAATCTCCGTCACACCGTTACACTATGATTTGACGGCGCGAAAGGCGTTGGAACAGATCACCCAGAGCGAGTTCGCCTTGACGCCTCGACCCAAGGCCCCGTTGAAGTCGGCGTCGCTCGCCGGGAATCAAGCGCTGATCTTGCGTTCCGCACGGCGCTCCCAGCGATCCGGAGCTACGAAACGCGACGGTGCTTAGGTTCCTTTTTTGGGGAGGCGGCGGATTCGTTCATGGTTCATGGCCGGGATCGAAAGGCAAGCTTTCAAGGAGACGTACCATGAGGCGATTGAGTCAAGCCTGGATAGCCGGTTGGCTCGCGCTCCTGCTGATCGGCTGCGGTACGGCTGACACCGAAGCCTTTCGCGTGAAGAACAGCGAAGCCGGGGCCGCCGGCGCCGGTGCTTCTCAGCCGCAACGACCGACGACCCCCGCGCCGCCGCCCGTTCCGGAAACACCCCGCAGACCCGTCGCAATGCCGCCCGGCATCGCATCGCCGGACGAAGTGATGCAGACGCAGCCGTCACCGGGGATTGTACCGCAACCTGTCCCGACCGAACCTGCGGTAGTGGCAGTACCGGCCGAGGTCGGAGTGGGACAAAAAGGCCGGACCTTGGGCCAACCCGGCTTTCTCACGACGCCCGTCTATGTGTATTTCCGCAGTCAGGAAATGGTGGCCTTCCGCATCCAAGTGCCGCAAGCCATGCAGCTCTTCAAGGCCGCGAACGGCCGCGCACCGCAATCGCACGAGGAGTTTTGGCAGGAGATCATCGAGGCAAATGGAATTCGACTGCCGCAACTGCCGCCGGGCCACCGCTACGTGTACGATCCGGCACGCGAAGAACTGATGGTCGAACAACCCTCGCCCTAGACCGCCGCCACACCGCGGAGCCTACCATCTCTTTATCTTTTCGCGCCGCCCGGCACGGCGTACGATCGCCGATTTCGCTCCTCTTATTTCTCAATCCCGGGCCGTGGTTTTTCCTATGCAAAGAGCGGCCGTCTAATTAGTCTGGAATTGGGAAGCGGTGTTGTGTCTCGATACGGCCCGATCCGCTCGGCAGCTCCCCGCGGCAGGAGGAGGGT